>ENA-UOOI01002770-UOOI01002770.1-fermentation-metagenome-genome-assembly--contig:-NODE-2770-length-14367-cov-6.834684_pt1 | contig 14367 bp, 17 predicted proteins | sample MGYA00245779_ERZ724027 | MGnify/ENA primary metagenome ERZ724027 (study PRJEB28704, sample SAMN03018318) | fermentation metagenome | biome: anthropogenic terrestrial biome; feature: soil; material... | reverse complement strand
GCGTCGTGTTGCCGGTGCTATTCAGTTTTCTAATTGCCGTGTTCGGGTATGCGTCGAACACAGCGGGATTCCCGTTTGCAGTAAGTTCGTCGTTGCCATCTACCGTGTTGCCGGATTCCGGATAAAACCTATCCGTGTCGTACCATCCGAGGACAAGCTCGCCGAGGTTGTTTATCCGCGCCCAGCTCCCGGCAAGCTGCGCCACGTAGGACACAATATCCCGGTAGGTTGTTGCGTTATTGGAGGGGCGTGCGGCAACAGAATAGTCATCATTCAGGAACTCCTGCGTAGACAGCACTACGCCGCACCGGGTGCAGGCGTCCCGGAGAATTTCCGCGAGCGTAGCCGGATAGGTCAACGCTGAATCATACTTTCGGTCAAACTTCTGCATATTGTCTTTGGCTGTTACTTCAACGACAACGCCGCCAAGGGTAACAGGATCATAGACGGTAAAAATTCCTTTTTCCAGCCATTCAGTGGTTCCGTCCGGCAGAAGCAGCCCAGTTGCAAGCGTTATCACGGCACCGGTAAAATCATACCCATTCCAGCAGCCATCATAATTTTTCAGAGTTATGGTTGCTTTGCCGACAGCCGCCGTACCGACATCAAACTCATTGGATGCGGATGTACAGTCACTGAACTGGACACCGCCCTGCATGAAAGAATCACCCGTTAAATCAGCCGTTCTGCCGTCTGAAAATGAAATTTTTCCGCGGGCCGAGAATCTGCGTCCATTCTGCTTAATTTGGTTCCGGTAAGCTTTCGATACGTTAATCATGTGGGCAAATCGCCTCCATGCTCATTGAAGTTAATTTGTAGGCCGTCAACCCAAACTTCACCGTCAATCAGATAAAACGTCCCACCCGTGCGGTCCCCGGCAAGGAATGCGCGTGTTTCAATTTTGCCGGAATCCCTGTCCGGATAGGTAATGTTCAGGTTTACGCCATTTTTAGCCTGAATCTTCTGAAGCAGGGCAGCGCAGTCCGCCCAGGAAATCATCCCCCATGTGTAATACAGTTTGCGCTTAAAGCGCACAGGGTCCTGGTGCGTATATCCCGTAAGGTCTTCCCCGGAGTTTTCGGACGACAGTGTTAAGGTGTCCATGTGAAATTCTTTCGGCTGAACCGGCACCCAGCCGTCAATTTCAATCATATTCATACTGCTGCCTTCTCCCTTCACACTGGCTGTGGAATATTCAGGTCTCCATAATATTCTTTGATAACCTTCATGAGCCCTTTTGCAAGAAGTTCATAATTGGTACTGTACAGCGTAACGCCAACCTGTGAATCCCGCAGAGCGCGCGTAATTGTGTCATGCAGCTTTTGATAATCGACGCCCCCGCTGATTCCGCCCATCATCTGCATAAGCCGGTCCGCGATTGCCCGCAGGCCGCCGGTGTTGTTCTCGAGCGGGACCACAGCTTCTTTGCCGGCTTCGCCAATCATCGACAGCGTCGGCTGGTCAACAATGCCGCCTTTGGCCAAATACGGAATGCTTGAAATATTAATTCCAAACGATCCGCCTCCCAGCCAGTCCGGGATATTGAAATGGATCCGGTCAAGGCCCGATATCATCCAGTTTAGGCCGCTGATGATGCCGTTGACCGCGCCCTTCAGGCCATAAGTCATACCGTTCCAGATATTGCTGAAAAAGCCTCCGATTCCGGAGAACGCCCAACGGATTCCATCCGCCGCCCTGCTGAAAACATTTTTGAACCAGGAACCAATATTACCGAAGATTCCAGTAATGAACCCCCATAGGCCTGAAAAGAAGTTAGCAATCGGCTGAACGACGCTTCCATGGAACCATTCGCCCGCGCCGTTCCATTTGTCTTTTATCCAATCCCATGCCTTCCCACCAGCTTCTTTTACTTCGTCCCAGTGCTTTATCAGCAACACAACTATTGCAATAACTGCTCCTATGGCAAGCACCGCAATGCCAACGGGGGATGTCAAAGCGGCCACAGCGGCGCCAAAACCGGACGTTACCCCAGTGGCAACAGCACCAACGGCATTCCAGACCGTTATAGCGCCATTGACCAGAGCCCATGCGGCTGCAAAGGAACCAACGGCAATCGCAATATCCTGCACCGCCTGCTGGTGCTGTCCGATCCAGTCGCTGACCTTGTTCAGGCCATCCGCTATGCCCTTCAGGGCACTGACAATCACGCCGCCGGTCCACTGCGCAAGCGGCTGAAGGAATTTGTCCCACAGCCATTTTCCCAGAGGCTTCAATGCCTCAATGGCTTTATCCACCACTTTAACCGCGCCGGCAAGAATGTTGAGAAAAACGGGTACGACTTCATTCATGGTCCAGGTGCCAAGCGGCACAAGGACGTTCTGCCAGAACCAGAGCAGGCCCTCGCCCACATGGACAGCAAACGGCGCAAGAGCCATCCAGAGGCCATGCAGGGCAGCATTGATTCTTCCCCAGTCTATTTTGGCCATGCCGTCCCGCACGGCGTTGATAAAGCTTGGAAGCCCTGTCCCAAGCGTCCACTTTCCAACGGGTACCAGAAAGCTGTTGTAAAAATCGACGAGGCCCTTCCAGGCAAAGCTTCCAAGGCGCTGAAACTCTTTTCCAAGGCTGGCAAGCGCCGTTTTAGTCGGGCCGAGCGCCTCGTTGATTTTTGCAAATGCCGCCCGGAACTTTTCCGCAAGGCCCTCCGCCGCGGCATTCCCTTTGCTGCTTACGGCATCGTAATTGATGCCGCCGGTTTCGGAGCCCCCGGCGCTGCTCTTCTTCTGAATAACATGGATTTCGTCGAAACCGGCTACACTCCGTTCGGAGCCGGACTTGCTGCCGGAAGCTGCCTTTTTGGCGGCCGCGGCTGTCTGCTGCATCTTTTTCGCCGCCGCCAGGGACTGAGCATAGGTCTTACCGAAGAGCGCCGATAGAAACGATGCGATTGCCTGTGTCACCCTAGCAAGTGCGCCCATCATCGCGTTGAGGGCCGGCAGCACAGCCTGATAGATTGGCTGGAACGCTGCCGCAAGGTTTGCTTTTACGGCGTTCAGAGAAGCAGAAAACTGCGCGTTCTGGGCGGACGCTTCGCTCATCAGAGTCCGGACTCCCTTGAACGCGCCGTACACTCCGGCCATCAGGAAAACCGACCGGAACGCACGCTGTATTCTGCGGGTAAAACGCGTGAAGCCGCTTTCGGCTTTTTTCCCAAAGCCGGATAGGATACCCGCGGCACCTACAGAGCCTGCCGCCACAGCCCGCTTCTGCCTCGCGGCCGCCTGTTCTGTGGCCGCAGCTGCCCGCCTTGCCGCCTGCTCTTGCGCCTTTGCGGCCTTCTGCGCGGCTTTTTCAGCAGCGGCAGCAGCTTCTTCCTGCGCCCTTTTCTCTGCTGCGGCGGCTTTCCGCGCCGGTTCCTCAATTTTAGCCTGCGTAGCATTCAGGGTAGACTGTAAAGATATCAGCCGGGATTCTGCCTCGGTGATTTTTGCGCTGAGCTCATCCCATGCTTTAGTCCCAACCTTCAGCCCCGCAAACTCCTGGTTCATCCCCGCAAGCTTTTCCCGCCCTGATTCAATCTGCAGCTGGAGATTTGCCATTTTCTGCCGCAGCAGTTCCGCGGCATCCGCGGCCGGTGCGAAGGTATCGGAAAGGTCCGGCGCTTTTACTTCATCTTTTATTCCGCGCTGGGCAAACATTTCAGTCGCAGTAGAGTACTGGTGGGCAAGCGGCTTTGGTGCAAATGCTTTTTCAAGCACTTCTTTAGGCGCTTTCTCCGCGGCAAGTTTTGCCTGATTTGCTTTAATCGACGCGTTAATCCGCGCCGTAAGTTCATCCGCTTCGGCCTGCGTCTTCCGGACACTGTCGCCGACTGCTTTCTGCGCTTTTTCAACCGGCGCGGTAATTGCTTTCTGCACAGCCTCTCCGGCTCTTTTGACCGGTTCCTGCATGGCTTTCCCCGCGGTCTCCCCAACGCGGGAAAAACTTTGCCGGGCGGATTTCTGTGCCCCGGCGGCAATCGCGTCCAACTGTGCCTGAAGGCTGTTGAGTATTTTTAGGTCCAGAGTAATAACCCCAACCGACACACCGCCGGCCATGAAATTCACCCGCCTTTCTTCCCGAACATGGAAGCAAACATTTTTTCAAACCGGTCAATTTGCCGCCGCTGTTCCTGCACTGTGAGCTTCGGCGTATGGTGCATTTGGAATCCATGCCATTTCCGGCGGACTGCCATTTGCTCCGGCGTGAAATATTTAAGGACTTCCGGATCGCTTTCCGACCGGATCAATACGGTCTGGCCGAGTGGGGTATCTTTCATCAGCCCGCCAACCATTTTCGCCCAGTCGGAATATTTCAGGCTGCCCTGCTCGGAAGGGAGCACGCCGTACTGTTTTGCAATGCTCTGCTCAATCAGCACGGCATCAAAATCGACGTCATACCAGGTGTGGCTGCTGTTTTTCTGCTGTGGACTGCTTACCTGCCTGCTGCTTGGCCTCCTGAAATCGGGCGTCGATTTCTTCCGGCTCTTCACCGGTCATGGCGGAAATTACAAGCTCAAACAGGCGCTGGTAAGCGGCAAACGGCATGTTCATATCGTCAATTTCCTTCGCCGCCTTGTCCCCAAAGGCAAGCCGGAAAGCTTCCATTGTCAGCCTGTCAGTTTCGTTCGGGTCGGATGAGCCGGATACCTGCGTCTGCAGCTTCATCAGTTTCTTTACTGTTTTCTGGCGGTCATCGACCGGATACACCTTATCTCCGATGCGGATTTCCGGTGTCTCGGTTAAAAGCTTTCCATCCAGTGTATAAAGTTTTCCCATATCTTGATTCCTCCTAAAATTTCAGCCCCCTGCAAAGGCAGAGGGCTTCCGTAGTTGTGTTGCGGTCATGCGCCGGATGCCGCCGGTGCCGTATAGGTTGGTTTTCCGTTTGACAGCACATCAAATTCCAGCGGCGCAATATCTTCGCTCTTTCCGCCGTCAACCGACGTCACATTGACAACCGCGTTGAATTCCAGTTTCCCGCCGGATGGAAAATTCCACGTCATCTTTGTATTGCAGCTTCTCCCATTCAGCCATGCAAGGCCCGCAATATAATCATTGCCGACGTCGCCGACGCACCGCTTCCCGGAAACGGACAGCGTAAACCCTTTCCCGGTCATCATGCGCTCCGTCCAGCCGTCGGTCTCATACGGCGTCCATTCCTGCGGCTTGCCGTCGAATTTAATGCTGTAGGATTCCATTTCGGCAATCGGCTTCATATCGGTATCCGTGCTTGTTTCGCCTTTTGTGCCAACCGAAAACTGATTTTCATAGCAGGGAAATACCCCTGTGCTCGCCATCATCGCTCATTCCTTTCATATCTGAATTTGATTTGAATCACATACTCACAAATCCCATTGGCGTCTTTGCCGACCGGAATCGGCCCCGGACCCGGATCGGCTGAAATCACGCCTGTTTTCCCCATGCTGACATGAGAAAGGCCGTAGAACCGGTTATATAGTTCCACGGCCTTGTTTTCCGCCGTAACGGCGTTTTCCGTCCAGTGCAGCAGCACCGACATCCGGCAAACCTGATATCTTGTCTGCTCTGCGCCTCCGATACAGATTCGCTGTGCGTCTCCTGCCGGCCCGAGTGGGTAGATACCGACATATTTTTCTTTATCCCCGTCAATCCCGCCGACGGCGATGCAGTCTTTAAGGGCATCATCCTGGCTCTCCAGCCAGTCTTTCACTTCTTCCAGCGTCAGCATCTACACACCCGATTCCTTTTTGAATTCATCACGGAAGGTGTTCCCTAGAAAATCTTTTCGGTCGCCGTCAATCCACGGCTCCAGCCATTCGCCGCCGGCGTTCTGGTTGTTTCCCTTCTGAAAATTGTATTCCGGATGATAATAAAGCCGGCGGGCCTGCGGAGAACCGGTGACAAGGCGTGCCGTCACGCTGTCACCGTCGTCCCCGGTCTCCGTGAAAGTCTGGTTATTCTGCATATCGCCGGTATCAAACGGCATCACCTGAGCAGAAACGACGTCTGTTTTCAGTGCTTCTATGGATTGTTCCGCCGCCGTTTTTATCGCGCCGCTTAATCTTGCGATGGCGGCGGCGTCAAGTTCAACCTTAACCCCGATACCCATTTACATCAGCTCCAGCTGCGTGAAATTGACCGTACCGTCCGGATTCCGGCCACGGCTTGACCGATATATCCGCCTTGTGGCGGTACCGTTATTGATTATGACTTTCCCGGCAATATCTTTTCCCGGGGCAATGTCCCCCGGAAAAAGGGCGGTAGCTTCCAAAGTGATTAAGCGGCGCTCTTCGTCCAGGACATTTTTCGATTTCTCCGAATAATTGCACATTCCTTCAAACACCGCGGCTTGCTTCGGGGTGCCGTTTTCATTGATGCCATCCGTCACTACAACCTTAATCGGCGTAGTGCAGACACCGGCAGGCACAAGCTCAGGCCATTTCATGTGTACCGCCGCCTTTCAAGGCCCCGGTAGGCCAGGCCGGTCTGCTGCAGGAGAGAGATAACCGCGTTCGTCGTGCGGACCGGCCCTTCCTGGACCAGCACGGAATGGTCCCACTGCATCGATACGCCATTGATACCGTAGCTGCTGAGCGGATTATCCAGAAGGTCCCCATAATCATGGCGGAACCCCGCCTGCAAATAAACGGCGCGCTTTACCAGTTCCTGCTGCAACTCTGTCAGCCCGGATATTCCGCCGGCAGCGCGGATTCGGTTGAAAGTCAGGGCATCCACGTCGTATTCCGCCTGAGACAGCTCGGATTCCGAGGCTTTCCCGTCCGGGAACATCGCTTCATATTCGGCTTTCGCAACATATCTCAGCGCAGTTGGCATGGCCTACTCCTTCTTCTTCCCGGCCGCGCCCAGCTGCTTCTGAAGGTCCGCTATCTGGTCCAGCGCTTCCTGGTATTTGACATAGGGCACCGTTTTCCCCTTGCCCTGCCTCAGCACATTCTTTGCATCGTCGGAAAGGATATCATATCCTTCATCCTGATACCGTCCGGCTTCTGCTTCCGTAATGGTATACTGCCGGTTTGCTTTTACTGCAAACATCCTGATTCCTCCTTACGCACCCTGCTCGTTGATCTTGATGCCCTGGATACGGTTCTCCAGCACGAACAGGTCACCGTATTTGCGGTTCTGGTACAGCCAGCCATCGCCCTGCGTGTGTGTCCCCGGCGCCCAGAGGCGGATATAGCTGTGCTTGTCGCACGCAATGACCGCCGTCGGGTGGACAAGGATCATATTAATCTGCTTCGCCGCGGCTGCCGGAGCATAGCCGTCCGTGAAATCATAGGCTGTTTTCATCCGTCCGCTTGGCACCATCTGGATTGTGACGTCGTCCAGGCTGTGCACGCGCCGGTCAATACCGGCGGACGCTTTTGAAACGTCAATATAGCGGCTGATTTCCTGCGCTTCCTTCAGGAGCTTGCGCACGGCAGGCGTGCAGTACAGCATACGGCCTTCTTCCGGCACTTCGTCATCGTCCATCTGGGACATGTAGCCGTCAAAGATGCTGAGGACATTTGCTGCAGTCAATGCCGTGGTATCCGGCGCACCTCCCGCAGCCACATAATCCGCGTGGAGCTTCGAGATACGATAGGCATCCGTTTCCGGGATTGCCTTTTCCGTCAGGAATGTATTGGTGATGTTCGCGGCAGCGAGGGTTTGGTTGCTTTCGTCCACATCCATGGAGTCCACAAAGAATTCCACGTCGCGGTCAAAAGCCAGAGTCTTCGGCGTCCATTCATTCGTCGCATTCTGGCGGTTGAACCCTCCGCTACGGCTGTGGTCTTTGTAGCCGCCGACCGTAACGTGCGGAATTTTAATTGTGTTGGCGTTGACAAATTCGACCTTCCTTGTAGTCAGGCCTGTGGTCAGCAGTTCCCGGGTGTATTTCTGCACAAGCTGCTGAAGAAATACGGTTGCATAGTTTACAGTGTTCGGCATTAATATTCATCCTTTCTTTACTTCGTGAGGCCGAAAGCCTCGTTGAGCATGTCGGTGGTCGCCTGCTGCGCATCTCCGCCGCCGGCGCCCACCCGGAAGCCGGTCCCGGTTCCATCTTTTGCGGCTTTCCATTCCGGGTGCCGTTTCAGGACAGTCTTCAGCGCATCAGCCACGGAATCGTCGTCCAAATCGTCCCCGGTCTTCTCCACTTCATGGACGGCCAGCAAAACAGCATCTTCCGCAACGGCGGGATTAAGGCCGCTTTTCACTGCGGCCAGCTCGGCATGGGCCTCCAGAAGGTCGTGCTGGGTTTTCTGAAGTTCGGTATTATCCACAGCAGGCGGCGCGGCCGGCTGTGCTGCCGGTGCCTGAGCTGCAGGCGCTGCTGCCGGAGCCGGTGTGGGAGGCTGCGCAGGTACTGTGGTCTGCTGCTTTGCCCATTTCTTCTGTTCACGTTTCAGACGTTTCTCGATTAGGGCGTCCAGCTCCTCCTGTGTCTTCGGAAGGCCGTCATCCGTGGATGGTGGGGTACTTTCCGCGCCGGTTGGTTTCCCATCCGCACCGGCTATCGTGGGCGGCTGCGTGGCTTCCTCTTTCTTTGCAGAGCCTCCGCCGGCAGACGTGCCGGATGCAGCGGCAAACAGCTGAATATTTGGTTTCAGATATTTCATGGTAATACACTCCTTTTATAGCCTGTCGGCTGTGATTCCCTTGCAGCTTTTAACGCCGTCAGCATGTTTTGGGCATAAAAATACCACCTTGCCGTTTCCAGCAGGTGGTATTTATTCGACTGTAATGGACTGGATTTCCGGAAGCATGATTTCTGTAAGGCCTCCGCCTTTAGGTTCAATCACAATGCTTGCAATTTCCGGGTCGTTGTCCATTGCCTGAGTAACCATACTGCAAAAGCCGGTCAACACTTGGCCATCAATGCAGGTTACGCGGATATTCTTCCCGCGGTATTTGTATAATTCATTTTCTGTCATGGGGCTTTCCCTCCTTCGTTGTGGGGACAATATGCCATCCTGTTTTACTGTAATGGATTATGGCTTTTGATGTCGGTGTTTCTTTTCCGCTGCGGTCCACTGCAACTCCGATTGGCTTTCCAAAATTCACTAATTCTGTCTGCTTCCAATGGCCGTTCCGGTCTCTCAGAAGCTGCCCGGTCCCCGCATACTGATTCACCAATCGCTGCACTTCTTCTACCGAGACAGTTAGATAACTGCGGCCTGGAATATAATTATTATGCCCTCGAATATGCTTTCCCTGTTTTCCGATATCAATTGTTAAGTTCGGATTGTTGCGGATGTCTGCTTTCAGTATAGCGTCTTCCCGGGGAATTGCAACGGGGACTTCATAGGTTTTCTCCCTCCAGTAGTCACGGCGCAGGATGTCGCCATGTTCGGTAATAAAATTCCGCAGTCCCTTTTGGGTTTCGGCTGCTTTATGTCTGTATTCTTTGGCCAGGGCGGGCTGTTGGAAGCCCTCCGCCATCCGCTTATATTCCCGGACTTTCTTTTCCAGCATGCGCTGCTTCTGCTCCAAGGCGGCGTTCTGACGTATCCTGCCCTCGTCCAGCGGTTCCGGCATCCGGCTGACGCCTTCGATCCATGTGCTCAGCGTGTGGCGGCAATTCGGGTGAAACAGCCCGCCCCGGACCGCTACGGAAAGCAGCGGATACCATTTCCCGTTTGCACTTTTCCCGCGGCCGCTTGAAATCTCCCCATGGAATTCACCCCACACGTCGTCGATATAAACCCTGCCCTGCCAGGGCAGGCATGTTTTCGAGCAGGCGCCGTACTGGCTGACTAAAACCGTATCAATTTTAAGCTCCGCCCGGCGTTTTGCTTCGCCCTGAAGGTAAGAGCGCGTCGCGGCCGTGCGCAGCGCCATCTGGACATAATCGGCAATATTCACGCGGCTTCCGTTCTTATATTCGATGCAGTTGATTCCGGCCTTCAAAAAATCCTTTACAGCCATGTCAATCGCCTGCGGAAGCGTTGCAGCGCCCGCTGCCATCGCCGCAGCGGCCTGCGAAATGGTCCGGCGGTAAATATCGTCCATCATGCGGAGGGCGGCGCTCTGGGCCTTTTGCTCGGTGCCGTGCATATCCTGCATGAGATTATCCAGGCGCCGGTCGTTCACACCGAAGAAATGTTCCTCCGGGATACCGGACGGATGTTCTTCTTTTTCCGATCCGTCCGACGCGGTGTCCATGCCCTCTGTAAACTGGTCGGCCATCATGCCGCGGGTTTCCAAGTCAATCGTATCAGCGTACTGGCCAACAATTTCCCTGTTTTCCTTCCGGAACTGGTCGATGTTTCTCAGCTTCTCCGCCTGCCAGGCCGGCCAGCTGAAACCTTCCTCACGTTCCCATGCTCTGTGTCGGGAAAGGTTCCGTTTCAGGGACGCTATCAGGCCCTGTTCCATTTTTACGAAAAGGTCGGATATGTCCTTCCAGGACAGCATCACGCATCACCGCCGGCAGGCTGCAGCTCATCCCCGACTTTTGGCGGCTCATCCACGGTTTCAATCCCGCGCTGCTGTTTGATTCGCTGAACTTCATCTGCCTTCCAGTCATCATCCTTTGATGAACCCCAAAGCTCATCCACCTGTGTTTCCACACTCATGGTGTTTGCCGTGGCTGCCTTGTTTACCACGTCTACGCGGGCATCAAAGGACGGCGCGCCGTATTCGCCGAAACTGACGGCGGGTTCATAATCCCCTGCGGGCTGATTCTGCATCACGTCGTAAGCCTTGAGGATGGAGCTAACCAGTTCCGGCAGCACTTTTTCCAGCACCCCGGTGATGGTGTTGCGGGTATATCCGGTGACGTCCTTCTTCTCGCGCTGTGCATCTGCGGAAGACATCTTTCCAACGTCGATGCCAAGCGTCGCCGGGGAAACAATCCCCTGCAGGCACATATCCAGCGTAGCCGTATAGGTGGACAGGAACGCATCGTACTTGATGTCCGGCTGCTCCGTCTGGATTTTGCTCTGGGCGTTTTCATGCGGGTCCGAATTTGTCACAATGTAGTTGCTGCCGAAATCGTTTGGCGGCGCAGGCTGGCCTGTCTTAATGTCCGTCGGGATAAGGTCGCGCGGAATATACTTCTTCACACGCCCCGCACGCAGCGCGTCCATCCACTGGCTGATTACTTCGTCCAGCGCGTCGAAGCTGTCCAGCTTGTTTTCATAGATGGCCTTGCCGCGCCCGGGAAATTTGGGATTCTCGAAGAACTTTAGGGGGATGGCCATGCGGAACCCACCGTCATATTCGACTGGATTGTGGGATGCCAAATCGGTCAGCTCAGGGACGGTGTCGAGCGGTACCTCTTTATCGTCCGTCTCTCCCTTAAACAGCGTGTAGGAAATCCTGCCCGTTTCATATGATTCCCTTAGGCGGTATGCTCTGGAATCAACAGCATAGGGCGTCCAGAAGTTGATTCCGGTCGTAATGCCGTGCTTCTGGATGTAGTCCACGCGGTCTGCCTCATAGAACTCAACAATAGGGAAATCAGACAAATCCGGATCAATGGAAATTTTGAATGCTCCGTCCCCGGATTTCAGCGCGCCAACGATTCCTTTCCCAACAAGGTCAAGAAAGTTGATTCCGCCGCTTTCCGTATCGGTAATTAAATCCCACGTGCTTTTTCCCGTCTTGTCTTTCCCGAAAGTGATGTCATCCAGGTCGGACTTCACAAGATAAGCAAGCGTATCAACAAGGATAGACGGCAATCCCGAATGAATTTTCCGGATTTTTTCATCCGACGGGGAAGCAGCCCAGAACCGGGCAGCGTTGACCGTGTCGCCGGCGCCGAGCTGATTGTACAGCTGGTCAAGCTCGCTCGCGTCCCCTCGATACCAGATTTGGTTTCGGATAACGGATGCCTGGAAGCTGAGCGGTTCCAGTATCGTGATGGAATTCTCCGGTGCCGGTTCAATTTGCAGCCAGTTCCTAATCAAAGTCCTCACCTTCTCCCCGATTTTACTTTTAATTTTGCTCATGTCCTTTTCACCGCGCTTCCTATCAGGCTCTTATATGGCAGCCAGGAATACTGGTCTGCATTGATGGTATGGTCGTTTCCGTCTTCCGGCACGTTGTCCCTGTCCTCATCCCAGCTGTAGGCATTCAGTTCGTCAATCTCCGGCTGGCAGTATTCCTGCACCAAAAGGAAATCCCCGTGCGCCATCCAGCCGGCCTGCAAATTGATGCGGTCAATAATTTTTGTCTTTTTCCATGCCGGCACGAACTCATAAATGCTGCCGTTCTGCCGCTTGTATTTCTGGCATTCGGTGATGGTCGCGTCGTCGGCGCTGTCGATAAATACCGACCGCGCAAACAGCCCCCAGCGCTCCCGATTGGCTTCGAGGAAATTGGCCAGCAGCGGCGGGATGTCGGACGGCGCAAGCGGCACCCGGCGGCCCTGATTGTTCAGCACTTTTGCAGCGAGCGTGACTTTTTTTCGGTCCGTTGTAATTCCGGAAAAAACAAATGCAAAGGTGTCCGGCGATTTCTGCGAATACGACGTATCGACACCGGCTGAAACCTGCATGAAATGGATTTCCTTTTTTTCTATCTGCTTTTTCAGCGTACCGGCACGAATCAGGCTTCTATCCTGAAGGCTGAACACCAGGCCGGTTGAACGGCCCCGCAGGCCCTTAATCTTGTTTTTCCATAGCTTTGTGCCCGGCGCTACACCGGCGAGCAGCTGTTGCCGCTTTTCCGGCGTCAGCGCCGGATTGTCGTCAAATGTAAAATACCAGTGAACCCACCCCGGCATCGGCGGCTGGTCAAGCTGTTTGAGAAGCTCCTGCGGCGTCTGATCCGCCCATTCCGGAAGCGGGCGGCAGCGGTTGATGTATTCTTTGTAAACCGGCAGATTCGGGTCATCAGGGTTCAGCGTCATCATCATATAATCATAACGTATCGAAACTTCACGGATGAAATCCATATCGGCAATGTTGGCTTCGTCAATGTACACACAGCCGTATTGGCCGCCGAGGGCTTTTTTCCAGCGCGCCTTGTTGTCGTAGCCGAGGACATAAATAATCTTGTCCCCGCCCGGTGTATGGTACAGCAGGTGCGGCATGGTGATTTTATTTGCGCCCTTCGGGTAATACGAAAGCAGGCTGCCGAATACATCCAGCAGTCCGTGGTCTTTCGTTATTACGTTTTTTTCGAGCGTGCCGAGGTCATTCCCGGCCATAATGTGGGTGCGCTGCGGCGATTCGGCCACCCGGAACAGGAACTTCACGGCACCAACCGTCGTTTTCCCAGCATATGTCGTGCCTTCCAGCACTTCCACTTTCGCCCGGCATTTCATGAAAGCAAGATATTTCGGGGATAGTTTCATCCGGAATCATCCGGCTTGCCGTCTCCCTTTAACTGCGTAAGAATAGAGGCCAGCTCTTTGGTGCCGGCAATGGAGCCGGAATGCTCGATCTTGTCCGTAAACATCCCGCAGCGGCGCCCGAGAAGTTCCAGTGCCTTGAGCTTATCGTGCATCTTGACCTCACGCTCAATACCGGGGCCGTCTTTCGTCGGGATTGTCTTCACACGGACGGAGGCGACGGCGGCAGTATCGTCTCGGGCTGCATCATCTTTTACTGTCGCGTCGTCGTAGTCAATGACATCATGAGAATTGGCAAAGGCAACCTTCGCAAGCTCCCGGACAACCCGGTCGGTGGTAACGCCGGTACGCTTTGACTGGACAGCCATGGCCTTACTTATGCGCGCGCGTATCTGGGGTTTTCTCAGGTTCTCACTTCCCATATCAGCCGCGCTCTTAACGCTGTATCCGGCCCGAATTGCCGCCTGTGTCGCGTTCAGGTCGATAAGATATTCGTCGCAGAACCGTTTTTGTTTGTTCGTCATGGCTATCACCTCGTTTCAGACGTTTTTGCCAATAGATATCCGCCCTGTGTTCAGCCGGTCCGTAGACGCGGGCGTTGAACGCTGGGCGGTAATGGGATTTCATAGTATCACCACCAAAATAAGCATAAAAAAGGACGGCCCGAAGGTCGCCCAAACGAAAAGGCACCCGTCTTAAAACGGATGCCAATAATATTTTGTCCCGTGTAACGCCCGGGTTATCGACTGCTATACCTGCTTTTGTTGGTTAGTTTTTGAAACAGTTCATTAACAACTTCAACACCGAAATTGATGCCTTCGGCTTGGCATGAAAAGATAGGCTCGTTGGATATTTCCAACATGGTAATAATAGCACATTTAGGTGTATCTGTCAAATGGAAACTGCCCGAAGGCGGCTGTTCAATTTTAACCCTATTGGCCGGCTATGAGTTCATGCACTCCTGACCGGCATATCTGCGCCACCCGAACCACAGGCGGCGCTGTGAAAGGAGGTTGGCCTGATACTGGATACCGCCTCAGGCACGGCGGCTGGAATCTCTCCCGAAACTCCATGATATCATTA
>ENA-UOOI01002769-UOOI01002769.1-fermentation-metagenome-genome-assembly--contig:-NODE-2769-length-14373-cov-18.225660_pt1 | contig 14373 bp, 14 predicted proteins | sample MGYA00245779_ERZ724027 | MGnify/ENA primary metagenome ERZ724027 (study PRJEB28704, sample SAMN03018318) | fermentation metagenome | biome: anthropogenic terrestrial biome; feature: soil... | reverse complement strand
AGCTTACAGAAGGATTAAAGGATAAAACTGTGCTATAGCCAATAAACCCTGCCGAATTAAACCGACTATTATATTTAAAAATTTTCTTTTGGTTTGTTCAGGTAATTCATAATAGACATCTTGAATAAGCTCTTTTTGTAAAAAAAGTGCAAAACCTATCGCGACTTTGCACTCAAAGCAATAACAGATTATTTTGTCACAGAGAATTTAATTTCAGCCATAAAATCAATCTTTATTTAAAGTTATATTCTGTAACTATCTTTTTCCTTCCGGTTACCTGGTCCTGGTAATATTCATAGCAGCATATCCCAAGGAAAGAGCCGGATATGTTTATTACATTGTCATATCCCATATTTTGCAGTGCCATAACTGCATTATAGCTTCTCTGGCTTGAACGACAATGCAGATAAACAGGTCTATCCTTTGGAATCTCATCCACCCTGTCCCTTAGTTCGCTCAATGGAATGTTGACAGCATTTATAAGATGCCCTCTCTCATATTCATTCTTCTCCCTTACATCTACGATAAATGCATTATTTTCAACCAGTTCCCTAACCTCGGTTACCGGAACTTGTCTGAACCTTCCATACAGGAGGTTTAGTCCCACTAAAGCCGCCTGGTTAACTACATCTTTGGCCGTACCAAATAGAGGAGAATAGCATAATTCCAATTCCTTGAGATCTTCCAGCGTTCCACCCATTGAAATCATTGCTGCAATCACATCTATTCTCTTGTCCACTTCTCCTTTTCCTATTGCCTGAGCTCCAAGTATCCTACCTGTCGGATATTCATATATGAGCTTAAAGTGCATGGGATTGCTGTCAGGCATTAATCCGACCTTGTCACTTGGAATTATATATACGAAATCATATGGAATTCCTGCTGCCTTTGCAGTTTTTTCATTCAACCCTGTGGATGCGGCTCCCAAATCAAATACTCTGACTACGGATGATCCTATTACACCCTTGTGATTGTGGGGGATGTTATACATATGGTCGGCTGCTGCTCTTGCCTGTCTTTGCGCAGGACCTGCCAAGGCCAGCCTTGAAGGTTTATGAGCCAGCCGGTTATAAACCTCTATCGCATCTCCTACAGCATAGATATCCTTATCACTGGTCAGATAGTTGTGATCGACCTTGATGCCGCCGGTTACTCCAATTTCGAGCCCTGCATCTTCGGCGAGGCTGGTTTCGGGAGTAATACCTACTGCCATCACTACCGTCTTTGCGGCAATTTCCCTGCCTGACTGCAGCTCTATGGAGTCTTCATTTATTTTCTTCACTCCATCGCTTAATACCAGGTTTACTCCCTTATCCATCATTTCCTTGTGGAGTATCTGAGCCATATCATAATCAAAAGGAGCCATTATCTGATCAAGCGCTTCTATAAGGCTGACATTCTTACCGGAAAGGCGCAGGTTTTCCGCCACTTCCACACCTATGAACCCTCCGCCGACAACAGCCACATCCTCTATATTGTGTTTGACAATATAGTTGTCAAGTTTCTTGATATCAACCACATTCCTTATTGCAAATACATTTGGCCCCATAATCCCTTCAATGCTTTTGGGGAGGATTGGATTGGCGCCTGGAGATAAAACCAGTTTATCATAGGATTCCTCATATTCCTGTCCTGTAACAAGATTTTTTACCGATATTTTTTTCTCTTTCCTATTTATCTTCGTAACTTCACTGTTAACTCTTGCCTCAATGTTATATTGTTTTTTAAACTGTTCCGGACTCATCATAACCAAAGCATCACTGTTTTTAACCATCCTGCTTAAATAAAACGGTAATGAGCAGTTGGAAAATGACACATCAGGGCCTTTTTCAAACATGATTATCTCGGCATACTCGTCAATTCTGCGCGCCCTTGCCGCAACTGAAGCCCCTCCAGCTACCCCTCCTATAATCAGTATTCTTTTTCCCATAATAATTACTCCTTTCTTAAATTAGCCTCTAATCCAACTGATGAATAAAGCTTAAAATGCCTGCATAGCTTGAAATCCATTTGGCTTACAGATTCTGCAGTTTACAATCTCAATAAATTAACCTATTTTTGTGCAAAAGCCCTTCTTGCAAATATGTTTCCTACAATTCCACCTAGAACTAAGAATATGAGGAAAATCCAGCCTGAAAGTGAGAAGTTTGCTATCGGCGTATACAGTGCGCCTACATTACATCCATTTGCCAGTCTTGTACCAAATCCCATACTAATGCCGCCCAATGCGAATAACAATGCTTCTTTAAAAGTGATATGCATCTCTGACATGAATGTCTTTTTGAATATGCCGGCAGTCAACAAATATATAGCAGTTCCGAGTATGATGCCAAAATTCTGTACTGAAACAGCATTTTGAAAGAATGGTTGAACATATGCATCCGGTTTCATTTTGGCAAATGCAGCTACTGAATCTGCCGGAACTCCAAAAAACATCAGGAGTTTGCCAAACCAAATTCCATAAGGTGTGGATGCTCCCCATCCTGCTTTAGTAACACCCATTAATATGGTAAATAATATACTGATGGCAACAGCCCCTTGTTTCAAGGTCCATGGTTTAGCAAATATGCGATTATATGTTGTCGTACTGAAAAGTTTATAATCTTTACTGTCAAACTTCTCGTCCTGATCCTGCATTATTTCCGCTTCATGGCCGATGTATGTGTTTTCCTGCTTGCGTTTTCTTTCATAACGGTATGAGATATAAACAACAATCCCGCAAAATAGAACCGTTAATATCAATGAACCTAAATAGCCATTGAAACCATCCCATTTAAACAGGTCAGGCATGAATACGCCTCCTGATAATTTTTGGCCTGTTGGCGTTGCAAACCATGATTTTTTAACCCATGATGCAGTATTCTGCACTGGAAATCCTAAATACACTCCTATGCAAAAGAACACCAATGTGGTGAAAGCTCTTGGAAGAGCCGTCACAAGGTCGGTAAGCACTCCGGATGCACAACAGGATGAAAATGCCATACCAAATCCAAACAGCAATCCGCCAAGAAGCAAGCCTAAATTGATTGGATTTACCCAAAGATTATAAGTCGTCGGATCTGCCTTAAATAGAAATGCAGTCGTTAATATACAGGAGATTAAAAACATGAACATCAATGTTCTCATTAATTTCGTTGATCCTGTTTTAAATGCACGATTTACACTGCCTGCAAACCCTGTATAAGCCCTCATCAAAGAATAGCCAAGCCCCATGCCTATCACAAGCCTAAATAGCATGTCAGGTTTTAAAAATGCCCTGCCAAGGATTAATACTAATATAATTCCTATAAACCCTAAAATCTGCTCAGTCTTTTTCATTTTTTCTCCTCCCAATATTTTGGTTCCATTAAACAAAGATATTGATTTTTGAACATCCTATCTGATGCCTAAAATTCCCTGCAATTGTTTAAATGCATTTAAGCTCCAATCACTTCCTCTCCAAATATATTTCTACAAAATTCAATTTCAAATATGCAACATGGATTTTGTACAATGGTTTTTGTTGCGCCATTTAGACATACTTGACATAAAATTAACACTCATGCTGTTAAAATTCCAGCTTTTCGCTTTGGCTGTTTATGATCTTTAGAATCTCTTCCCTGATATTCATGTAGTCCGGTTTATATATTACATTCTCATGCTCTGAATCTAAAATTTGATAAGTGAAATTCGTATGAAATTCCTCAAGTATCCTTCCCGGCCTTCTTGACATTACTATAACCCTTGTAGCAAGAGACAAGGCTTCGTCAACATCATGAGTTATAAATAAAACTGTATTTCCTGTTTTCATCCAGATTCTCCGGATAAGAGTCTGCATGTTTTGTCTTGTTAAAGCGTCCAGCGCTCCAAATGGTTCATCCATTAAAAGCATTTCTGGCTTATTCACCAGTGTCCTTGCAAGTGAAACCCTCTGTTTCATGCCTCCTGATAGCTCATAGGTTTTATATTTTTCAAATCCGTTCAAACCGACAAGTTTTAGATATCTATTCGTCAATTCCATAATCTCGTTTTTAGAGAATTTTCTCATTTTAAGACCAAAAGCAACATTATCCTGAACATTCAACCATGGATACAAGGTAGGATTTTGAAAAATAACTCCTCTGTGCCAATCAGGTCCGCAGATAGGTTTATCAACCATTCTGGCTTCACCGGCAGTAGGCTTAAGAAATCCGGCAATAATCTTTAATAATGTGCTTTTGCCACAACCTGAAGGACCAAGTAAGCATATAAACTCGCCTTTTTTAATATCCAGGTTTATACCTTTAAGAGCATTCACTCCTCCTTTTTCACCGGGGTAACATAAGCTCACGTTTTTTAATGTCACAACATAATTTGCTTTATCCTCTGCCATGCATAATTCCCCATTCATGCCCTATTTTAAAGCATTTTCTATATAGGACGGATTTACAGCCTGTTCAAAAGTAGATAATTTAGGCTTTGAAACAATACTCTTTTGTTTATACAAGAAATCAGCCGTATCTTTTAGAGAACCTGCTAAATTGCCTTTTTTGGAACTTGTTCCAAAATAAGCGGGCTCCAATTGTTGTTCGGCAGTGAGCCAGATAGAACCCTTCATCTGTTTTAATGCCTCTTCCTCTGTAATGTTTAAAGCCTTTGCAACTGTTCTGACCGCTTCAATTTGATTTTGATTATAAAGAACAACTGCCTTATTTAGGGCTTTAATATATTTTGTTACAATATCCGGATATTTCTTGGCAAATTCTCTTCTAACGATTTCTACGTTCAATGTGACCACACCCTTTGCAGCCATATCCTTGCTTGAAATTATGGTCTTGCCATTCTTTAAAAGATTAGAAAGCGTGGGTTCCCATGCATATGCCGCATCAATGTCTCCTCTTTGCCAGGCAGCATATACATCAGGCATTTGCATATCAAGAAGTGTTATATCCCTTTCAGAGATGCCATTCAGTTCTAAAGCCTTTAACAAGCTGTAATGTGTCGTTGTAGCAAATGGTGTTGCGACCTTTTTCCCTTTTAAATCCTTTATTGAATTTATATTTGAACCATTTTTGGCTACCAGTCTTTCCGCATCTCCAAGAATTTCATGTATCCAAATCAATTCTACGTCCATGCCATTTGCAATACCAAGAGCCGCAGAAGATGAACCAAGCAATGCAAAGTCAATATTATTTGCAATCATTGCATTTCTTATATCACCTGCTTGAAATTCTATGACGTTCACCTTAGTCCCTAATTCCCCTTCGAAAAAGCCTTTTGCTATAGCAACTTTCTCATCATCAGGCATCTGTTGACTTCCTATGTTTACAATTTCGGGCTTGCCTGACTGGGAATTATCTTTATCTGCATTCTCTGCAGGCCTTTTTGAGATTCCACATCCTGTAAACATCATAACCAATACTAACAACACAGCTACAACTGCTGCCAGCATCCTCTTTAATTTCATAATTGCCCTCCAATTTTTATTCCCTTCCTTTCCAGGGAACAACCTTATGCTCAATAATTTGTATGCCCTTATCTAGTAAAATGCCGGTAATACCCATTATAATAATTCCTAAAAAGACGATATCGCTTCTTAAAAACCGGCTCGCGTCAAGCACCATCCAACCCATGCCTGATGTTGCCGCAACCATTTCGGCCGATACCAGGGTTGTATATCCGACCCCCAAAGCCGTTCTTAATCCCGTAAACATATCCGGCAAACATGCCGGAAATATTACATAAATAAATATCTGCCATTTATTCGCACCGACTGTATATGCACTGTTGATATAATCTTCCTTTATTTTTATAACTGCAGAAACACAGGAAACATAAATCGGCGCAAAGCAAGCTAAAAATAAAAGAGCTATCTTGGATTTATTTTCAATCCCCAGCCATAAAACCAAAATTGTATAATATGCAAGTGGAGGAAGCGGTCGGTAGAATTCTATTATCGGTTCAAAAACCGCTCTGATTTTTGAACTATAACCGCTTGCAAGTCCTAGCGGAACTGCAATGACAGCAGCCCATAGGAAAGCAACAACAAGCCTTTGCATACTTGCTCCCATATGCTGGAGCAGCGTATGATTCTTGTACCCATTTTGCGTAATATCGACTAACGCATTCCATACCGATTGTGGTGATGGTACTAATTTAGGGTCAACCCATTTAAATGTTGTTGCTGCAAACCATACAGCTAAAATAACAGCTAATGTCCCACAGGTTAATATTTTTTCAGGCCTGACTTTCTTGCTGAAGATAATATCAAACGCCTCCGTTCATTCATCAAAACTATTCAATAAAAGTAAGCTAAACTATTTGTTAATTTTATCTCAATCTTCATGTTAATTATATTACAATTCTGTGTGTTTCAATAATAAGCCTTTGTTATGCTACATAAAATGTTGTTATAGCAGCCAATTTCTGCCCAGTTTCCAGGTCGTATTTATTTTTGTCAGGACTAATGATACAATATAAATTGGTTATCATATTGGGGGATGTGAAAATGCATGGACTTTCAATATCTTGAATCATTTTACATCACTGTTAAATACAATAGCATATCAAAGGCAGCGGCTGCCCTGCATCTTACTCAACCCGGGCTTAGCCTGCAGCTTAAGAATCTTGAAAATGAAATGGGAGCAAAACTTTTAATACGGAGCAATAGAGGGGTTAAGCTTACAGAAGAGGGTAAAGTCGTATATAATTATGCCAGTACTATTCTATCTATTAAGGGTAATATAAAAAGAGATCTCAAAAATTTGAAGGAGAATAATCCAAAACTGATTATAGGGTCCTGTAAAGCTGTAGGAGAATATGCTCTTCCTTGCAGTATATATGTATTTAAAAAATTCCATAATGAAGTAGACATAAATATTAAGCTGATGAATTCCACTGAAGTTATAGAGAAATTGCTTGATCATACCATCAATATTGGGATTATTCAAGACAGCCCCAGAAGGAGCAGTATAGTTACCCAAAGTATCATTTCTGACGAACTTGTGTTGGTAGGGCGTACCTCTCGCAACAAAAAGGCGATTACTCTAGAAGAGTTAAAAAAAATGCCGCTAATCTTAAGAGAGAAAACTTCCAGCACAAGATACCTGATAGAAAAAGCATTACAAGAAAAAGGAGTCAATTTGGAACAGTTAAATGTGATTTATGATATGAATTCGCCTGAAGCAATCAAATCTTCAATTTCGGCAGGAGATGGCTTTTCATTTTTACCTAAACTGGTTATAAAAAAAGAACTGAAGGAAGGTTCTCTTGAACAAATACAGGTAAACAATCTTAAGATTACCTTCAATTACTACATGGCTTTTAGAAAAGGGTATGTTTTTACTGAACATGAGAAGAATTTTGTGAATTTCATAAATTCTAATAAACGTGGATTCTGTTAGGGAACTCCTCCTATATTAAAAATTTTATTAGAATTCTGGTCCCTACCCATGCACCTAAAGTGATAAAAATCCAGAACACCCAGGCATGCAGAGAAAATGAAGGGATTCCGCTAAAAAAACTCCCGATATTGCATCCGCCGGTCAGCCTGGAACCATAGCCCATCATTAATCCTCCCAAAAAAGCAAATAGAATATGTCTTATATTCTTTGCCTTTCCTAATTTAAATTGTGAAGCTAACAAGGTTGCAACTAGAGAGCCTAGGACAACACCTATATTTAAGATGGTATATTTGTTAATAAATATATTATGATTTAAAATTATCTCTTCATATCTGTTATTATAAAGTTTAAAATACTCCCATTTGAATGGTTCAAATCCGACAAGTTCCAATGCTCCGGCTCCCCATAACAAAAAGCCGTTGGTCACTTGCCATACAGTACCGCTAATTGCCAGTAAAACTACATTAAGCACACCAAGCAGGACTCCACCCACCCAGTATGGCCAGGGTTTTTTCAGCCATTGCATCATAGACTTTATCCAATCCTTTCCGTAATAATTATGGTTTTTGAACATATATTTCCCACTCTCCAACTTCTGTTTCAACCAATTTTACTTGATAATTGTTCTGTTCTGCCCATTCTACCATAGCAACCCCAACACAGCTTTCATCCGAATGTACCACCAAAATGTCTCCGGAATTCAATCTTCTTAATTCTTTAATAGCCTTAATCAAAGGAATAGGACATGCTTCATACAAACAGTCAAGATCCCTTACCTTCATAAAATGCCTCCCACAATCTATCGTTTAATACTCTTTTTTTGATACCATATCATAAGCTTGTACAATATTATCAAAACGATCATTTGTACTATAAAAACAATGCCCAAATTTACATACTTTGGAAAATAAACTATCTTTGCATTTTTAATAATTTTCTCATACCAAAAAGAATAATCTTTAGCTCCAAGTACAGTTCCAATAAAAAATCCTAACAGTGTAACCCACGGCAAAACATGTCCTTCCCCTATTCTCATGAGCACGCTTGCAGCACACCCTCCTGCAATGCTCATTCCAATACCAAAGATAAATGCTCCAATCATGGTATGAAAACCTACGGAAATTATCATTCCAGGAATATGAGCATAATCCATAGAATTATTCTTAAGGTATCCATATTGAATTATGGCAAATCCTGTAGTACTTATCATCAGGGAAAGCAGTAACGCTCTCATCAGCTTTGTATTCTTTACAAGGAAAGGGTCCCTAAAGGCTGCTGCAAAGCAGAATCGAGAATACCTTAGAACAATGCCAAATGAAATACCTGTAATCCAGAAAACAACATAGCTATGATTATTTCTCCAAAGAGACACTGATATAATTGATGCAATTACCAATATTATGATGGCATATGGAATCTGGTTTTTTTTCTTAACTTTTTCTGTTTTATGGCGTTTTAGTATCAACGCCTCCATTTCCTTTGACATCATAGTTAGCACCCTCTCATACTATTCATTGCATCAGCCAGTTATTGATCATAACAATTATATCAAAAATCTCAACCTTTATATAGCAGTTGTCCATCCTATAGCATCAAACAGAAAAATCCTTTATTGCTGCGTTTGATATGTGAGGGGACCAGGAATATTTGGCTATCATTCTTACTTTTTAGATCAAAAGTAAAGAGTGCAAAACCTATCGCAGTTTTGCACTCGAAACAATAACAGATATCATTTCACTTTCCATCATCATTCTTCGGAACAACAATAGTTTTTCAAAGCACCTCTGAATGTACACGTCATAAGATTCCTTAAGTTAGCCAAGTTTTGAAAAAGCTATGGCAATCTTAGCCCCTACTCTGGCATTATTGTATACAAGATTAAGATTGGCTTGTAAGCTCTTGCCACCAGTTTTTTCCACTATAGTTTTCAGCAAGAACGGTGTCACATTTTTACCATGGATACTCTTTTCTCTACTTTCTTTGATAGCTGCTTCAATAACGCTATCAATATATTCTTTATCCATCGAATCCCTTTCAGGAATTGGATTGGTAACCAGTACGCCACCCTTAAGGCCAAGCTGTTCCTTATTATAAATAAGCCTTGCAATGTCCTGAACATTATCCAATCTCAAATTTAATTTGCATCCACTTTTCCTGGTGAAGAAAGCAGGCAATTCATCAGTCTGATAACCTATTACAGGAACACCCTTGGTTTCCAAATATTCCAAAGTGCGAGGCAAATCAAGAATTGACTTTGCTCCAGCGCATATTACACAGACATCAGTTCGAGATAATTCATCTAAATCAGCAGAAACATCCATAGTTTCTTCAAATCCACGATGAACTCCTCCTATCCCTCCTGTCACAAAGAATTTAATTCCGACCATATTGGCACAAATCATCGTAGTCGCCACAGTTGTTGCTCCTAATTTTTTCTGAGTAATAACTGCAGCCAAATCGCGTCGAGAAACTTTAACAACATTTTTTGTGTTTGCCAGAGTTTCCAAATCCTCCGGTTCAAGGCCAACCTTTATCTTGCCATTAATTATAGCAATCGTTGCCGGAACTGCTCCATTGTCTCTAATAATCTGCTCAACTTTATTTGCCATCTTTACATTTGTAGGATACGGCATACCATGTGAAATAATTGTTGATTCTAAAGCAACAATAGGTAATTTTCTCTCCTTTGCCTCTCTTACTTCTTTATTGAATTCAATATAATCACAGACAGAATTTTTCATAATATGTTAACCCACTACCTTTCTTACTATTTCAGGCCAATAATCGCTTGCTTTAGTCGGAGCAATAAATCCAAATTCGCAAATGATTGCTTTTATATCAGTTGCTGGTGTTAAATCAAAAAATTGATTTATTACCTCTATATTTTCTAAACTTTCAAAGTCGCCATCACTAATAACTTCTTTTTCTGTTCTTCTTTCCAGCTGAATACTATATCCATATCTTGTACGAAGATCCAGCTTATATAATTCACTTGCAATGTATACCGGCTTTTTACAGCATGAAGCTAATTTGCTAACTAAAGCTGTCCCCATTTTATTTGCCACAGAACCATCAACAGCAATTGAATCAGCACCCATAATAATATAATCGGTGCGAGGCATGAATTCATATATCGAGGCATCAGTAATATAGATTACATTAACTTTTAGTTTTTGCAAAATCTTGACTGCCATCCTTGATTCACGAAGAGGCCTTGATTCAGTACAAATAACTGTAAACTTTTTCCCTTTTCCAGCTGCTTTAATGAATATTCCCATTAAGGTACTGCTGTAACTATGCATCATAATTATATCATTATCTTTAATTAAATTAGAACCATATTCTGATAATTGGTCTACTGCATCAAATGAATAAGAAATAATTTCACTGCATATAGAACTGATTCTTCTCTTTATTTTATTAATATCATTCTCATTTCTTAAATCATCTAACGCGGTTTCAACAATATGACATGTGTTATAAATTGTTGCCATTGTGGGCTTTAATACAATCATCTGCTTTGCAACATCTTCATAACGGTTCAATAATTCTTCCTTTGTATGGAACTCTTCTTGTTCTGACACAAGTTTAAATGCCCATGCAGCTGCTCTGCCAAAAGGACTTCCCCCTTTAACATTCATATTTCTGATTTCTTCAATAACATGTTCTGCAGAATGAAACTCTATATCCTTAACTTTCATAATTTGCCTCCTTTACTGAATTGATTCATCAATTCCAAAAATATATGTTAAGGTAAATGTAACCAAACTGCCTATTAAACAACCTGCTATAAGTCCGCCAAAACCTGGTCCCAAATAAGCCGGTATAGTATATATACTAAATGCTACAGGTGCAGTGGTACCAGCAAAACTAGCTCCGGTAATTGCACCGCCTATTGCTCCACCAATACAAACAAAATAAAATGGTTTTTTGTATTTAATATTAACTCCATACATTACTGGCTCAATAACGCTTCCTGCAAAAAAACTGGTCAGGCTAAGAGCTAATGCATTTCTCTTTATTGCCGGCTTTTTTGCTTTCAATGATACTGCCAGTCCTGCAGCGACCTGACAAATCAGTCCTGGAGCATGGGTCATAATAGTTGTATCTCTTCCATACTTTGCGATATTTGGTACGGTAACCAAACCTAATAATGCAATATGCATTCCAAAAATAATTAAAATCTGCCATGTCCCTCCGATAAGTGCACCGGCCAGAACAGGGCTAAATTTATAAAGGTTTACGAATATAGAGGATAACGCTGTTCCTCCCCATACACCTAGAGGTCCAAGAACTAAAATTGTAACAGGCGCAACAATTAGAGCACTCAAAAATGGAACAGCGATACTTCTTATGATGTTGGGTATATATTTTCTTAAAATGCTTTCTACTTTCGATAAAAAATAAATGGATAAAATAGCCGGAATTACTGAACTTGGGTAGTAAACATTAGTAACGGGTATTCCAAGAAAAGTAACACTTTTATTAGCAGCGAATAAGTTGCTAAAATCAGGATTTATTAATAAACCTAAAATCATCAATGAGACAGCAATGTTAGTACCAAACTTCTTTGCTGCTGACCATCCAACAATAATTGGGAAGAAATAAAAAAGTGAATTAGCAAGTATGCTCAATATCTTATATGTCATATTATCAGTAGGAACTTTAAACACAACATTAAGCAGTACGCAAAAAGTAGTTATAAAACCTGAAGCTAATAATGCAGGAATAACCGGGGTAAAAATTTCAGATATCGTACCCATAAAAAGGTTCAAAATTGAACGTTTACTTTTTGATTTGCTCTTATTGCTTTCTCTAACAGCACTGCTATCAATAGTTGCTGGACCGGTCTTTTGGACGTCTATTACTTCTTTATACACTTGGTCCACAATTTCTCCTAAAACGACCTGATATTGGCTTCCAACTTGAATAACTTTAAGGACACCTGGAATTTTTTTAAGTTCATCCAAATTAACAAGAGATTCATCATTTAAAACAAACCTTAATCTCGTCATACAATATGAAACATTTTTAAGATTCGCCGCACCGCCTACATTCTCCAAAATACTATTAGCCAAATCCCTATTATTCATAATTAATTTCCCCTCCCATTTGCCATAATTAACACGCTTTAATTATTGATCTGGTATTAAATTATAAAGTAACTAAATGCTAACTTTGAATAATCTTAAGATGATTATCCTTTAAAAATAATAAGCACATACTAGTTGAGGATTTGTACTGAAGTCTGTATTTTCTGTTATTTCCCCTCCTTTGCTGTCACCACTCACTTTGCATTAATCATTACTTTAATATGAATGATTAAATAGCCAATTTCCTCATTTAAAACAGTTATAGAGTAATTATTCTTTAGATAATCGGCTATTTTTAGCGCACATTCATATTCGGATTTGTATTTTTCCTTTGTAACTTCATATACATAATCATCTCCTTTCTCTTTATTTTCAGGATTATTGTTATTAAACACTCTAACTAAAAAATACTTTAAATGAGTAATAAACCGTGCATAATAAGAAGAATCCGTATTTAGTTTAATTCCGTAATATTCCTGTACAATTTGAAGTAATTCATCTAAAATCTTCATGATTGTTTTATTCGTTCCAATACCCACATCTGACATTGCATTTACAAAGTGGAATGCTATATACCCTGCCTCATTACTATCAAGCATCACACCAATTTTTAGGTTGATAATATCAACACATTTTTGTGCGACAGAATATTCTTTGGGATAAAATTTTTGTATCTCAAAAAGAAGCGGGTTCTCAATTTTTTCCTTATTTTTGTATCTTGCTATTGCAAACGAAATATGATCTAGCAATGTTAAAAACAATGAATCCTCAAAATCATACTTTAGTTCCGAACTTGCCAAATGAATAATTTCATTTACTACTTCAAAATAATTAAAGGGAATAGATTTGATTAATTCTTCGATATATCTGTAGTTATCATCAATCAATGGAATAAATGTCTTCTCAATCTTCTTACTTTGAATCCTATCGCCCGGTTTCTTCTGAAATCCGATACCACAGCCGAGCAAAATTATTTCTTCATTTTTACCATTGAATGCAACAACCGAGTTATTGTTAATAATCCTATGAATCTTATAATTCATACACAATCACTCCTTGTACAACTAATAAGATATTTTAAATAACTCATCACCGGAATGAACCTTTCTTGTACATATTGGTAAGACATTAAATTTATCAACGTTTGTAATAATTATATATACATCAGGAATATATCCTTTCTTAATGACGGTTTTAATATCAACAGATAAAAGCTTATCTCCCGATTCAACTAAATCTCCTTTATTAACAAACGAATAAAAACCTTCTCCGTTCATTTCTATTGTATTTATTCCAACATGCAGCAAAACATTTTCTCCATTTTGTCCTTCTATTCCGATTGCATGATTTGTTGGAAACAATGCTACTATTTTTCCCTTTATTGGAGAGCAAATTATCTCGCTTTCAGGATAAATAAAACATCCTTTCCCCAGCACTTCTTCTCTGAACATTTGATCTTTAGATTGGGATAATAAATATATATTTCCATCGCACGGTGCAGCTAAAGTAATAACTTTCTTATCCGCTTTAGCAACCATATCAATATCATTTTTATAAATATCTTTAATTTTTCTTAATAAGTTCATTTTTAAGCCACCCTTCTCAAGAAAAAAAGGCAATACTCAAAACATAAATGCGTTTTGAGTATTGCCTTTTTTAAAAGTAACAATCTCCAATATTCAATTTAATTACTATAATTATATATTAAATAAATTATTTCACAGAGTCAACACCTATTTTTAATAAAATGATTTTGTTAGTAAAGTACAATTGATTTTTTTGAATTATATTTATTATTAAGACTCTTCGTTGGAATACCTCTCTCCAGCTCAATTTGAAAATTTAAATTCATAAAATTTGTTTAACTCTGTGTATATTGAATCCTGACAGCTACAACTTTTTAATTATTTTCACCAGCT
>ENA-UOOI01002768-UOOI01002768.1-fermentation-metagenome-genome-assembly--contig:-NODE-2768-length-14377-cov-35.065633_pt1 | contig 14377 bp, 13 predicted proteins | sample MGYA00245779_ERZ724027 | MGnify/ENA primary metagenome ERZ724027 (study PRJEB28704, sample SAMN03018318) | fermentation metagenome | biome: anthropogenic terrestrial biome; feature: soil... | reverse complement strand
ATCCTATCTGTGCGGCAAAAATACAACATAAGGCTGTAACTGTATATATAACAGTTTATAAGTATGCAGACAGCCCTATATCCGGCTGATACCATGCGTTTCCAGAGATTGTTTCACGTGAAACATTTCCATAAGTGTAAGATATTAGCCAAAAAGAGGACTGCTGGTTAAAAAATTGCTTGCGCAAAGGGTCGAAAATGGTTGCTGCTTTGGATGTTGATGCGCCTCAGAGCAGGATCGATAGAAAAATGGGGTATTGCACAATGGATTATTTATTCATTGTGCAATACCCCCTATACATTTCTAACTTGCATTTACGAATTTCTCGTATAGATTATCTGCATCATCAGCTTTTATGATTGATTGAAGCTTCCTGCTGTCGGAAAGAATTTCCGCTATTTGCTTAAGCACTTTCAGATGGCTTTGTGAATCTTCTGCAGCAAGGGCAATGATCAGCCGGACCGTATCTTCTTTTCCCTCAAACTTTACAGGTTTTCTAAGAAGAGTGATTGCCAGCTGTTTATGGATTACGCCATCTTCAGGCCTTGCATGAACGAGTGCAACATCTGGTCCAAGTACATAATATGCTCCATATTTTTGTGTGAGTTCAATTATTTTCTTGGGATAGTTTTTCGTAACATATCCCTTCTCAACCAAATTTTTTGTAGAAACATATATGGCCTCTTGCCAGCTTGATACGCCATCCAGTATTTGGACATTTTCCTTTTTCAGTATATCTGAAATCATTCTATTGTCGTCACCAACTTTCAATATTACCGTGTAATTTATCTTCTGTCAAGAAAATGAAAATGCCGGTAAGAAGCTTTATACACGTTTTCATTCTATAAAGTTGTTGTTATTTATGGCTCTCCAGATAAGAAGACAATTTGGTTTCAAGTTCATCGATATCTGTCAGCCTGTCAAGAGGGATGGTATCCCCTGCTTTTAGGCACTCTTCATATACATCGGATGAACAGATAAAAAGGTCTGCCGCGCCGGGATAGGCGTCTGAAATCCCTGAATGGGCGACTTCAACATCGTCCATATTCAACTTTTTGAGCACTTTTTTCAAGTTCATCTCCACTATGAAAGAAGAGCCCAAACCAGAAATACAACAGCATAGGATTTTATGAATATTCATTTTTATTTGCTCCTTTCGGTCATGCCCGATTTATTAGCTGTCAATGCTGAATAGAGAATTGGTGCAATGAATATCACAATACTGATGATCAATAGGCTGGTTCCGGAAATCAAGGCTCCAATTTGGGTATTGAATATGCCTATAACAGCTGAATCCGATCCTCCAAATGTCGTTCCATCGACCAAAACATTACCGAATTTGATCAATAAAGCCGGGAAAAGTGCAATTATAAATCCGGTAAATATTGATCCGATTATGACACCCCTAAGGCCGCCTTCCTGGTTGCATAAGCACCCTGATGTTGCTCCATAGAAGAATGCAGTAAACAGGGTTGGAAGTATCAGAGGAAGTTCAAGTGATGTCCCGATGAGTGCGGCTTGCAGGAAGAATGCAGCAACACCGCCTATAGCAGCGCAAAGGAATCCGATCAAAACTGAATTTGGCTGGTAAGGATATAGAATCGGGATATCAAGAGCCGGTATTGCGTTGGGTATGAACTTGTCAGCAACACCCTTGAACGCCGGAATGAGTTCTGTAACAACCATACGAACACCGGCCTGGATTATATAAATGGAAGCTGCAAATTCTGCACCATACGTGATCGAGAAAATTATAAAGTTCGTTCCTGCAAAGGTTTTTGCTGCCAAATCCGGTTTTATAACCATTGCAAGTATTGATACGATGATGTAAACAAACATCATTGCCAGAGTAAGAGAAATCGTCAGGTCACGTAAAATATTAAAGGATTTGGAAACGTTGATCTCCTCCGCAGATTTTTCTTTATTGCCAGTAAGTTTGCCAACAAGCATGGCAAGCCAGTAATAAACAATTCCGCTGTGTCCGACTGCTAAATCTTTTGTTTTCGTAACCTTGCATACCGATTTATAGATCAATGCAGGAGAAACAGCCATATATGTTCCTGTCAATAAACCGCCGCAGAGTATTACCTGCCACATAGGCATTTTTAATGCACTTAGGGTTATGGCGCAAACCGTTGCAACCCACATGATCTCATGTCCGGTCAAATATATAAATTTGAATTTGGAAAAACGAGCTTCAATAATATTGACGATTAATGAAATTGCCATAATTCCGGATAATGCCATTCCAAACTTGGCGGAAGCAACAGCAAAACAGGATTCATTGACAGGAACCGTACCTGATAAATTAAATGTACCTGCCATCAATGTGTTTAAAGGCGTAAGTGATGAAATTACAACGCCCGCGCCTGCGCTGATTAAAGTAAAGCCGACTATTGTCTTAATAGTTCCTTTAGTGATATCTGGCAGTGACTTTTTTTGAATAAGAAGACCAATCAAAACAATCAATGCAATCAAAATGGTAGGGCTTGAAAGGAACTGTTCAATAAATTTTAAAATGATATTTAACATATTGAATATATCCTCCTTTATGAGTATGAAATATGATATAAATATGCATATCTATCAATTAAACTATCGCATGTTTTGTGTAAAATTAATAGCCCAACTTATTACATCGATATTTGTGCAACAATTTTGGCTATTCTTAATATATTTTATTCAATGTATGCAATATATCTTCTTTACATACTGCCTCCATCATCTGATCCATTGCATCAGGGTGTTCGGCAAGGCATGCAATATTCTGGAGGATGTGCATGTGCTCATTTTGATTTGGGGTTGCCAGTACGAATAAAAACTTTACTTTCTCCTTTTTCATTATGTCCAGACCGTTTTTATAGATGCTCAGCGATACTCCTATTTTAAATGCTCCGTCTTTGGGCTGCGCATGTGCAACTGCAATCTGAGGGCTGATAACAAAATACGGACCATACTTTTTGGTCAAAGAAACCATTGTATCTATATAATGTTCATTTATACAGCCATCGTCAAGCAATACCTTTGCCGTCACTCGGATCGCGTCTTCCCAGTTTTTCTCCTTCTCCTGATGGATCTGCACGCCATACTGTTCGATCATATCCGAAAGTGATACTTGATGACTGCCGGGAGCATTTAAGAAGGAACCGCCTGAGTTTAAGTAATCACCCACCTCATTTTTAATCTTTACATATACCTTTTCATCAACATTTCTTTTCACAATATCCAAAAGGGTCTTAAATTGCCTGTTGTCTGTTTTATACTCGATGTTCAGCAATGTCATTAAAGAAGCTATGTTGGATTCATCCTTTGCCGTCAAGATAGGATGCACCAGTATTATTGGGTATTTGCAGGTAAAATTCACAGTTGAGATCACAAAATCAATCTTTGCCTCTTTAGGATAAGAATTGACCTCCTCAGGTTTGACGGTATCAACGACTATGATGTTATCGAATTGATTCTCGATTTCAGCTTTCAACAGCTTGACACTGGTCGTAACGTTCAAACATGTAAGCAGCACATTTGCACTTGTTGCATTCCTTCTCGCATTTTTCATAAATGCTCCGAAATGCATTGTAAGGTAAGTGATTTCACTTTCAAAAAGAGTATATGGGAACTTATCCTTTAACTTCATGCAGCATAATTCCGTAATCTTGAATAGATCCGCATAGTTTTCTTTTATCTCGTCATGCAACGGATTTATTGTGGGCATAGAACAGCAGTAATTATAATAGGAAAGCTTAAGATGCATATATATGGAATTGATAAGCTCTTCCCGTTTTTCAAAGCTGAAACCTGATAATATTTCAAATGTCTTTACAATTTCTGCTGCAAGGTCCAACAAATAAAAATCTTTTTCCGTATCCTTTCGCAAAAAACCCCTGTTGTTTGAATAACTTAAAAGGTATATCAGCAAATATATCCGCTCATGATTAAGCAACTCGGTAAAATATCTATCGATTATCTTCAATCCCTTGGAAGCTATTATGAAATTCAGATCCACCACATTGAACTGATAGCTGGTCGGAAACTTGCGCACAACCAACAATAGATAAGAAAGAGCTATAATATCGTTCTCATCTATCTCAATCTCCATTTCCTTAATGACCTGTTTCAGCTTGCTTATATATAGATCAACGGTTTCCTGATTAAAAATATCCAGGCTGGTATAACTGTTGTTTTTCAGGAACTGGGAAAGGTAATACAAAAAAACCGATCTCTTTCTAAAGGTATCCCCCTCCACATAATAGCCGTTTTTTTTGGAGTTCATCAATGTCAGCTGATATCTATCAAGTATCTTTCTTGTCTCTGCAAGATCATAAAGGCTGGCATTTTTTGATATTCCAAATCTTTGGACCAGTGATTCAAGATGTATTTCATTTTCGCTGCATATTGTGCTGCAGATAATATAACTGATCCTATCCGCCTTATCAGTAATAACACTCTTTTTATTTAAAAATTCCTTAACAAATTTGCGCTGCTCAGGCAGCAGATAATATTCTCCACCATCGTGTTTTAAATTACCGGCATTTAAATTCTTAAACAGATATTTGATGTTTCCGATATCGTAATACACCATTCTTCTAGAAGATTTTGTATATTTGGCAATCTGATTGACTGAAATCGGATTTTTTTCATTAGCCAAAACCTGCAAGACATTTCTTGTGCTTTTTGATAGCGACGGCATATAATCAGACATAACATATCACTCCTTATAACTGGATTTATTTTTCTTCTCATGGAGTTTTGTTATCCATTTTTCGCTCTTTAAAATAAGGCTCTGTTTAACAAAGCTGTTGATTTTTGAGCATCCACATCCCGTTCACATCTCACTACGATTGCTCAAAAAATCAACATATACTTTACATAGCCTTAAATAAATGCAGGTTTTTTGTTATCAATAACAGCATTCAGCATATCGTAAAAGGGGCGTACGTAAACTAAATTGAATTATCTGTTTTGCGATACGCCCCTTCTGCAATATTTTAAAGGATTCACACTAAATGAAGTTTATCGGTTATGCACATCATTTTTCCTCTAAAGCCAAATCAGCTATTGTCTTGTCCCCGAAAATCGTCTGCCAGTCGCTTGTAAAATCATTTACTGCTTTTTGAATAGACGGCATTGAAAAGATGCTTGCCAATATGGCCGGATCGACTGTTGCAGCCTGCGCACCGGCTTCAAGAGCGCTGTTGACCTGGCGCATGTTCCTAAAGCTTGCGGCCACAACTTTGGCAGTATAGCCGTATTGAGATATCATCTCTGCAAAAGAGGCGATAACATCTTCAGCGTCGATCCCCAAATTTTCCATGCGGTTATAATAAGGTGCCAGATAATCGGCGCCGGCTTCAAGCGCGAGAAAACCCTGAGCCTTTGAATAAATTGCTGTTGCCGTTACATTGGCGCCCTTTGCCTTCAATGCTTTTATAACCTTCAAACCTTCCATTGTAACCGGTACTTTGATAAAGGTCTGATCATCGACTTTGTTTAAGATAGCATCGGCATCCTTTAACATGCCTTCTACATCAGTTGCAGTTACTTGGATATGAAAAGTCCTATCCTTGCCGATGATAGAGCGGATTTTATTCATATGTGCAAAGAAATCGATCTTTCCTTCTCTTTTTACAATGCTTGGGTTAGAGGTTACCCCTGTGATTGGAAAGTATTCTGTGAACTTTTTGATTGTTTCCAGATTTGCGGTGTCTAATAGATATTCCATAAAAATTTCCCCTTTTCTTTTTAGATTTATTTATCTCAAACAAGCTGTATCCTGACTTGTTTAGATTCTAAGAATGACTTGATTTCCATTGAAATTTTATTATCAGTGATCAACTCGTATACATCTTTTGCCTGCAAAAATGCAATCGCACTGGCATGCTGCAGCTTTGTCGATTCTGTTAGAACATAGGTTTGATCCGCACAAGCTGCCATAGCTCGTACAGTATCACACCGGATCAAATCCACTCCTGTAAAACCTGTTTCTTTTGAAAAACCATCCACGCCGACGAAAATCTTGTTTACATGAAATTTTTTCACACATTCCTTAACCATGGGGCCTACCGTGGCCTGAGTATGTTTTTGATAATTTCCGCCCAGCAGTATTATTTGGACATCCGGATCATCTTTAATAAAGTTAGCTATATATGAAGAATTGGTGATAACAGTGATGCCCTTTCTGATAGAAAGAAGTTGTTCCACAAACATTGCGCATGTGGACCCGGATTCTACGATAATAGTTTCCCCATCCGCTACCAATTCCGCCGCTGCCTTGGCTATTTTCTGCTTTACTTCATAATGGAATGCCATACGATAGTTGATGTCATCTTCATTTTTTAATAAAGCATACCCGCGTTTCCTTTGTAAGATAGATTTCTTGGATAAATAATCAAGATCCTTTCGGATCGTAACCTGAGAGGCTTCAAGAAGTCTTGCCAGTTCGCTTACTTCCACCTTTTTGCGCTGGCTTACTATTTCAATCAATTTTGTATGACGCTCGTGTTCGTTCATCACTTTTCCCCCTTTAAGGCTAAATCCATTATAATTTTATATTTCGTAAGTGTCAACAATAACTTTCGTACGAAATATAACATAATAGGATAGGCAACCAAATCTAAAGCTAAAAGAATAGATGCTGGCTGCCTACATAATATGATTATAAATCATCACACTTTATAATCCTGCCTTCCCAGGTCCTGATTAAAAAATATCTCTTACCCCTCGATACTAGATATTGAGGAAGTATGGGAACCTTTCCGAATCCTCCGGGAGCATTGACTATATAATAAGGGATAGCAAGCCCTGAAGTGTAACCTCTTAAATGTTCCATTATTTCAATTCCTTCATCAATGGAGCATTTGAAATGTGCAGTTCCTTTGATCGATTTCGGATGGAATATATAATATGGCTTTATTCTTATCTTCAATAATTCCTGGTTAAGGCATTTTACAATATTTTTGTCATTGTTTATCCCGTTTAGCAAGACCATCTGATTCCCTAATGGTATTCCCGCATCCGCCAGCATTTCCGCGGCTTTTTTTGAGTCTTCACATATTTCAATAGGATGGTTGAAATGTGTATTTATATATATGGGGTGGTATTTTTTCAGCATGTTGCATAATCCTTTTGTGATTCTCATGGGAACGGTTACCGGAAGCCTTGTTCCTATCCTGATTATTTCAACATGCGGAATCGCCCTTAAACTTGATAAAATCTTTTCCAGCTCATCATCATCAAGTGTAAGGGGATCGCCTCCTGTTACAAGTACATCCCTTATCTCATGGTTTTCTCTTATATAATCGATTGATTCCTTTATTTTTTTATTATCGTAAGTCTCACAGCTACAGCCTATATGCCTTCTTCTCTGGCAGAAACGGCAGTATGAGCCGCATTCGTTTGTAACATTTATTATGAGCCTGTCAGGGTACCGCCTTGTTACGGTTCCTGCAGGATTAGTGAATTCCTCGCTCATGGGATCCATTGTGCCTGATTCGTTTTCCAATTCTTCTATGCTTGGTATTGCAATAAGCCTTATGGGGCATAACGGGTCATGCTCATCCATCAATGTGGTGTAATATGGTGATATAGCCCATGCGTATGACTTTCCAACTTCTTCGATTTGTTTTTTTTGAGCATCATCTATCTCTATGATCCTGCTTAATAAATCAACATTGCTTATTCTGTTTGACATTTGCCATTTCCAATCATTCCATTCATCATCAGATGCCGAGAGAATTTTTTTGACCTTTTCTCGTCTTTCGGCAATTTTAGAGGATATTTCAAAACCTTTTGGAATATTTCCCTTAGCCTCAAGATAGTCTTTGATGCTTTTTTTAAGCTCTTGAGCCCTTAATAGTGAGATCTGTTTTTTATCTTTTATATCCATGCCTGTTACATCTCCAATTTGCTAAACTCCTAGCCTTATTCTTAGGCTTTGATATACTTAAAATCCGGATAGGTGTTTGGCATACTCGATTACATTAAAACAACATGCTATACATCTTGCGTGCCCGATTATTCCGGATTGAAGCTGTCTATCGGGTTTTGTGTTGGCTTCAATGAACCAGAGCTTTAGATTTTTGTCCAATGCCATATCCATTCCCAATTCACCAAACGGCCCATACTCCTTTTCTATGGCTTCTGCGATCTTGATGCTTGCATCTCCTATAATTTTATAGAGTTTAGAGACATATTTTGAAGGCTTATTCAGTATCAAAGGCATTATTTCCATAAAATTATAAGGATGTGAACCTTTTTCTTCTCCAGCTACTATTAAAGAATCCTTTTGACCTAAAAAGGCCACGTTATACAGACATATCCATTTTCCTGAACAATCCTTCTGTATGAGCACCCTCATATCGATCCGTTTATCTCCATATTTCAATAAATCTATGCCCTGTTGTATTACGAATTCTTTATCCTTGAAAAAGTCATTGATTTTTCTTGAAAGATGCCCTTGGCCTTCAAGTTTGTCAATCATCAATTTATTCGAATGGAAATGCAAACACCTTAAGGCTTTATTTTTATTCCGAGACAGTGCCATCACTTCGGAACCTTTTTTCCCATAAAAGCTTTTTAAATATACAGTGTTGTATTTTTCAACCATTGCAGTCACATCTTGAATGCTGTTGAATTTTATGGTATAGGGCAGATATTGCCTGATTTCAGGATACTTTTTAAGTTTTTCGTACAGATAATATTTATCCAGATTGTCTTTTGAATTGATTCTTTTTATGAGCCCTCCAGACAACAAGTGTTCCCTGTAGTTTTCCGCCAAGGGCACTTGCCTCGAACTGTTGTAAACACATCTATCGAAAACAACATCAGGGAGGGGCAGCTGCTTTTTTATCCAGCGGCCAAAGTCTAACGAATAGTAGCAGCCTTCAATTATATTGTCAGCCCAGTTTGCACCCTTTGTTGTGAAAAAGTATATGAAAATGTGCGAGTTTAAGTTGGCATTCATCATGTGCCGGCAGCTTTGAGGGGGCCGCTGCTGCAGTATTTTTCGGAAATATATGGGATTTGTGAATATGCCGAGTACAGGTCCGAGCATTATCATATCGTCTTTTACCATGACATTTGTCCTCAAGTTTTCAGGTATGCCCAATTTAGAAAACAGATTAGAGCTTATCCTTATAGAATTTTTTTTACCTTTCTCTGAAATGTTGAGCTTTGCATAAACGATTGATTGTCCGAATTTCAATTTATATCTGCTTTTAGGGACGAGTGAAAACGCATCGGCAATACTTTTTGAAATGATACATACATCGTCTGTATTATTGTCTTTAATGATATTGACTAAAGTTGCCATAATCATATCTCCTCAATCAGCAATATTTTGGAATCATTCATATTTATTTTCCATGTTTATGCTGTCATAGAACCCTGACAGGTATTTTGCATATTCAAAAGGCCGCTGATAGGCTTTCATGATTTCCTCCTCTGTTCCGGATTTCAGTACGGTATCTTTTGCAGGTTTTGAATTAGACTCTATAAACCACAGTTTCAAATCATTGTCTATCAGTATGTCGATCCCCATTTCTCCGAACGAACCGTACTCTTTCTGTATCGCATCTGCCACAGCGCTAAGCAGTTCATAAATATCTTTCCTGATATCTTCGACCTGTTTATAATTGAATTTAAGCACATCAAGGAATGCTTCCTCGAATTTATATACGCTTGAGCCGCTCTTTGTGCTTGTTACAGGGCAGCCGCCTGAGGCGATTCTTACAGGCAGGCTGGTGACAAGCCATTCTCCTTCATAGCTTTTTTGAATCAAGGCTCTCAAGTCCACTTTATTTCCGTTATAAGATAGTGATTCTATGCCCTGTTGTACAATAAATTTTCTTCCATGCATGAGCTTTCTTGCAGCATCTGCAATTTTGCGGAGAGAATCGGTTTTGATTTTGATTACGCTATTTTTGTAATAATCATATTCATAGGATGAATCATAAAGTTTTTTTACCCTTATGATTTCCCTTCCGTTGCTTCCGGTGCAGGATTTGAGGTATACCATATCGTGCTTGTTTAACATGGCCTTTAGAGTCGAGACGTTTTCATAAAGCATGGTATCCGGCAAATATTTTTTTATGTCTTCATATTTGGAGAGCCTGCAATACAAATCCCATTTGCTGAAATAATGTTGGGCATTGACTTTTCTAAGGCCTTTAAAGTTGTTTAGCTGTTTTCTGAGTTCCAAGGCCTTGATTGATCCAGCGCGCGAAAATCCTCCGCCCCTGTCATAGAGTATATCTGGCAGAGGCAATTGCACTACCTCCCACGAATCCGTATCATGCTTGTAAAATGTTCCTCTTACCGTGCGGTCGGACCATATTATATTGTCTGCCGTGAAGAAATATGCAAAAATATGGGATCGGTGTGCGGCACTCATGAGTCTCATTCTTTTATTGCCCGCTTTGCCTTTGCATAGTCTTTGAAATGCCGAATCGTTTATAAGGATTCCTACTAAAGGCCCGAGTATAAGCGTATCGTTTTTATATTTTACACATACATCCATGCCATCAAAGATATTCAGATCTTTTGCCAACTCTTTCGGCAATCTTACTTTTTTGGAATTTTGATCCGGAATCAAATTGACTGCCTTCTCTTTAAGCCCGAATTTTATTTTCGCTTTTGCAGGACGGCTCATTTGAGAGACTATATTGCAGGGGACCAGCACCGAGTTGCTTTTTAAACTGCTTCTTGCAGGCATGCTTTCTATAACAGCATAAAAATGATCTCTCATACAAATTCACTCCCATTCTTTAAATGGTCTAATGTAATATATGTAATTCATACGAAATTGTTAATAATGTGCCGCAAAATGTCGGATGTTTAAACATGCAAATGATTTATGCAAAAAAAGAGCTGTGCAATATTTTTCGAACCGGATTGAACTATACTCCGTCTTTATGATAGAATTTGCACTGAAAGCATCATGCAATGTAGATAGGAATTTAATATATTGCTGATTGTATATGATGTTAAATATTAAGCTTTGGAGTTGATTACTGATGGATGAGGCCTCTCTTATAGCCCGAAGCAAGAATGGAGATAAAAGTGCTTTTTCCGCATTGGTGGAAATATATCAAAATAAACTTTACAGAACCGCATATGGTGTGCTTGGAAATAGTCAGGATGCATATGATGCTCTGCAGGATTGCATATTGAAGTCCTATATATCGATAGGTTCATTGAGAAATGATTACTACTTCAAATACTGGCTAAACCGCATATTGATCAATTCATGCAATGATATTATAAGACGCAGAAAGAAAGTTATATACATAGAAGATTCCGATGCAATGGGGAAACCTGATGAATATGATGATTCCAGCCTGGATATAAAAATAGCATTGAGCAAGCTTGAACAAAAATACAAGTTGATAATATCGCTACGGTATTATCAGGACCTTTCATATGAAGATATATCAGAAGTATTGAACTGCCCGCTCGGCACGGTAAAGTCCAGGTTGAATTATGCGATCAAAAAACTAAGGGAAACATTGGAGAAAGGCGGTTTGAAGGAGGTAGGAAGATGAAATGCAGCGACTTTAAAAAGCATATCGATGATTTTGCAGAGGGTATGGCTGAAAGCGGTTTAAATGCGGAAATGAAGGAGCATATTGAGACATGTTCATCCTGTAGAGAGGAGTACGAATCCATAAAGGGTATTATTGAGAGCTTGAAAAAGAATGCTGTATCGATTAACCTTAATGACAGTCAGAAAAAGGGAATAAAGGAAGTCATTTTGAAAGCTCCGACTCAAAAGCGCAGAGATATGATGTGGATGAAACGGCTTACCTATATAGCAGCGGCGTTTATGTTCGTATCGCTGGGCTTGCATTTAATAAGAGGGATAAGCGTGAACATACAGCCTTCCAATAATGGAATCTCGGAGCAGACACAGCTTGAACAGTTAAAACTGCAGGTCAATAATCTAAAGACGCAAAAGCAGCGGCTTGAAAGCGATAAGGGAAAACTCCAAAAGGAAAATGATGAGCTTAAAAAATCCATAGATAATCTCAATACCCAGGAGCCGGAAGATACCAATGATTGGTTGATGTTGAACAGCAATATTGGAGAGGCGCTTATAGAAGGAAAGATAGTTTCTATAGATATCATAAATAAAAAAATAAAGCTTGAGATATTCAAAGATGACAACACCCCGAACATTGACCCCAATATAACTATTCCGGACGGAATATATATTTTTACGCAGATAGATGGGAAAAAAGATAAGTACCAGTTTAAAGCAGGGAGCATCAATGATCTTAAGGTGGGGGATCATATATCGATTCATTATTTGAGCAAGTCAAAGTCCGCAAGGGCAATATTATTATGGAAATAGGGTTAGCCTAAGGCTAACCCTATTTTTAAGCATAAAGATCAAATGGCATCACCTCTCTTTTAATTGTTTTTCACGCTTGTGGTATAATATAACGAGGTGATAAATGTTCCGCACTTGCGATGGCGGGTACCTTATCATTCAATCGGTGAGATAATTTTTCACCTCGCTAAAGCGCGAAGGTAAGAAAATTTTTCTACAACCGAAAAATTTTCTATTGATGCGTTATAATATGTATTGTATTTTCACTGCCAATATTTGAATATTCAGGGGTGGACTTTATGCTTATGAAGCTTGTGATATGGATAATGAGGTTTGTGCTTCTTGGAATGATTTATGTTTTTTTATATAAGGTCATAAAGGTAATGTATAATGATTTAAAAGGGAACCGCGGCAGGGCAAGGCCCTCTGCAGGTATCGAGGTCGTGAAAGTCGATGTCGCAAGCTCGATTGCAATAGGCGCTGTTTATCCGCTGCGCCCCGTGACAACAATAGGCAGGCTCCCTGATAACAATATAGTGCTTGACAGCGAGTATGTATCCGGAAAACATGCCCGGATATATCTTAAAAACAATTCATATGTGCTAAAGGATCTTGGAAGTACCAACGGTACATTTTTAAACGGTGCCCGGATAAATAAACCCATCGTGATCAGAAATGGTGATAACATAAATATCGGTGGAATACTTTTTAAAGTGATCGGTTAGTTTGGATTCAGCGGGAGAGATAGTATGGAAAATGATGTTCATATGGAGGAAAAGAGAATACTTAGGCTTGTTTGCAGTATCGCCATACTGGCATTCTCGATAATAGCACTATACAGCAAAGACAGTATGGCTTTAATTATGGGGATATTTGTCAGCGGATTGATTGCATACGGTTATTTTATAATAAGCAAATATTTTCCGGACGGGGACAAATATATTTTTCTGCTTTCATCTTTTTTAACGTTAATAGGATTGATTATGCTCTACAGGATAAAGCCATATTATGCTGTAAGACAGCTTACATGGTTTACTATCGGCATATCGCTTTTTATTTTGATTGTGGTGCTGCTCCCGGATATGGAATCCATAAGCGGTCTAAAATATTTATATATGGGTGCCGCGGTTGGGCTGCTTCTGCTCACGCAGTTTATAGGAATCGACAGGAGAGGCTCTAAGAACTGGATAGATCTTGGCTTTACCACATTTCAACCCTCCGAATTTTCAAAGATTTTTATAATATTATATCTGGCTTTAGCTCTTAAGGACTTTAAGAAATGGAAAGATCTCATAGTTCCGGCGGCTGTTGTAGGCATATCGCTGATACTTTTAGTGCTTCAAAAGGACCTCGGCACGGCATTGATTTTTTTCTGTATTTCGCTGGCAATGGTATATGTAAGCACGTCCAAAATAAGTTATGTATTGTCTGCATTAGGACTTTTCATTGCCGGAGCTTTCGGAAGTTATTTTACATTCTCCCATGTAAGGCAGAGGGTGCAGATGTGGATAAATCCGTGGAGCGATCCCAACAATTTGGGATATCAGATTGTACAGTCGATGTTTGCCATAGCTTCGGGTGGATTTTTGGGAACAGGACTTTATCTGGGCCATCCCGAATACATTCCTGAAGTTGAAACCGATATGATATTTTCGATCATATGTGAAGAACTAGGCCTTTTAGGGGGTTTTGCTATAATAATAGCGTACTTCCTTCTCATATACAGGGGATTCAGGTCTGCGATATACTCTGAAAGCAATTTCAGCAAGCTTGTGTCGGTGGGGTTATCCACTATGATAGGGTCACAGGTGTTTGTCATAATAGGCGGCACGATAAAGCTCATACCGCTTACCGGAATCACGCTTCCTCTGATAAGTTACGGCGGAAGCTCCATGGTTATAACTTTTATAGGTCTGGGCATACTCCAAAAGGTGTCCGAGAATTGATTGATGTACTTATTAGAGGTATTATTAAGCATAAATGTTGAATAAGGAGAACTATCTTAAAGACGATATTTGAAAATTAATGATTTTTTATTTTATTTAAAACTAT
>ENA-UOOI01002766-UOOI01002766.1-fermentation-metagenome-genome-assembly--contig:-NODE-2766-length-14381-cov-2.788706_pt1 | contig 14381 bp, 12 predicted proteins | sample MGYA00245779_ERZ724027 | MGnify/ENA primary metagenome ERZ724027 (study PRJEB28704, sample SAMN03018318) | fermentation metagenome | biome: anthropogenic terrestrial biome; feature: soil; material... | reverse complement strand
TAATTATTTTTTGGTGCATATTCATCAGCATGCCGAACAAAAGGCCGAGGGGGATCGACAGTCCCATTGAAATCAGAGCAATTCGCAAGGTGACCCACAAACCGGCGCAAAGCCGTAAAAAATTATTTCCCTGAAAAAGTACACTAATTCCCAAATCCTGCATATCGAACCCTCCTTTCCAAAATGGAGCACAGCACGGATATCGGCAGCAATATGATCAAATAAGCCGCCACCAGCATCAGTAATGCTTCATCTGTTTTATAATAAATACCGATCAGGTCCTTCGCCACAAACATTAAATCTGCCAGTGCTACCGCACTAAATACAGAGGTTTCCTTTATAAGGAAGATGATGTTGGCGCAAAAAGCCGGGACACAGGTGGATATTGCCTGAGGCAGCACCACATACCGAAATACCTGAAATCCTGTGAGTCCCAAACTGGTTCCCGACTCCGTCTGAATCTTAGGCACACTTTCCAATCCAGCCCTGAATGCCTCTTCCATATAACTTCCTCCCTGAAAGGTCAGCCCAATGATCGCACAACCTAAAGAGCTGATGGCGATTCCCAGCTTGGGCAGGCCGAAGTACAGAAAAAACAGCTGAATCAATAAAGGCGTATTTCTGGATAATTCAATATACCCACTGACGATTTGACTCAAAATCGGTATCCTCGTATATTTAATCAAGCTGCATAGGAACCCTACCAGAATAGATAAGCCAATCCCGATAAATGCAACCTTTAAGGTAAGTTCTGCCGCTTCCACATAAAGCGGTATATGTTCTACAATAAATTCAAAATCCATATTCTAATTCTCCTGAGCTTAAAAAAGGCAAGTGCATTTCTGCACTTGCCTTTTATCATTTCATATTGCCGTCTGCCACACAGACTAGAAATCAGACAAATCAGATGCACAGGAAATAATGGTTGCTCATACAACAACAACCACATCCAGACATCATCATTTCATTTATTGTCTGCTTAACACTGGTGTACATGACGTTTCTCCTTTTCATATATTTCATACTGAAATTATATGATATATTATCATATAAAAAAAACGATGTCAATATGATTTTTCATTTTTACATAAAATCCTTCAAAATATCTTGGTATATTGACCATATAAGCATGCTCCCAATACCATGCATACGACCGTTTCCATCACGCTGTTCGTCCGAATGCTGAGCAGATGGAATCTTTTGCGGGAAAGCGGCCATAGCCACATAATTCCCTGAACATTAAGGGTATCTAAAATCAAATGGGAAATCATGCCCGGTATAAATCCCTGTATAAAAATCCCGGCAGGATATGCCCTATTCTGCAGCCAGAACTGATTGAGCAGGCTTAAAAGAATGCCGGCGATCAAAACAAAAACAGGCGTATGTATGGCTCCTCTGTGTTTAAACAATCCGGCAGTAATATTTGCTGCCACCGGAGCCTTATGCGCGATCCAGCTTTGTCTGTGGTCAATATCCGGAAACAGAGAGCCGAGTACCGCTCCTGCCATAACCGTAGCCTGTTGAGCAGGTTCCGTTATATTACCCGCAGCAATTACAACAAGGCCGGCAGCAACCCCTCCCAAAGAATGCGTTATATAATTCATGTTTTCTTGTCTCCTGAAATAAAAGCACCCCTCCAAAAGCTTCTTTCCTTGGGGAGGAGCGCTTATTTTGTTCCTAACGATAAAGATCTACAGTCTGTGCATAAACAGACCGCTTCCCAGCTTCGGCTCGAACCAGGTGGATTTAGGCGGCATGACCATATCGTTATCCGATACGGCAAGCAGATCTGAAATATCTACCGGATGCACGGCAAAAGCCACCGTCATATCCGTTCGAACTCTTCTCTCCAATTCCTCCAGACCTCTGATGCCTCCTACGAAATCGATTCGCTTGTCCGTTCTGGGATCTTTAATTCCGAGGATCGGCCCAAGAAGATGGTTTTGAAGAATAGAAACATCCAGAGAATGAATCACATGATCTGGTATGATCTCCGGTTTCGCCGTAACCTTGTACCAGGTGTCCTCCAAATACATCCCAAAGATATGTTTTTTCTCCGGCCTGTTTTTTCCACTTCAAAGCCCGCTTTTTCCACCTGTTTCAGGAACTGCTCCGCAGAGCTTCCGTTTAAGCCTTCTACCACTCTGTTGTAGTCAAAAATCTTTAAATCGTTATCCGGGAACAGAACCGCCATAAAGAAATTAAATTCTTCCTCGCCGGTATAATCCGGATTTTCCTCTCTTCTCTTTAGCCCCACCTTGCATGCCGATGCACTCCTGTGATGGCCGTCTGCAATATACAGCGCAGGGATTTCTCCAAAGATTTCAGTCAGAGCCTGAATCGTCTTATGCTCATTCACTGTCCAAAGTACATGCTCTATCCCATCTGCCGTTTTAATCTCGTAAAGGGGGTCATGGCGGGATATCCATCCCTCCACAAGGCTTCTGATCTTTTTATTGTCTCTGTACGTCAGGAAAACCGGTTCTGTGTTGGCGTTGCATATATCAAAATGATGAATTCGGTCTAATTCTTTTTCTACTCTGGTGAATTCGTGCTTTTTAATCACATTGTTCATGTAGTCGTCTACAGCGACGCACCCGACAATGCCCACCTGAGCTCTTCCGTCCATCACCTGTTTATATAAATATAAAACGGGCTTTTCTTCTTGCACGAAGATCCCATCCTCTAAATTCTGTGCAATATTTGCCTTTGCTCTTTCATACACACAAGTGTCATAGGGATTTTCCTGCTCCGGCATATCGATTTCTGACCGGCATATATGCAGGAAGCTGTATGGATTTCCATCCGCCATACTGGCAGCTTCTTCTCTGTTCATGACATCATATGGTAAGGATATGACCTTATCTGCGTATTTTTTATCTGGTCTTATTGCTTTAAATGGTTTAATAATTGCCACGATTTTTTACCTCCTCTTTTCTGTATAATTAAAGTGTGAAATTACCTTCCACACCTTACCAAATCAATGATCTTCCTGGTTACCTCTGAAATGCTCATGCCCGTCGTATCCAATTCTACAGCGTCCTTGGCTTTTCTGAGAGGGTTTAATTTCCTCGTTGTGTCGTGATAGTCTCTTTGTTCAATATCCTCTAATACCTGCTGGAATGTGCTCTGCTGACCTTTTTCCTGAAGCTCTTTGAATCTTCGCTCGGCCCTTTCCTCCGATGAAGCCGTCAAAAAAATCTTAAATTCAGCTTCCGGCAGAACATTGGTTCCAATATCCCTTCCATCCATCACAACGCTTTTTTTCTGTGCCATTTTTCGTTGAAGAGCAACCAATTTCGTTCGGACTTCCGGCAGTGCGGAACAGACGGAAGCCATTTTGGAAGCTTCCGGTGTACGAATTTTATCATTAACGACCTCTCCGTCTAAAAGGGTATCCCCCTTTTCAAAATCAACTTCTGTTTCATCCAGAAGCTGCCGAAGGGCGTTTTTATCCGTCAGATCCACCTGATTCTGCCCCAGCTTATATCCGATAGCTCTGTACATAGCCCCTGTGTCTATATAATCAATGGATAAAATCTTTGCCACTTCTTTTGCAATCGTACTTTTGCCTGCCCCGCTGGGACCGTCTATTGCAATGTTAAACTTTTCATTGGTATTATTCATATCTTTCATTCGTATTATTTATGCCTCTTCCCGTTTTCCAGTAATTTTTCTATCTCCGAAACAAATGTCTTGACATCTGTGAACTGCCTGTATACAGACGCGAATCGTACATAGGCTACCTCGTCCAGCTTTTTCAGCTGCTCCATGATGAGTTCCCCGATAAATTCGCTTTGAACTTCCTTTTCCATCAGATTATTCAGTCCCCGTTCGATTTCACTGACGACCTTTTCAATTTCCACCATGGGAACAGGCCGCTTTTCACAGGCCTTGATGATGCCGTTCAGCACCTTGTTTCTGTCAAATACTTCTCGTCTCCCATCCTTCTTAACCACCATAAGAAGCATTTCTTCCACTTTTTCATACGTCGTAAATCTTTTATTGCAATTTTCACACTCTCTTCTTCTTCGAATAGCATGTCCTTCTTCTGTAGGCCGTGAGTCAATAACTTTCGTATCTGGATTTTCACAAAATGGACATCTCATTATGTCACCCCCATCAATATAAAAACTCATGCATTTATTCTTCCTGCTGCCAAATCAACATAGCCCTGCCTTATATTTTACTATATATTGTGTACTTTGCAAAGAAATTATTGTATTAAACCGGGATTTCATACAAGTTTTATTCGATCAGGGTTTCAATGTTGACCAGAATCACATCATCTCCTATGGTTTTAATATTTTCCCACCGGATCACATAATCCTCTTCGCTCCTGCCAAAAATATTAAAAAAGTTTCTGGGCGAAGGAATGACAATCCCTTCAATTGTCCCCTCTTCAAGGTTTATCTCTATATCGCTTACATAACCCATACTTCTGCCATCGAAGATATTTATTACTTCCTTATTTTTGATGTCTTCCGTACTTGTCACTCTCATTTCCTCCTTCTACCATGTAAATTCATCCTTAAGCCTGTACTTTTACAATATATGAAAAATGCTATGGAATTATTCCATAGCATTTTGATGATATTTTCTTATTACGCGCCGGCTTATGCCTTTTTTTCTGCGGTATCCGCTGCCGGTACAATTTTGGCATGATCCACAGCAAACTGGATCACTTCTTCAAGCAAAAAGCTCTTCATGAGATTATCCTTACCCACATATTCCTCGAAGGATTTGCCATACTGCTGCTTAAACGCTTTTTCATCTGTAACGCCCTGATCCTTCTTAAAATCTTCCATCTTCTGCTTATATTCTTCATCGGATATGGTAATGTTCTCAGCCTTGGCAATGGAGTACATGACCATTTCTTGTGATACAATGGCTTCTGCATATTTCTGTAAATACTCCTGATATGCCTTTTCGTCCATGCCTGCATATTGCTTTACAAAATCCTTCAGTTCCATACCGTACTGCTTTGCATAGGATTCATAATACTGTTTATTGGTTTCCTTGCAGGCCGCAATTTCCTTTTCCGGGTATTTCAGTATTTTAGCATTGTCCATGATCTTTCCCCAGATTTGATTTCTGATTTCTTCCTCGGCTGCCGATTTCTTTTTCGCATATAATTCTTTTTTTACGCTCTTTTCATACCCGGCTATGGTGGTTTCCTTACTGTGCGCCTTTACGAAATCAACATCATATTTAGGCGTTTCCGTCACCATGATTGCACTTAGGGTCACATCGAAATCAACATTCTTTCCGTTGAGCTCCTCTTTTCCGTAATCCTGCGGGAATTGCAGGTTCAGTGTTTTCATTTCTCCTACCTTCATACCGATGACACCGTCATCGAAACCGGGAATATATCCGCTGCTTCCCAAGGTTATGGTCGTTCCGTCTGCTCCCGTGCTCCCGCCTTCAAAGGCCTTTCCGTTCAGCTTGCCGGTATAGACAATTTTGACACTGTCTCCCTTTACTGCTGTTCCTTCTTTCTTTTCCACCTGTTTAGCAGCAGCCTTCACTCTGCTTTGAATCTCAGCCTGAACTTCGTCATCCGTTACACTGACTTTTGTTTCTGTCGCCTCAATACCCTTGTAATCCCCCAGTTTTACATATTCTGATAAATCGTAGTCCGAATACGGCATAACGTATTTGTCACCGCATGCTGCCAGCGATAGAGTTAAACATGATATGAGCAGTAAAGCCATCCATTTTGTTTTACCGTTGTTTTTTTTAATCATTTCATCCATGCCTTTCTTCTTTTTCATTTTGACTATATTGTCACAGCCCGTATTTAGTCATTATATTACATTATGTAGTAAAATAAAAGGCTTTTCATTCAAAAGCCCGGTATATTCACCGGGCTGTGGTAAAATTCCTATTTTCAACTGTTCAAATAGGACCTGCATTTCAACTCTTTAAACATATTTCCGCATATACTTCAGAGCATTTTTTTCCAGCCTGCTCACCTGAGCCTGACTGATAGAAATTTCTTCTGCCACTTCCATTTGTGTCTTTCCCTCAAAGAACCGCATGGTCAAAATATGCCGTTCTCTCGGTGTCAATTTTTTCATGGCTTCGGAAAGAGATAAGTTTTCAATCCATCTTGCATCTGTATTTTTCATGTCCTTTACCTGATCCATGACATAGATGGCATCTCCGTCGTCGTGAAATACCGGCTCAAACAATGAGATCGGCTCCTGAATAGATTCCAGTGCCAGCACCACATCTTCTCTCTCCATTTCTGTTTCCTTGGCAATTTCGGCCATGGTAGGCTCTCTTTGCAGCTCTCTGGAAAGCTTTTCTCTGGCCTGCAATGCTTTGTACGCTGTGTCCCTCAGCGATCTTGAAACTCGGATCGGATTATTATCTCTAAGATATCTCCTGATTTCACCGATGATCATCGGCACTGCATATGTGGAAAATTTTACGCCGTGCGAGGTATCGAAATTTTCCAATGCTTTAATTAATCCGATACATCCCACTTGAAATAAATCATCGGGGTTCTCTCCCCGGTTATTGAATCTCTGAATAACGCTGAGCACTAATCTGAGATTTCCCTTGATGAATTCTTCTCTAACCTCTTTATCTCCCCCTTTGACAGCCTCTATCATTTTCATCATTTCTGCATCCTTGTAAACAGGCAGCTTAGCTGTGTTCACACCACAGATTTCAACCTTGTTCGTCATAAATAAGGTCCTCCGAATCCCTGCTTGCTCCCCTTTAGCAATTTGGTTTACTGTCCCAAAAGGACGTTCTGTGACCTATCATTATTTATGTGCAAAACTGGTTAAATTTATACGGGTTCTAAAAAAAAATTGTTGGATTGTCCGGCAAAATACAGTTCTATTCTCAACGGCAATTTTAATATAATGTAGGATTCGAAAATGTTGCTGCGTATATCATTTAAATTATATTTGATAGGAGAAAGAAAATGAAAAAAATAAGAATAGGTATTTTAGGATACGGTAATTTGGGACGGGGAGTGGAATTGTCCATCGCCCAGAATCCGGATCTTGAACTGGCCGCCATATTTACACGACGAGACCCTTCTGTTCTTCGTCCCCTTACAGATCATGCAAAGGTGTATAATGTGAAAGAAGCCTTGAATCACAAGGATGAAATTGACGTCATGATCCTATGCGGAGGAAGCTCTACCGATCTGAGCAGTCAAAGTCCCGCCTTTGCTTCACACTTCAATGTTGTGGACAGTTTCGATACCCACGCAAAAATTTCGCAGCATTTCAAATCAGTCAACACCTCTGCTCTCCTAAGTAAACATACCGCCGCCATATCTGCGGGATGGGATCCCGGATTATTTTCCGTAAACAGACTTTATGCTGAGTCCGTACTCCCCTTAGGAAACAGTTATACCTTCTGGGGAAAAGGAGTCAGTCAGGGCCATTCCGATGCGTTAAGGCGCATAGAAGGCGTCTCCCATGCCATTCAATATACCATTCCCATTGAATCTGCTGTAAAGGAAGTCCGAAAAGGGACTCACCCCCAATATACCGCCAGAGAGATGCATACCAGAGAATGTTACGTCTCCCTAAAACCGGGTGCCGACATGGATAAGGTATATGCTGAAATCGTAAATATGCCAAATTATTTTTCCGATACCTCTGTTCATTTTATCAGCGATGAAGAATTTATGAAAAATCACAGTGCTATGCCTCATGGCGGCTTTGTTCAAAGAAGTGGAACGACCGGCGCAAAACAGGAAAATAATCACATATACGAATTTTCTCTGACGCTTGATTCCAATCCGGAGTTTACTTCCAATATTTTAGTCTGTTATGCCCGAGCCGTTTATAAACTGTTTTCGGAAGGCCTATATGGTGCTAAAACCGTTTTGGAAATCCCGCCTGCTTACTTATCCCTTCAACCCATCGAAAAACTTCGCGCAGAGCTGCTATAAACAGGTATAAATAGTATGGGGCAGTGTTTCCGCACTATAAAAATCCGCTGCCATACATAGCAAGCTCGGAAATGAATGACGAAATAAACAAAGTCGAGAACCTCTTTGCACATGCCTGTGCTTAAAGCTCTCGACTTGTTTTAATTGAAAAATCCGTATGTTATTTTTAATCGGATTTCTTCTATAGATTCGTATAACCCATCAAATACTGATCTACTTCCCTCGCCGCTTCTCTGCCTTCCCGGATAGCCCATACCACCAAGGACTGACCTCTTCTCATATCTCCCGCCGCAAACACCTTATCCCGGCTGGTCTTATACAAATACTCCGGTGTTCTGTGGGTCTTCACATTGGTCCGCTCATCCGTCTCCACCCCAAAGGATCTCGCAAGTTCCGTTTCACAGCCTAAAAATCCGGCTGCGATGAGAACCAGATCTGCCGCAATCGTTTTCTCTGAACCGGGTACCTCTTCCATCCTTGTCCGTCCGGTCTTTTCATCGGTCTTCGCCTCCAGCTTGACCAATACAGCCTGTTTCACATGACCTTCCTTGTCACAGATAAATTCTTTTACCGTGGTCTGATATTCCCTCGGATCCTTTCCAAAGACAGCAGCAGCTTCCTCCTGACCATAGTCGGTTTTCAGGATAACAGGCCATTCCGGCCATGGATTGTTTTCCAGCCTTTCCTCAGGCAGCTTCGGCATCATTTCAAGCTGTATCACTGATTTAGCCCCATGCCGTACAGCGGTGCCTACGCAATCATTTCCCGTATCTCCGCCGCCGATCACCAGAACATTTTTATCCTTAGCCGATATATAAGTGCCTTCTTCCAGAAAATGATCCAAAAGAGATTTTGTCGTGGAGGTCAGAAAGTCTACTGCAAAATAGATGCCCTTTCCCTCCCGGCCCGGCACTTTTATATCTCGGGGTTGAGATGCTCCGCAGGCGAGAATCACCGCATCGTAATCCCGCATCAATTCCTCCGCCTGTTTTTTCCCGGATATGCCTTTGTTCATTTTGAACTGAACCCCTTCCGCTGTCATTAAGTCAATCCGTCTTTTGATAATATGCTTTTCCAGTTTCATATTCGGTATCCCGTACATCAGAAGTCCGCCGGCCCGGTCATTTTTTTCAAAAACCTCCACCTGGTGTCCCCTGATGTTCAGCTGGTCAGCGGCAGCAAGCCCGGCCGGGCCGGAGCCGACTACCGCAATTCGCTTGCCGGACCGGTTTACGATTTTTCTTGGCTGCATGAACCGGTTATCAAAAGCTTCTTCAATAATGGCCAGCTCATTTTCCCGGATGGATACGCTGTCGCCGTTTAAAGAACAGGTACATGCTTTTTCACAGAGAGCAGGACATACCCTTGCCGTGAACTCGGGAAAGTTATCTCTTTTTAACAGCCTTTTCAGCGCAGCCTTATAGTTTCCGTGGTAAACCAGATCGTTCCATTCCGGCACTAAATTATTTAACGGGCAGCCGGATACCATGCTGCCGATCACCATCCCGGACTGACAGAATGGAACGCCGCAATCCATACAGCGTGCTCCCTGCTCCATCTGCTCCTCTTTGGATAAAGCGATATGAAATTCATTAAAGTTTTTAATTCGTTCTAAAGGTTCCAGTGCCTCACTTGTACGCTTTTCATATTTTAAAAAGCCTGTTGACATTCCCATTACTGCATCCCTCCTTTTATCTCATAGAAAGCTTTTATTTGTGCCGTTTTTTCATCTACGCCCATTTCCTCATATTTTCGGATTAAATGAAGCACATTCTTATAATCATACGGCATGATTTTCTTGAACATTGGCAGATATTCTGTAAACCTTTTTAAAATATCCTTTCCCTTGACCGAATGGGTCGCTTGGACATGCTCCCTTATCAGGTCGTTTAATTCCAGTACATCCTCGCTTCTGCTGACGGTTTCCAGAGAAATAACATCTTTGTTTAATTTGGAATATAAATCTCCGCTCTCATCCAGAACATAAGCCACACCACCGGACATCCCGGCAGCCAGATTGTTTCCTGTAGGTCCCAGAATGACCACTCTGCCTCCTGTCATATATTCCAGACCGTGATCTCCTACTCCTTCCACCACAGCATCTGCACCGGAGTTTCTGACACAGAACCGTTCTCCTGCCACGCCGCTGAAAAACGCCTTTCCGGAGGTAGCCCCATATAGAGCCACATTTCCTATGATAATATTTTCATCATGCTTAAAGGTGGACTTTTTATTGGGATAAACCATGATTTGACCGCCGGATAGGCCTTTCCCGATATAATCATTGCTGTCTCCTTCCAGCTCTAAGGTCAGTCCCTTCGGTATAAAGGCACCGAAGCTCTGACCGCCGTATCCGGTACATTTGATGTGATACGTGTCCTCCATCAGCTCGCTCCCCAATTTTCTGGTCAAAATAGAACCCAGCACCGTCCCAAAGGCTCTGTCCTGATTATCCACCTGAACTTCTATAGACTTTCTTTCGCCTTTTTCTATAGAAGTCTTCAGGTTCTTGTATAAAACAGTCATATCTTTACTTTCGCTCAATTTAAAATCAAAATCATTGCCTTTCTGGTGAATGCTGTTCAGTAAGTCCTTTGAAATCCCGCTGCTTAAAATCGATCGAACATCTAGACGGGCCTTTTCTGTGCGGATTGTATTCTTTGGTTTCAGCTTATCCGTTCTGCCCACCATTTCATCTACCGTTTTAAAGCCCAGCAAGGCCATATACTCTCTCAATTCCTCTGCAATGAACCGCATAAAGTTCATCACATATTCCGGTTTTCCTGAAAATCTCTTTCGCAGCTCCGGGTTCTGTGTGGCAATTCCCACCGGACACGTATCCAGATTGCAGACTCTCATCATCACACAGCCCATGGAAATCAGCGGAGCTGTGGCAAAACCGAATTCTTCTGCTCCCAGCAGGGCGGCAATGGCCACTTCTCTGCCGGTCATCAGTTTTCCGTCTGTTTCCAGAATCACTCTGCTTCGCAGACCGTTCATCAACAGGGTCTGATGGGCTTCTGCCAGTCCCAGCTCCCATGGAAGTCCCGCGTTGTATACGGAATTTTTAGGGGCTGCTCCCGTACCTCCATCATATCCGGAGATCAGAATCACCTGTGCTCCCGCTTTTGCAACTCCTGCCGCAATGGTTCCCACACCTGCTTCCGACACCAGCTTGACCGAAATTCTGGCGTCTGAATTGGCACATTTGCAGTCATAAATCAGCTGAGCCAAATCTTCAATGGAATAAATGTCATGGTGCGGCGGAGGTGAAATCAGCCCGACGCCTGTGGTGCTGTGCCTCGTTCTGGCAATCCACGGATATACCTTATCCGCAGGCAGCTGTCCTCCTTCCCCTGGTTTCGCTCCCTGTGCCAACTTGATCTGGATTTCCTCGGCACTCACCAGATATTCCGATGTCACGCCAAACCGTCCCGATGCTACCTGTTTGATTTTACTGCACCTGCTTACGCCATCCGCATCGGGCTTAAACCGTTCTGAATCCTCTCCGCCTTCTCCGCTGTTAGATTTTCCTTGCAGCTTATTCATGGCAATAGCCATGGTTTCATGGGCTTCTTTGGAAATCGATCCATAGGACATGGCACCTGTTTTGAACCGTTTGACAATGGAATCCACGCTTTCCACCTGCTCTATGGGAATTGGCTTATTTTTTATATCAAAGTCCATTAAGTTCCTCAAGTGAGCGGCACCCATCTCTTCATTGATCATTTCTGTATATTTTTTGAACAGCTTATAATCCCCTGTTCTGGTAGCCATTTGCAGAAGATGAATGGTCTTTGGATTGTAGAGATGCTCCTCTTCCCCGCTTCGAACCTTATGGCTCCCCACACTGTCTAAAACATAATCCTGATTCAGTCCCAGCGGATCAAAGGCTCCGGAATGTCTTTCATTGACCTGCTCTTCTATTTCCTTTAGAGTGATTCCTCCTACTCTGCTCACGGTATTGGTGAAATATTTATCAACAACCTCTTTGCTGATGCCGACCGCTTCAAAAATCTGTGAGCCCTGATAGGATTGAATCGTAGAAATGCCCATCTTGGAAGCAATTTTTACAATGCCGTGCAAAATACCCTCGGTATAATCATTGACTGCGGCGTAATAGTCCTTTTCCAAAATAGTATCTTCAATCATCTGCTTAATCGTATCCTGCGCTAAATACGGGTTCACCGCACTTGCTCCATAGCCAAGAAGCGTTGCAAAGTGGTGAACCTCTCTCGGCTCTCCGCTTTCCAGCACCAGAGACAGAGACATGCGCTTCCGATTTCTTACCAGATACTGCTGAACGGCGGAAACAGCCAGAAGAGACGGAATCGGCACACTGTACTCGTCCACATCCCGATCGGATAAAATAATGATATTCGCCCCATCCTTCAAAGCCCTGTCAATTTGTATGAAAACATTGTTAATGGCCTTCTCTAAAGAAGTCCCTTTGTAATAGTTAATAGACACCGTAGCGACCTTAAAGCCATCTGCCTTCATATTCTTAATTTTCATGAAATCGGTGTTGGTCAGGATCGGATTTCTGACAGAAAGCAGCCGGCAGTTTTCAGGCACATCGTTGAGCAAATTCCCATCCTTCCCCAAATAGCTGTAAGTCGAGGTCACGATCTCCTCCCGTATGGCGTCGATAGGCGGATTGGTCACCTGTGCGAAAAGCTGTTTGAAATAGTTAAAAAGCGGCGGATGCTTTTCCGATAATGCCGCCAACGGTGTATCTGCCCCCATGGCGATGACCGGTTCATTTCCGTTCAATGCCATGAGCTTTAAATAATCAATTACATCCTCATAGGAATACCCAAACGCTTTTTGCATTCTGGTCAGCTCCTGATCCTTGTAGAACGGAACTCTCTGATTTGGAATCTGCAATTCTTTTAAATGGACTAAATTGTTTTCCAGCCATTCTCCGTAAGGCTGGCTGCCTGCATAGTACTCTTTTAAATCCTTATCGTTGATCAATTTTCCCGATTTGGTATCCACCAGAAGCATCCGGCCGGGCCGCAGCCGTTCTTTGACCTCTATTTCTTCCGGCGGTATATCCAAGACACCCACTTCGGAAGATAAAATCAGATTGCCGTCTTTGGTTATATAGTATCTGGAAGGCCGCAGCCCATTTCTGTCCAGCACAGCACCGACGATATCCCCGTCACTGAACACGATGGAAGCAGGACCGTCCCAAGGCTCCATCATCGTTCCGTGATACAGATAAAAGTCTTTCTTCTTCCGGCTCATATTCCTGTCATTGCACCACGGCTCAGGAATGCACAGCATGACCGCCTTTGGAAAGTCCATTCCGGACATGTATAAAAATTCTAAGGTGTTGTCCAGCATAGCTGAATCGGAGCCCCATTTGGGAACCACCGGAAGGACTCTGTAAAAATCTTGTCCCAATGCGTCGGAATACATATTTTCTTCTCTGGACAGCATTTTATTTACATTGCCCCGTATGGTATTGATTTCTCCGTTATGTACCATATAGCGGTTTGGATGGGCTTTTTCCCACGAAGGCATGGTATTCGTAGAAAATCTGGAATGAACGATGGCAATAGCCGAAATAAAATCCTTTTCCTGCAAATCCAAATAGAATAATCTCAGCTGATTTACCAGAAACATGCCCTTATACACAACGGTTCTGCTGGACAGGGAACAGACATACGTATCGTTTGATTCGTTATCATTGCTGTTCTCAAATATTCTTCTGGCCACATATAATTTTCTGTCAAATTCAATACCCGGTTTCAAATGTCTTGGTCTTCCCACAAAGGCTTGATAAATGGCCGGCTTACATTCCAGCGCTCTGTTTCCCAGAACCTCATTGCGAGTGGGAACTTCCCTCCAGCCGAGAAAATTCAGTCCTTCCTTCTCGACGATCACTTCAAACCGCTTTTTGGTCTGGTTTCGGAGCAATTCCTGCTGAGGCAGAAAAAACATGCCCACTGCAAAATCTCCATTGGATGGAAATTCAATATTTTTTACATGCTTCACAAAAAAATTGTGGGGAATCTGCATCAATATGCCTACTCCGTCTCCGGTTTCTCCCGCTGCATCCTTCCCGGCCCGATGTTCCAGTTTTTCAACGATGGTCAACGCGTCTTCCACCGTTTTATGAGATTTCACTCCTTTTATGTTTACAACCGCTCCAATCCCGCAGTTATCATGCTCAAAATTTTTATCGTATAAGCTTCCCGTTATTTTCGTTTGTGATTGATGTATCTGTTTCATTTTTATTTAAGTCCTCCCTGCCGTGCATCCTTTTCTTTGTTTACATTGCATATTCATTACAATATATATATAATTTTCAGACAATTCTTAAAACACTTTGATATTTTATACCCTATAACCAATTTAGTCAAGTATTTTTGTTTTTGCATAACAATTTTTAAATTATACCACGTGAAAGGGCTTTTCGGTACTGGAAAATTTTCTGTCCATGATTTTT
>ENA-UOOI01002765-UOOI01002765.1-fermentation-metagenome-genome-assembly--contig:-NODE-2765-length-14384-cov-3.766208_pt1 | contig 14384 bp, 16 predicted proteins | sample MGYA00245779_ERZ724027 | MGnify/ENA primary metagenome ERZ724027 (study PRJEB28704, sample SAMN03018318) | fermentation metagenome | biome: anthropogenic terrestrial biome; feature: soil; material... | reverse complement strand
AGGGGATTATAGCCGGCGATCTCATATGTGAGCTTCTGCACTTGAACGTCTGTTTTCGCGATTTCTTCAAAATAACCCTTTCCCAGTATCGAATCTATATATTTTCCCGGATTCAGTATGGCAGATGTGACAGGCCTTGTAATAAATTTATCGACCAATTGTGGGAACAGGCCTTCCACAAGCGATGTTACCGAAAGGATGCCCATTGGAATGAGCATGGTTTTAGGTACTTCTTTGACATTTTGAAACCTTTCCGGCATCTTTCCGAAGAATATCGATTGCATGGCTTTTAAAAGTGCCGCAAGGGACAAAACGCTGCACAGCACGGCGATTATGGTTACAATCGCATATCCGTCTTCAAATGTCGCCTTATACAGAAGCCATTTGCTTACGAAACCGTTGAACGGCGGTATTCCTCCTATAGACAGCATACCAACTATAAACATCACCGTCGTATAAGGCATTTTTTTTGCCAGACCCCCGAGTTCGTCCATGTTAGTCGTATGAGTCTTGTAATAAACAGCACCTGCGCTCAAAAACAAGAGGCTTTTGAAAACCACGTGGTTTATCATATGATATATCCCGCCGGTTATGCCAATAGGCGTTGCAAGCCCTATCCCGACTATAATATAACCTATCTGTGATACTGAAGAAAACGCCAGCATCCTTTTAAAATCCGTCTGAATTATCGCCATGGTAATTCCGACAACCATCGTAATCGTTCCCCAGAAAATCATAAGATGCTGCATAGAACTGAGATTCATAGACTGATACATCGTATATATTATTCTTATTATGGCATATACGCCTGTTTTGCTCATAACACTCGATAAAATCATGCTGACAGACGACGGCGCAGCCATATGCGCATCAGGCGGCCATGTATGACACGGCACAAGAAATGCCTTTACGGCATATCCGGATAAGAGTAGCGCAAGGGCAAAAATACTTATGATATCATAGCTGTGATTCGCCAAATTCGCACCGATTTGTGCTATATTCAATGTGTGGAACCTCTCATACAAAACTATCGTTCCTAAAAGTATAAGCGAAGAACCTATCGAAGCAATTACAATATATTTAAAGGCGGCTTCGACCGATTGATATTTTTCTGTTCTGAAAGAAACAAGGGATATGGCTGCAAATGTCATTATCTCAAGCATTACATACATATTAAAGAAGTCCCCTGTAAGCACGAATCCCAGCATGCTTCCTGATAAAAGAAGAAATAAGGGATAATATCTTTCAACGCCGTCATCATACGATAAGTACTTTATAGAATATATACAGGAAAGCATGGTCGTAAACGAAACTATAAGCCCCAGAAGCAAACTAAGCTGATCCACGCCGAGGCCTATTCCTATTGCCCATTTATCGACCGGCGCCCAGTTTCCAAACCAGTAATAAATAATTTTACCATCAATCATTACAGGTTTAAACAGGACAATCATCAATAAAAAAGATGTTCCGACAGAGGCTGCCGCAAGAATATTTCTGAGCCACTTTATCCTGTTTCCTATTATTCCGGTAACAAACGCAGCTATGAATGGTATTATAATACTTAAAATAGGTAAATTCGAAGTCATCCGTTAAGCCTCCTTACTTTATCAGCATCTATTGTTCCGTAGTGCTCGTATACCTTTATTACAAGCGACAGGGCAAGCGCCGTTACACATGCGCCTATGACAATCGATGTCAACGTCAAAGCCTGGGGTACAGGATCGACAAACGGAGCGTGATCCAATTTTTGGGCAGCCGTATCGAATATCGGTGCCGTCGCATTATCTCTGTAGCCAAAAGATATAAGAAGCAAATTCGTACCGCTATCTATCATCGATAGCCCTAGAACGATCTTTATAAGGTTCTTCTTTGTAAGAACCATGTAAAGCCCGGTTATTATGACTATAAAAGCTCCAGCATAGTTTATAATCAATTTTTGTTCACCCCTTGCTCAGCATTTTTGACATCTAAGACAGCGAGCATGACGATTAACATAAATCCTATTCCCATCATGACCTTAAGTCCTACGGAGAAGTTCATCCAGAAAATAGTTCCCGAACTGTATAGTTCGCCGGGCCTGCCTATTTTAAATATCGTATTGCGGCAAAAGTTTGCCCCCATGAAAATCCCCAGCATCGCAAAATATGAATACATCAAGGATCCCACATTTTCCGTCTCCTTTAAAAATTCTGGCACAGGAAATGTCTTTTTTATTCCCTTGTTTCCATATGCTAAAAATATCAGGACAATCGCTGCCGCTACAACAACTCCTCCCTGAAAGCCTCCGCCTGGCGTCAGATGACCGTGAAGTATGATATAGAAACCCATGATGAGCGTCACGGGAAGCAGAAAATCGCTGCCACATTTTACAATAATGTTTTTAGTTTTTCTGTTTTTTCTCATTTTCAAAGCCTCCCTTGCCAGCTTTTCTGAGTATCACAGCAACACCTGTGACAGCCGTACATAAAACAAACGACTCACCCAGCGTATCATAGCCTCTGAAATCGAATACTATTGCTGTTACTGAGTTTAATGCGTGGGTTTTCTCTATTGTATAATCTACCATATATTTTGCCACCCCATCGTATGTCGGAGGCATTTTGCTTATCACATAGCACACATAAAAAGATAAGACTGCAATTATAGTAAGGAATAATATGATAAAAAACCGCTTCAATCCTTATTACCCCCTTTGACTTTTCTAAGGGCTATAATGAAAATTATCGGCGTCAGCACCGCACCTACCGAACCCTCTGCTATTGCAACATCAGGCGCATGCAGCAGCAAAAATTCAAGGGCGACAAAAGAGCCGACAGCGCCCATGGATATTATAGACGACAGCGTATCTTCCACGACTGCCGTAATAATCGCACTTATGACTATTCCTGCAATTATAATAGTATTTAACACATCAATGCCTGTCATTGCGGATTATCCCTCCCATACTCATCAACTCTGGATTTGTTCAGCATGAAAACTCCGCATTTCTTTGCGGCTTTAGCTATGGAATGGGAAGCAACAGGGTTCGAAAACAAAATAAACAGGCTTATTACGATCGGCTTGACCCCTATCGCAACAGAGTTCAATATAAAGAAACCATATAATGAAACTCCTATAAGAACACAAATGGTACCCAATGTTGCCGTATTTGTGCTCGACTGCATCCTGCAGTATGAATCAGGCATCCTTATTATGCCTATAACCCCAGCCAGAGCAAAAAAACCTCCTGTTGCGAAAAACAAATCAATTATAATCGTCAGCAAAATTTTCATAATCTTCCCTCCAGGTATTTAGATATTGCAACCGTGCTTATAAATCCGAGAAGTGAAACTATAAGAGCAATGTCTAAGTATATCCCTCTGTTTGATATCGCCCCATACAAAACCATTATTACAACTGTTATGCTATCGATCGTATCTCCTGCAACGACCCTATCCACCGCATGGGGACCTTTTGCCACTCTATATATGAGCATGAGACAAAGAGCGGCATAAAAGCATGAAGTTATAATAAGATGAATATTGCTCAATTCCAAATCCTCCTTATACCGGATTCTAAAGAACCCTTGATAATATTTCCCGCCCTCGTATGATTTCTTGACTGAACATCTATCCAGTGCACATATATATAGTTTCTTCCATCCTCTTCGACAACATCAAGGGAAATAGTCCCCGGTGTCAACGTTATGGAGTTGCACAGCATGGCAAGTCCATATTCTGATTTAAGCCAAGTCCTCACTTTAACGATTCCGGGATTTACAGGTAATTTGGGATTATAAGCCCTTTTGGCCACATCTATATTTGCCTTGACAAGTTCTCTTATAAATACAGATATATATGCTATCAAATAAAACAGCCTTTTAGGATTGAAAAGATAAAATGCATCGTTATGTATAAAAAATTTGCTTGAAAATAATGCTGTTATGATACTTACCAAGATTCCGCCCAAAAGTTCCTGGATATTAAATGTCAGAGTAAGCGCAATCCATATGATAAAGCAAAAAATAAATGTGGATATAAAACATGACAGCTTTTTATAGAACATATCAGGCTCTCCTTTCTAAATCATGAACCTATCTTCTCCATGACTCTTTTTTCTATCCATGACGAAACTGAGTCCATCCCATCGCCATTCAGCGATGAAACCTTGAAAACTTTTGCCTTTGGATTTACATTGTTTATATCTTTTATTACTTTATCGGTGTCGAAGTTGAAATATTTAACCGTATCGAATTTGTTTATAATAACACAGCCTGCCTTCGTAAACATAAGAGGATACTTTATTGCCTTATCATCGCCTTCAGGGACAGAAAGCATCGCAACCTTTAGATCCTCTCCAATGTTAAATTCAGCTGGGCAGACTAAATTGCCTATATTCTCGATTAATATGAGATCGATTTTTTTAAGATCGAATTCCTTTATTATGTTCTTAACCGACATGGCCTCTATATGGCACGCTCCTTCGGTGTTCAACTGTACAACAGGGATTCCCATTTTGCCTATCTTTTCGGCATCTATTTTTCCGGCTATATCGGCTTCTATTACAGCTATATTAAATTTATGCCTCAGCGAACCTATCATATTCGTGATTAGGGTTGTCTTTCCTGCTCCCGGAGAACCCATTAAGTTTATGACGAATACCTTGTTTTCCTTAAAAATAGCTTTTAACTCTTCATTACAGTCTTCATTCCATTCCATTATCTGCCTTACAACCTTTATTTCCATTTCATTCGACCTCCATACTATCTATATAGAATTCATTTCCCTGTATTATCTTTAGATTCTGGCTGCTGCATATCGGACACCTGAAGTTGTTTACAGCTATTTCGGATTCCCCGCCGCAATCAATGCATTTTACTTTGAGAGGAAGTTTTTCTATCACGATGCATGCATTTTCAGCCTCCGTACCCTTGCTTATTATCTTAAAATAATAGTTTATGCACTCCGGCAAAAGATCAGATAAAACACCCATCCTGATATTTATTTTTAATATATTTTTCAACTTCCTTTTTTTAGCCTCGTCTACTGCAATCTTCAGTATATTTTCTGTTACAGAAAGTTCATGCAATTTATATTTCTCCTTACCTATCAAGACATGAGAAGCACGGATCGATGCAGGCTATTATCAAACTTGCATCGGCAACCGAGTTCCCCTTTAGCATAAACGGGACGGATGCTGCATTTCTGAATGTAGGAACATGTATGCTCACCCTGTAATTTTTTGGTCCTCCATCGGTCACTACATAATATACCACCTGGCCTCGCGGTGCCTCCACCCTGCTTACAAATTCGCCCGCAGGTACTTTCGGTATTTTAATCCCCAGATTTATAGATCCTTCAGGTAGTTTTTCAAGAGCCTGTCTGATAATTTTAATGCTCTCATAGTTTTCCAGTATCCTGACAACTATTCTTGAAAATACATCGCCCTCAGGATAGGTAGATATATTAAAATCAAAATCTTCATAGCACGAATAGGCATCGTTGACCCTGACGTCATATTCTATACCGGACGCCCTCATATGCGGCCCTACTATTCCAAGCTTTAGGGCATCCTCCTTTTTTATAATGCCTATTCCCTTTGTCCTCATTGCCGCTGTCTTATCTTTTAAAAATATATTCTTAAGGGAATCATTGGCGTCCCAGAGATCATCGATAGCTTTATTTATGGCTTCCTTTTTGCCCGTATCGATATCCCTTCTTACCCCGCCTATTATGTTCATACCGTAATTTACCCTGTTTCCGGACAATATCTCAAGAGCATCCATCACTTTTTCCCTTGCATTGAATGCAAACATAAACACGCTGTCAAATCCTATAATATGGGCAGCCACACCCAACCATAGAAAATGTGAATGCAGCCTTTCAAGCTCCGCCGTAATAACTCTTATATACTGCCCTCTTTTAGGCACCTCCATGCCGGCTATATTTTCTATTGCAAGGCAATATGCAAAAGGATGGGAATGCGAGCATATCCCGCATACCCTTTCAACAAGGGCCAGCGTTTGTATGAAATTCTTCTCGGTCGCAAGTTTTTCTACCCCTCTGTGATTATAACCTATATATACATCGGCATCCTTTATTATCTCACCTTCAGTATAAAGCTTTGCATAAACAGGCTCCTCAAGAGACGGGTGATACGGTCCTATCGGTATTGTATATCCCATAATAACCCTCCTGCCGTTTTAATTTTTTTTAAGTTTTGAAAGCGGTGATACAAGTATCTGGCCTGTCCCATCAAATTCCTCAGGAAGAAACAGCCTTTTTTTACTGTCAAGGCCCTCAAATTCAACGCCCATAAGTTCCGATATCTCCTCTTCGAACCATTCTGCCGCGGTACCGTATACTTTTGTAATGGAAGGAAGGACCTTTTCATCTATGCATTTGTAAGTTTCTATCTGCCCCATAACATCGTAGCTGTACGAAACAACAGGCCTTCCTTCAGTATCTATATAACCTGCTATTACCACTATCGGGCACCCGCTTCTGTTCTTTTCAGATGCTATATCGAGTATTTTATCCTTTGTAATTTCAGTGAAATCCGCTTTATGCATATTTTCACCCCCTTAAACAAATTAACATATCCTGGGAAGCTGAGATCCGGAAAGTTTATTTAAAATCCTCGTACTGCCATATCCCGTATCAAGAAGAAGTCTGCCCCTGCCGTTTCCATGCACTTCACCTATGATCGCCGCATCCCTTCCTGTTTCGTGAACCTTTAAATCAGACAGGACGCCTTCCGCTTCATCAGCTGAAACAACTGCGACTATCTTACCCTCGTTTGCGGCATAGAGTGGATCTATCCCGAGTATATCGCAGGCGCTTTTGACTTCCCCCTTTACAGGTATCAAATCCTTATATATTTTTATATCAAGATCGCCGCCTTCAATGAATTCATTCAATGTCGTGGCGATCCCGCCTCTTGTAGGATCTCTCATTATCTTGACTGAATCACTGTGCTTTAAAGCAGCTTTCGTAAGATCATATACAGGCGCGCAATCGGATTTTAGAACACTGGATTCAAATAAGCTGTTCCTGTCGGACATCACGGTTATCCCATGGTCGCCAACGGTACCGCTTACTATGATTTTATCGCCTTCCATTATCCTTTCTTTCCCCAGTCTTACACCTTTGTCCATTATCCCTATTCCGGATGTATTTATATATATTCCGTCACAATGTCCCCTTTCAACGACCTTTGTGTCTCCGGTAACGATTCTGACATCGCACATGGAAGCCGTATTGGATATGGACTTTACTATTCTCTTGAAATCTTCTGTTTTAAAGCCCTCTTCTATAATGAATGCCAGAGTAAGATACTCGGGGCGCGCACCACAAACAGACAGGTCATTGACTGTTCCGCAAACGGCAAGCTTGCCTATATCGCCGCCGGAAAAGAATACAGGTTTCACAACAAAGCTATCGGTGCTTACCGCTATATTTTCGGCCTTTAAATCTATACAAGCTCCATCATTTAGCTTATTCAATTCTGAATTTGAAAATTCTGGCAAAAGTATTTCATTTATTAATTCAGATGTCTTCCTGCCGCCGCTTCCATAAGATAGCGAAATAAACTCATCCATACAAACCACCACACCTACATATATTTATATGCCGCAGCGCAGGCTCCTTCAGAGGATACCATGCAGGGCCCCACGGGATAATCCGGCGTGCATTCACGCCCAAACATATTGCATCCCTCCGGCTCAATTAATCCCTTCAATACATCCCCGCATCTGCATGCCGAAGGCTTCTGCTCAAATGAGTATTCAATCCCGAATTTTAAAGCTGCATCGAACTTTGAATACTTCCTCTTCAGTTTCAAACTGCTCGATTTTATCATACCAAGCCCCCTCCACAGATCATCACAAGTATCGAAAATCTCATCTATGACTTTTTGAGCGGCTATATTTCCATTTTTTTTAACAAGTCTTGTATATTCGTTTTCTACCTCTGCGCTGCCTCTTGCTATTTGCATCGTGATCATTAAAACCGCATCCATTATATCCACAGGTTCAAATCCAGAAATAACCCCGGGTATATGGTAATCTTTAGCCAAAAATCCGAATCCCCTTTCACCTACGATTACAGCCACATGGCCTGGAAGCAAAAATCCATCTATTCTTACTTCCTTTGCATCGAGAAGAGAACGCATAGCAGGCCCTATAAGCTTATGGATGGAAAACACAGAAAAATTATCGATGTTATCTTCAAATGCCTCCAAAACGGCGGCAGCCGTTGCGGGGGCAGTAGTCTCAAACCCGACGCCCAAAAAGACGACCTGCATGTTTTTATTTTCTTTTGCTATTTTCAACGCATCCATAGATGAATAAACGATTCTGACATCAGCCCCATCCATCCTGCTCCTTTCTAAGGATATTTCCCTTCTCGTACCCGGCACCCTTAGCATATCACCGTATGTTGCGATTATTATATTTTTATATTTAGATAGCGAACATATATCATCTATTCTCTCCGCCGGGGTAACGCATACGGGACATCCCGGCCCCGATATAAGCCTTATATTGTTCGGCAATATCTCTTTCAGGCCGTTTTGCGCTATAGCCATCGTATGAGTGCCGCATACCTCCATTATATTGATATCCATCGGACCGATTGATTTTATCAGACCGGCAATATCCTCTACATCATGCTTTTCTTTGAACATATCCTGATAGAGCATCTTCTACCTCCCTGATAGCCTTCAGGTTATCTTCCGCTGCCTTGGCCGTAAGCTTTTCAATAGCAAATCCTGCATGCACAAGGACATATTCGCCAATTGATATCCGAGGCAAAAAATCTATCCTTATCTTTCTTTTTATGCCATCTATTTCACCCTGCGCATTTTTACCCTCTATCGATACTATCTTTAAAGGAACTGCCAGACACATCATAACCACCTCCATATTGTGCTATAACGAGCTGCCCTAAACTTAGCCCTTCATCGTTTGCTGAAACCCTTCTATGAATATATACATCAAAACCGTTTGATTTTAAAATATTTATTGTTTTTTTTAAAAGGAAGATATTCTGAAAAACACCGCCTGTCAAAACAACTCTATTAAGGCCGGTATCATTTCTAATGAGAATACACATTTTTAACGCGACTGTGGCCAATGTATTATGAAATGCCGCTGATATATATGATATTTCCCTTTTGTCTCTAAGAGAATCCAATATATCGTTTATAGTTTCACGCCAATCGTATACATATATGCCACTTTTCTTAATTATATCACAATTAAAACTATCCTCAATATTGCAATCAGCCACAGATTCGAGTTTCATAGCTCCCTGTCCCTCATAGTCTGCGACATTGCATAACCCGACAATGCTCGAAACTCCGTCGAACAGTCTCCCGCAGCTTGACGTATAAGGCGAATTTATATTACGCCGTATCATGTTGTACAGAGCTTCAGTCTTTATATGATCATCTTTAAGCTCAGGAAATATTTTTATATATTTATAAAACCCGGAGCCATATGCTTTTATGATATAGCTTAATGCCATTGTATATATATTCTCTGCAGCCTTATCTCCTCCGGGCATTGGAGTATTTAAGAAACTTCCAGCTCTTTTGAACTCTCTATAATTGCCTGTAAGTATTTCTCCCCCCCATATGTTTCCATCCGTTCCGAGTCCTGTTCCATCCCATGTTATCCCTATAACATCGCCGGATAGATTGTTATCGGCCATGCAGCTTGCCATGTGTGCATGATGATGCTGCACACGGACTTTTTTAACTGCATACCTTTCATTTGCATATATGCTGGACAGATAATCCGGATGGATGTCGCAGGCGACTATTTCGGGTTCTATATTAAAAAGAGCTTTGAAATTCTCTATCTGCTCTTCATAATTAGCGAGAGATTCGAAATTTTTCAAATCGCCTATATGCTGGCTCAGGAAAACATATCTTCCCCTGCTTAAAGAAAAAGATGCCTTTTGTTCTGCGCCGCAGGCTAAAATAGGCTTCAGCGCGATATTTAATTTCACGGGCAGGGGAGCATACCCTCTGGATCTCCTCATAAAATATTCACGGCCATAAATCTCCCTGACGACGGAATCATCGCAGCGGGTATGTATGTCCCTGTTATGAAGGAGGAAATAATCTGCAATGCCTTTTAAATTTAAAAGCGCATCTGTATTTTTATAGATGATGGGATTATCGGAGATATTGGCACTTGTCATCACAAGGGCATCCATATTTTTCTCTTCAAAAAGAAGACAGTGAATGGGAGTATATGGAAGCATAAAACCGTAAGAGTCGGTATCAGGTGCAATTTCTCCTGAAATACCGCAATTCTCCTTTTTCTTTAAGATAACTATGGGTTTATGATAACTTTCGAGTATTCTTCTCTCATCATCTGAAACATAAGCGTATTTCTCTACGGATTCTATATCCCTGCACATCATCGCAAAAGGTTTTTTCTCCCTGTGTTTTCTTTTTCTAAGCTCTTTTACAGCTGAATCATTTAATGCATCGCATGCCAAATGAAAGCCTCCGATGCCCTTAATCGCGACGATATACCCCCTCTTCAACTTTTCGGCAGTCATGGAAATAGCATCACCTCTTATCTCCCTCCCGGAATTATCGCAGAATTTCAAATGGGGGCCGCATTTAAAGCAACAATCTGGCTCCGCATGATATCTTCTATTTTCGATATCATGATATTCTCTGTCGCATTCACGGCACATCTTGAATTTTTTCATGGTAGTTCTATACCTGTCATACGGAAGGCTCTTTATTATCGTAAACCTCGGGCCGCAATTGGTGCAATTGATAAAAGGATATCTATATCTCCTGTTTTTAGGATCCATAAGTTCTCTGCGGCAATCTTCGCATATCGAGACGTCGGGGGATACGAGAACAAAGCCCTCATCATCACAATCGCTTTTTATTATCTTAAAATCGGTATAGTTTTTTAGTCTTTCAAACTTCAGATGTATATTCTCAATCACTGCAAGCACAGGCGCCTTGTCAGGTATGACACTCACGAATTCCCTTATACTGTCTTTATCTCCTTCGATGTCGATTATAACACCTTCAGTCGAATTCCTGACCCATCCTTTAAAACCAAACTGATTTACGAGTTTATGAATAAAAGGTCTGAACCCTACACCCTGCACGATTCCAAATATCTTGATTATTCCTCTTGCCTTTGTCAATCAGACCACTGTCCTAAGTTTAAGCAAATTTTTCATGATACTTTCAGGACATATTTTATATTTCGATAGCCCTGATATTTCAAAACACATATACAAATTTAATTATACAAATACTGTACGCATACTTCAATTCGTAATTTGAAATTAACTTTGATTCGCAATATGAGCTTATGCTATTTTGAACACTCATTCGCCGCTCAAAATAACATAATCCTATTTATGCCTGATTTCAAATTACGAATTGAAATAACTTAAAATTTTAGTTTTATAGTGTATCGCCTGTATGCTATAATAAATCATAGAATGAAATGATTCGCTTAAATATAATTTGTAAAGGGGTTTTTTAATATGGGTTTCAGAGACACGTTAAATCAGATGGTGCAGGATAGGTATCTTAAAAAATACGGCGACAGGATGACTGCGCAAAGAGGAAATATAGTAAATATAAAAATAACCGAAAAAAGATTCCTTTTTTTGATACATATATTAAAAGTAAATATTCTATTAAGGCCTGAAAGAAGCAGAAACATCGTAAGGTGCCATTTTAAAAAAATAACTTGGTTCAAAAAGTATAACCTTATAAATTTACAGATGGGTCATCTTATAATCGTTCAAGGTTTAAAAGATAAAAAGGGAGAAGCCATCGAGATATTGAATATACAAAACCTTACGACAAGAAAGAGTATAATCGACATCGACAAACTCAAGCAAAAACAGAAGGGCAAAAAAGGGGTAAAATAAAACCACGTTAACGTGGTTTTATTTTACTATCATGACTTTATGTAAGTCTTTAAACTTACAATCAGCGAAATAGCACCTGAGAAGAACAATACCGCTACTACATCTCCGAAATTTAATGGAACGGTTTTAAATAACGGCTGAAAATACGGTACATATATGACCAATGCTAACATCGCAGTTGATATCAAGATGGCAATTAAAAGAAAAATATTGCTGAAAATATTGATTTCAAATATCGAATACCTTTCAGAGCGGCATTCAATAACATGTATAAGCTGGGACATGACAAGCGTTGCAAAGGCCATGGTCCTTGCTTTTAATAAATTGCCTCCGGTAATATTTAGAGTAATGGCAAATATAGCAATGGTACATATACCTATTAATATACCTCTTATTATTATTTTTGAAGAAAGTCCATGGGAAAATATACTCTCGTCCTTTTTTCTTGGAGGCCTCAGCATTATATTTTTATCTGGAGGGTCAACTCCAAGTGCAATTGCGGGCAAGCCGTCGGTTACAAGATTTACCCACAAAATCTGTATTGGAATAAGAGGCGTCTGAAAGTTCAGCAGCGATGCTATAAACATCGTCAATACTTCTCCGAGATTGCATGAAAGCAAATACCTGATAAATTTTCTGATATTGTCGTATATTACCCTTCCTTCTTCGACAGCCGCTACAATAGTTGCAAAATTGTCATCAAGAAGCACCATTGCAGAAGCTTCTTTTGTAACATCCGTTCCCGACTTCCCCATGCATACGCCGATATCGGCTTCTTTTACAGCCGGAGCGTCATTTACTCCATCCCCTGTCATGGCAACTATATATCCGTTTTTCTTATAGGCCCTTACGATTCTCAGCTTATGTTCAGGTGTAACTCTTGCATATACCGAAACATTTCTTACCTCCTTCTGGAGCGCCTTTTCACTCATGGCATCTATTTCTTTGCCGACCAATACCTTGTCTTCACCCTTCATAAGTTTCAACTGTTTTGCGACTGCAATTGCCGTGTCCTTATGATCGCCGGTTATCATAACAGGTTTTATCCCGGCAATGCTGCAGATCTCTATTGCCTCAATTGCCTCTTTCCTCGGCGGATCTATCATACCCATAAGTCCTATAAATGTAAGATCTCTTTCGACCGATTGGACATTTATCTTGAAAGGCATCCCTGGCAGCTTTTTATAAGCTATTGCAATGACACGAAGTGCATCCTTCGCCATTTTCCCATTATAAAGCATGATCGTGTTTTTCATGCCTTGGGTCATAGCCGATATTCCATTTGAAGAATGTATGCTGCTGCACAGATCGATCGTATTGTCTATCGCTCCCTTTAAAAACACATAATAGTCCCCGCCATATCTTACAATCACCGACATCCTCTTTCTTGTTGGGTCAAATGGCAGTTCTGCAACCCTTTTATATTTTTTATCGACTTCTTCTTTTGATATGCCGGCCTTATACCCGCAAACAAGAAGGGCTATCTCGGTAGGATCACCGGATGCGGAAACAATTTCCCTGTTATATTTTTTTAAATCAAATATCTTATCCGATGGCTTAGCGGTTTCGATTCCCGAATTAGTGCACGATACAGCGCTTTCCAGAAGCAATTGAAGAGATCTGTCCCCTTTAGGATATATTTTCTTCCCTGCTTTTATAAATTTTCCTTCCGCATCATATCCGTTACCCAACACATCGGCTATTGCGCCATCATAATACAGTCTTTTTACAGTCATTTTGTTCTCTGTAAGGGTTCCGGTTTTATCCGAGCAAATAATATTGGTACACCCTAAAGTCTCGACGGCAGGAAGCCTCCTTATAAGAGCATTTCTTTTAAGCATCCTCTGGACGCCAAGGGTCAGGGAAACGGTAACTATCGCCGGCAGCCCTTCAGGAATTGCTGCGACTGCAAGGCTTACGCCTGTCAAAAACATTGTATATATATTTTCTCCCTTTAAAATACCCATTATAGTTACTATCGCACACGCAAATATGCATCCGAATACCATCACTTTGCCCATTCTGTCCAATTTTTTCTGAAGCGGTGTCTGTTCTTCCTCCACATTTTGCAACATATCGGCAATCTTGCCCATCTCTGTTGCCATCCCTGTCAGTATCACTACTGCCCTGCCCCTGCCGCCGGTTAATACGGTACCCATATGGACCATATTCCGTTCGGTATATTTTATGGCCTGCTTGCCCGTATTTTCCACCGGCATTTTCTCAACCGGCGCTGATTCTCCTGTCAGCAGCGATTCATCGACCTGAATGCCATTAGATTCTACAAGCATCGAATCGGCAGGGACTCTATCCCCCGATTCTAATATAATGAGATCATCCGGTACTATATCATGAGCAGGTACTACAACCACTCTGCCGTCCCTCACGGCTTTTACGGTGGGTGCCGATAATTCCTTTAATGCATCAAGGGATTTTTCCGTCCTGTATTCCTGGATAAATCCCATTATGCCATTCAGT
>ENA-UOOI01002761-UOOI01002761.1-fermentation-metagenome-genome-assembly--contig:-NODE-2761-length-14401-cov-40.564966_pt1 | contig 14401 bp, 11 predicted proteins | sample MGYA00245779_ERZ724027 | MGnify/ENA primary metagenome ERZ724027 (study PRJEB28704, sample SAMN03018318) | fermentation metagenome | biome: anthropogenic terrestrial biome; feature: soil... | reverse complement strand
TCTCAATGGTATGCACAAAGTTCGTTGCATCTACTAAAGACTCATGGGTTCCGGTATCCAGCCAGGTGAAGCCTTGTCCAAGAACGGCAACATCCAATTCCCCATTCTCAAGGTAGATACGGTTAATATCTGTAATCTCAAGCTCTCCTCTTGCAGATGGCTTCAGATTTTTCGCATACTCAACCACCCGATTATCATAGAAGTATAACCCTGTTACCGCATAATTTGACTTCGGTACTTTCGGTTTCTCTTCGATCGATATTGCCTTCCCATTCCGGTCAAATGAAACAACGCCGAAACGTTCCGGATCATCTACAAAATAGCCAAATACCGTGGCTCCATGCTCCTTATTCGCAGCCTGTTTTAATCTCTTATTCAAACCATGTCCATGGAAAATGTTATCTCCCAGAACCATTGCAACATTGTCATTGCCGATGAACTCTTCCCCAAGAACAAAAGCCTGCGCCAACCCATCCGGAGAAGGCTGTATCTTATAGGATAAGTTAATACCGAATTGATGGCCATTACCAAATAAAGCTTCAAACCTTGGCGTATCCTCCGGGGTAGAAATAATAAGAATGTCCTTGATACCTGCATTCATCAAAACAGATAACGGATAGTATATCATCGGTTTATCGTATACAGGGAGTAATTGTTTACTTGTAACCATAGTTAATGGGTAGAGTCTTGTTCCACTACCACCTGCTAGGATTATTCCATTCATTATAACCTCCAAAATGTCACCATGACATCTTCATGTTTGATCTTAAATGATATATACCAAACTTACCTATGATTATATAATCATATCCAATCTTAATTATTTTAGCAACACATATCCGATGTCTCTGGCTCTTATAGTCACCCAATAATTACCTTCATAAATACTGTCAATTTGAGTATCCATTAGGTTAGATGGAATACCATAAAAAAGATATTTTTCCAAATGTCACATGTATCAGTACAACATAGTATATCCAACCATGAAAAATTTCCTTTGCCTGTTAAAGGTATAGATTGTATTTGACATATTCTTCAAATGAGCGACCTGCCATCTGCCACCTTCTTTAATTAATCCACCTTTTCAAAATTAACGAAAAATTCAATACGACCACAACCTTACATATTAAAGTATCTGTCGGAAGATATGTTAAATAACTCATAGCCGATTTATTACGCTTATTTTCAACACAGTCTTATATTCTTTCCTCAACTGAGCACCTCTCGGTATTCATATTACCGCATCTTAGGCAATTGTCATATTTAATCATTTCTTTATGCCCCGCAAATCTTAATCTCTCCTAAAAATATCCCTCGTGTATACCTTTTCAGCGACATCATCCAGACAGAAATCATAGCGATTTGCAATGATACTGTCGCTAAGTTTCTTGAATTCACTAAGGTTGTTAACCACCTTGCTGCCAAAGAATGTAACACCATCTTCAAGTGTTGGTTCGTAGATAATTACGGTGGCTCCTTTTGCTTTGATTCGCTTCATAACTCCTTGTATAGAACTCTGACGGAAGTTGTCAGAATTACTCTTCATTGTAAGCCGATACACGCCAACAGTGACTGAGTGTTCCTTTTGAACATCCCACTTTCCACCATCAGAATATCCGTAATACCCTGCCTTCTGAAGCACACGATCTGCGATAAAGTCCTTACGGGTCCTGTTTGATTCAACTATAGCCCCGATCAAATTTTCCGGGATGTCCGCATAATTGGCGAGAAGCTGCTTAGTATCCTTCGGTAAACAATAACCGCCATAGCCAAAAGAAGGATTATTGTAATGAGTGCCAATGCGGGGATCAAGACCAACGCCATCTATAATGGCTTTAGTATTCAAACACTTCATCTCAGCATAAGTATCAAGCTCGTTGAAGAACGATACACGTAGTGCCAGATATGTATTAGAAAACAGTTTGACAGCTTCAGCTTCTGTAAATCCCATAAAGAGTGTATCAATATTCTCTTTTATTGCACCTTCCTGAAGTAGTTCGGCGAATGTATGTGCAGCTGCAACAAGTCGTTCATCATCTATATCAGTACCCACAATAATTCTCGATGGATACAGATTGTCATATAGTGCCTTTGACTCTCTTAAGAATTCCGGGCTAAAAATAATATTCTTACTGCCTGTCTTCCTTCTAATGCTATCAGTATATCCCACCGGGATAGTAGATTTAATAACCATAATTGCTTCAGGATTGCACTGCATTACAAGGTCAATAACAGTTTCAACAGCGCTGGTATCAAAAAAGTTTTTCTCCGAATCATAATTGGTAGGCGCAGCTATAATGACAAGGTCAGCATCAGAATAAGCAAATTTTGCGTCTAATGTTGCTGTTAGCTGAAGCTCTTTTCTTGCAAGATAGTCTTCAATCTCAGCATCCTGTATAGGAGATACTCTTTTGTTAATCTTTTCAACTTTTTCCGGAATAATATCAACGGCAGTGACCTTATGATGCTGTGCCAAAAGCACCGCAAGAGACAATCCAACATATCCAGTTCCAGCTATAGCTATCTTCAATTTATATATCCTCCATATATAATTATTCAAAAGAAGGAAGTTCTTATAACTATAACAAGTATTCACAAAATCTAAGTCTAATCCCTATGAACACACAACGGTTACCTAGTTATAATTTCACTGTTTATTGCGTATTCCAAACTTCCTTCCAAGCAACGTTTTAATATCCTTTTCAAAACAAATAATGTAGACTAGTGAAAGTCCACAGTATACCACAACACCAAACAAGACTTCAACGATTAAGCCAATAATATCTTGGGGCAGATGCGGCGATATAAGCTTTATACTAGCAAACATAATGAAGCCTATTATTAAAAAAGGAGTCAGGCTTTTCAAAATATCACCATATCTGATAAATTTTCTACACAATATCAGTTGATATATGATTCCAAAAAGCTCAGCAGAAATAGTACCAATTACTGCTCCATAAATTCCGCAAACTGGAATCAATGCTGTACTAAGTATCAAATTTATAACCGCATTTAGTACAATGCAAAAATTGAATTGTTTGTCCATCCCATTTGGTATCATATACTGAGTGCGAATAATATCGCCAATGCCAATTACATAAATTAAAGGTGCCATAGTCTTTATAATCGGACCACATACGCTAAATGTTTCTCCATAATAAAGCCTAGCGAACAGATTTGATATCGCAAATAGCCCCCAGATTGATCCCATTCCAATAAAGGATGTAATTAAGAAAGAATATTTTATATATTTTCTTTGTCCTAAGATATTTCCTTCTGCAGCCATCCTGCATGCACGCGGGAACATTACAGTACCTATGACTCCAATGATCGTCTTAGGTATGTTTATTATTTTATTAGAGTATTCGTAAAAGCCTACGTTCTCCTTCGTGGACAACAGCCCTAGCAAAGTTTTGTCAAAAACTGTATAAAGAGTTGACGCCACAACAGAAATAGCAAATATCAACAAAGGCCTAATATGTTGACTGATATCCGACTTTGAAAACTTTATTGGCCTAATAGTTTTAACCGCTTGAGGAAGCATCACAACCTGTCCAAGGAATGTTCCTGCAGCTGTTATCAAAGTATATATCCAGAGATCCCCAGGATATTTAACCAAGGAAAAAATCAAAATACACTCCACAACTTTTATAAATGCATTTTTAATTACCACACTTTTAAAATTTTCCAAGCCATAAAAAAGCCATGTTATATCAAATATCGCTGACGCAACATATATGGCCTCAATGATATATATTGTCTTATCCGTATTAACAAAGATAAGAATAAAAACAAAATATAAAACAACCGATAGCAATGAAATGGCGGCATGAAGAGTAAACAAGCTCCAAAAGGCCTTTCGGAGTTTCAATTCATCATTTACATTCTGAGATACTATGCGCTGTCCGTGCCTCGATATGCCAAGCATGGCGAAGATTACAAAGTAATAGGCCGTTGAATTAATATATGTATACGTACCTAATGCAGTTTCCTGCAATACACGGGTTAAGTATGGGGAAAGTACCAAAGGGATAAGAAGAATCAGACCTTGATACAAAAACTGAAATATGAAATTTTTTGATAAACTCTGTTTTTGCAATTTGCTTCCCCCAATTATTGCTGGATCAAATAAAGTTACTTAGCAGCCAATCTTCCATAGATTCCCCAACATTAAATCCGCTTCATCTGGATAGATTCGTTCAAATCCACTTCCATTTGTAAATGTCATTTCTCCAAAATAAATTTTGCCATCTAGGTTATATAAGTCGACTCTAACATGTGCAAAACCAACGGATAAGGTTTTTGCTATATTTACCATCTCATCAAAGTTATCTGGTTTATCTATAGGTTTGGGATAATTGCCGTAGTCCTTTTGATTCCAATCCTGTAAATTCCAATTAAGATCATAAACATTTCGCCTATGCTTATGATATCTCCCCAAGTCAACCCAACAATACTTAACTTCTCCATCAAAGCATAAAAATTTATAATCGGGCAGGTCCCATCCACCATCATATTCCAACAATTTTTCTGCAATTATCTTGGGTTGAATATGTGAATAATGTAATTCACATTGCGCGCATCCAAAATCAAAATGTAAGTAATAATCCAACTTTGCTTTATATTCACGAATCTGCCTTGGACTTAGTTTTCTTTTATCTCGAACCAGTATTATATCGCCCGAACCGCAATTAGTCTTCAACACAAATTGCTGCGGAAGATCAGCAAAGTCTATTTCAGATGCTCTATCCCATACTCCTATGTTTGGGATAAGGTATTCTTCACCTATTTTTTCTTTCACCCATTCACGCACCAAATACTTGTCAGAACAAATAATCTTTCTCGGATCAGAATTGAACATCTTTTCCCACTGCATTTTTTCTGTATAAGTATTCAAATGATTCCAATCAAGTTTTTTTCCTACACGGCTTTTATACAGTTCAGCATCATACTCTTGCAATTCTACAATGTTCTTTTTTCGAAATTGTTTCAAGTAAAACCTACGATACATTGTTTTCAGTTTATAATATAGAATTGGATTTATTTTTCTTAAATTATATAAATTCATGTTGTCCTCCCAAACCATACCGCCTTATCCAATAGCCAGAATTATGCATTTTTATTACAACGATTATGCACCGCTCAAAACAGTGTGATTATCTTTTTCTTGTGTTAAAAGCAATGCATAAAAAATTGGAAGTACATTATATTCGTATTCAAAAAAAGGCTCTGACAAGAACATTATTAAGCAAGCACAGCAATAGACCACAAGAATAAATACAGTATCAGAAACTTTGCTTTCTTTTTTTATCAGTTTAAATGGTTGCACAATAATCACAAAAAACACCAAAAGCCCTAGAATCCCCCTCTGGTATGTAAGATCTAAATAATAGTTATGTGCGCCATTTACATTACCTATTTCTCTAACAATTACATCCGTTGTTTGTTGTCCCCTTCCGATGATTGGGTTTGCCAAAATACTTAATAGCGTGTTATCCCACAAAAGGGTTCTTCCAGAAAAATCGGAACTTTTTTGGAACAAGTCCGCAATAAACTCAATGAAGTTTACATTGGATAAAATAATAATTGTTATTTGTAACACAAAAACCCCAATGATAGATATAAAATATATCTTTCTTATATTCCTTGACATCACTTTTTTAAACAAATAACAACAAAGAATAAAGCATATCGCAATAAGTGTTGTGCTGGTATGATATATTGCAAAGAAACAATAAAATTGCCCAAAGAAAAAAATCAATGTAGCAACAGATAGCTTTTTCTCTCGAATATCCAATATAGATGAACAACACATTCCCGGAAAGATTGCACGAATCGTCGAATTTACGCTGCCATACACAAAAAGCGGGAAGGTCGATAAACTCGAGAACTTTGGTATGCCGTTCGGATAGACAATCATTGTGATGCAATGAAAAACAAAAAATACGAGTGTTATATCCCTTACTGCGTGTAAAAAGGTATCTGTTCTTTTCTCATCATCAACAACCGTTCCTACCAGCAAACACAGAAGTAAAATTTTTATGCAATGTTTTAAAGAGCCCCCTATGTCGCCATTATTAATTATTGTGGAAAGCAACAGTATATAGTACATCAAAAAGAAAAGTGCAAAAGGACGTCGAATTGTTTTATAGTGCAAAACATATGTTACTGCCATCAAAAAAATGGACATGTACATCAGCAGACCGTTCATAATGTCAATTATTTCAATCTGTGTAAAATAAAACGGAAGAAGAAAAGGTAAAACTATTACCACATACAAAAAGTAATAGCCTATGTTTAGACCTTTCTTACCTGCTCTGAATACAACCAACTCAATCCCCCCTGTTCATAATGTCGCTTCAATCAACGCACTGCCGGTTCATTTTTTACTGGCTTTGTGTAAATACTTATACAACGTTTTAGATAATCCTATTTTAGAACTCAACAGCCAAACTAAATTTGTAAATGTCTTGTTGTTTTTATATATAAATTTATAGTCATTTTTATAATCATTTCTTCCTATTTGAATCTTACTATCTGCGCACATTTTTAACAGTCTGCTAAAAAGAAGTTTATTATCGGACCAGATCTCAGGATACTTGGATAGTATCAATTCATACGCATCTATGCATTTCTGCGGATTCATACTTATAGAATCATTAATTCTATAGTAATCGCAAAGTATTTCCTCAGTAAAATATACATTAACCTTATCATATAAGTTGAGAAGCATATCTAAGTCTTGCCATCTTGGCATATTAGGATCAAATGGGTATTCCTTTAAAATATTAGCTTTACTTAAAAAGGTTATTGTGCTTATATTAAACAGCGAATCCGCAGTTCTTAACCAGCTGCTTTTATAGTCTGGAGACACATATTCCTTATTTCTTTCGTGGGCAATGACATTTCCACAAACGAAATCCGCATCCTTCGCATTTAAAATTTCCAATTGGATCTTAAGACGATCCGGCCGACAGATATCATCGCTGTCGTGAAATGCAATATACTCTCCTTTAGCATTTTGGATGCCATTATTACGAGCTGCACAAGCGCCTAAATGGCTCTGATGCAAAAGCCTAACTCTCTCATCATCTATTTGCTCAATCAATTCACAAGTTTTGTCTGTCGAACCATCATCCACTATTATCACTTCTATATCCTTAAACGTTTGATTTAAAACAGACTCCACTGCTTCCACTATACTGTTTTCTCTGTTATACGATGGTATTACAACTGAAATCATCCAACTTGCTCCTTTAACAAGATTTAGTACTTTTAATTTTAATTATTGTTGAACAACAATATATTTTCCAACTCCTTAGTAGCCCTACGAATATTAAAAGCTGATTCTGTAAGTTGTTCCGTTGATATGTTTCTTGATTTCCCGGCCATGTCTGAAATGTTGATTACCCATTCAGAAATATCCCATGAATCAACATATGCCACATTATCTGTAAATTTTGCTTCCTTAGTAATTGCCCCTGATACTACACATGGCAACGCCGACATTTGTGCTTCGACCATCGTCACAGGCAATCCTTCAAAGCGAGAAGGCATTACTATAAGATCAATAGCACTTAAAAGCAATGGTACATCATTTCTTGTTCCAAGAAACACTATGCTGTCGTTTAATCCTGCCTCAGAAACTTGAATTTTCAATGTTTTCTCAAGTTCACCAACACCAATCAATACAAGCATGCTTTCTTTGTTAATATTATGATACGTCTTAAAAACATCTATCAAAAAAGATTGATTTTTCTGGAAAGAAAATCTTCCAATGTTTCCAATAACAAATTTACCATCAAGACCAATGTCGTGACGATATTTACTCCGCATGTCTGCATCAAAAAGATATTTTTCAACTTCGACACCATTGTAGATAGTCCTATAGCGATTACTCCTTACATTTTTCTTTCCAAACATCCACTCTCCAGCAAGTTGAGAACAAGCTAGGAACATTTCTGTATTGGTATTCACATAAGGAATACAAATTTTATGAAAAGCCGCCTTTACAGCCCTTCTAATCCTATTATTATCGTCAATCTGTGTGCAATGTGAATGAACATATATTTTTTTAATTCCCGCTCGTTTCGCCGCAAAAATATACGCCGCCGCAACATATGCCGAGTCAGAATTGATATGTAATACTTTATAATGGTTCTCAGAAATGATTCTCTTTACCCAGCGGATTACGCCTACAATACTTTTGGAGCCATCAATTGTATACATTATTCCGCCTTTTTCTTTTATAGCAATCTGATACTGTTCGTCAGGCAAACCACTCTGCATTAAATAATCATATACAAGTATATCAGGATCAAATTCTTGCCCCCACTTATAGACAATAGTAGCTACTCCAGCTTTACCAATATTTGCAGCACCAGTAACGAGAACTCTTTCCATAATAAAAGCCCCCTATGATCTGTATTTCAGTAAGTTATTATTTTACATTTGGTCTTTCCTTAATCCAACCAAATAATCGTATTTGTTTTTATCTAATATTCTTTGTCCGGAGTAGAACTGGACCATTTCCTCCGGTGCAAAATCCCTTTTGTATCTGAAAATTCCATGCAGACCTCACTTTCTGAAGTTAACCCCCGCACTTATGTCACTTTATATTCTCCACTACGTCTATAGAAAGACGGTATGCAGGAAAGTATCTATTTTCTCCAACGATATCTTTTCTCTTTTCAATCAAATCTTTATACACTTCAGGTATGAAAATCCTTTTTCCTATGTAAAATCTATTAATCAGTTCATCTGTACGGTTAAATGCTCTTTTGAACTTAAACAAGCCATCTTCTTCGCATCCAACTCCGCCGCCAAGGTAAAGGGTTTTATAGCCATTCTCGCACCCCCATAAAGCGACCTTGTACAAGAGCAGATTTGTAGGTGCCAGATTTGAATACTCTCTCAATGAACCTGACAGGTGATAATTCAACTTTTTATTTGCATTAAGGATGATGGATGCTGCAATTATCTTTCCTTCTCTTTCGGCATAGAAGATCTGAGAATTGTCGGATAAATCATGCAGAATGCTTTGATAGAAATCCTTGCCGAAGTAGTAATATTCTTCAGCGTTATCTTTATCCATTGTTGAGTTATATATAGTCCTAAAAGTCTCAAAGAGTTCCTTTGATCGGCCCTGCTTTATTTCAATATTGTTCTTCTCGGCTTTCCGGATGACATTACGGTTTTTGCTTGTGATGTTCTCCCATATCTTCTTCGGTGACAGTAAATCTATCGCAACTGTGTTTCCCAATTCGATTACTTCATAATCCATACTGCATTTAACCTGGTTGTGCAGTATCGGATGAAATCTCACAAATTCGGAAACAATATTGTTTTCTTTGCAATACGCCTCGTATTCTTGAAATGAATTTTCTTCTCCTTCGACAAGCCAACCACCATAACCATATGGCGTGGCAAAGTCAAACAACTCATTTTTGTTCAAAAATCCTCTTAATGCCTCAATCCCTGCTATATCCCGTTTCATCACGACGTTTATGCCACGTCCATTTTCGCCCTCATAATAAAAAAGTAATGGTGTGCCATCACCGTGAATTTGAAATGCTTTCACATAGCCACTAAGCCAGTACACATCATACTCAGCGAAGGAACAAACCACTTCATCCCACTGTTCACTTTGCTCTAATGTATATACAGTTAGCATGGAGTCACTCCTTCCAATATTCTTCCACTATTTTCACAACTCGTTCCATATCCTCTTCCGTATAACGCTGATCACAAACGAGACTAAGTTCTTCAGTATAAAGTTTCTCTGTCTTATTATCAAGCTTGTGATATTCAGACACAGGCCAGTGAACTGGACAATAGATTTCATTTTGGATAAGATGCCTTCTTAGTTCACATCTATCTTTAACTCGAATTGGCACAAACATTGGACAATCTATATCAACAAATTCAGGGAAAAAAGCAACGTCAGCAAATGTGTTAAGAAGGATTTTGGCATTCGCTCTCCTACGGTTTTTTATTAATTCGACGTTCAGTTTTTTTGCTAGTTCAATATCTCTTTCTTCAGCTGCAACCATGCTACACTTTTCCAATAAATCTTCAGCTTTATTAAATATCTTAAGATATTCCTTACTTTCGGAAACTTCATTTATATACCCTTCCTTTAATTTCATAGCTTGCTCACGCAAATCAGCATAGTTCTTGTTAACAACTGATACATTAGTCTTCAAGCCCCATGCGAATCCACCTGTCCAAAAACCAGCCCATTTACGTAGACTGCCGAAATAGTAATCTGCATCATTGTATATAGAAGAGAAAATCGAATGCGTTACATCGCGAATAACTACGCCACCATATCCTTTTGGAACTTTGCTATATCCTGTATAGCCGAAATAATCCATAATCAAAAGTGCATCAGTAGTTACACCGGATAATGTTTGCTCCGTTCCATAAACAGGATAAAACTTTGTTTCAATGCCAGCCTCAACGAACGGTGTAATCATGCTTTCACAACACCAAGATGGCAGACTCACACTCTTAAAATTATTTTCAGTTATAATTGCCTTTAATGCACTGCGCCCTGAGAGAAACCATTTCGTATTTTCTGGAAATACAGTATTCTGCTTTTCACATGTAGGAACATACCAAAACTCGCTTCCGATTTCACGCTTCAACTCTAGTCTCTCCAATCAAACAAACAATCCATATTTGAAATATCAAATACAGGAATTTTATATTTCTCATAAACAGCTTTTCTTTCTGCAAAACTGTTGTCCAAGAAAATACTGTTTCCTGTTTCCGTCATTACATCAACTTTATTTGTATTCCACGAAAGTTCTATTATTTCATCAAAAAGTCGTTCTGATAACCCAAGATGATTAAAACTATCTGCTAATGACTCATTAAATGTATCTGCATGTCTTGTTATTAACGTGATTTTTATATTTCTAGCTCTACATTGATAGAGATAAGCAACAACATAAGGATTGACAGCTGTTCCGCCCTTAAATGTCACTGTATCATCATAATCAACATACAAATGATTATAAGAAATGCTCAGTTTATAACGATCTATATAAGTCTTATCGCAAGTGACAACATAGTCGTTTGCCACGACATTAGCATCTAATCCAGAAAAATCACACAACGCTAAAAGTGGCAAATTAACGCCGAGACCTTTACTAATTGCAAAAGAGCCCGCAAAACGAGTGCAGATCTCAAGAAGCTTTAGATTACCCGCTGCATCTCTTCTTAGTTGTGCAAACCAATAGCCTCTGAATTTAACTTTTTTATTGAGGCCGTTCATCACCACCTTAAACTCATCTGTAAATGGAATATTGTTACCTCGTGCGGTTATTCCATTCATTAGTCTAGTTCGCACTCTTGGATTGCAGAAAATGAGTTTTCCATCCTTATTGGTGAAACAATCAACTGTATACTCCTCTCCAGGAAGATACTCGCAAATGACCATTTCATCTAAATTATCAACGCTGTAAAAATCTTCACGGCTATTAATTTTTCTTGCGCCTTTAGACCCCTGACTGCTGTCGGGCTTGATAAAAACAGGGTAGTCCTCTATATTATCTATTTCATTTGCCTCGTACACTTTTGGCACATATGTCTCGCCACCTAATTCCTTGTAGGCGGCTTTTTTATATCTGCAAAGAACAGTCGTTTCATAAGGTGAGCAAACGACTATGGCAGGAATAATAGGCTCATGCTTCTTTAATACCAATGCAATGGTTTCATCCGTTGGAATAATATACTCGACATTTTTCTCTTTAACATAATCAATAAATATGTCTAGGAAGTTTTCTTCATTTACATATGGTAGATTTACAACAGTATCACTACACACATACTCTGAATGGTTAGGATAACTGGATGCAGCAATAATATGAAATCTAGGGTTATTTTTAAGGCAATCTATTATCTGTATCGCCGGATAAGTTGCCCCAGAAAAAATCAATACATTTTTCTTGTCTGCCATCTCTCAGGTTCTCCTTTATTTTGTAACACGATTCGATCTTTCTACATCTAATGGTTGGTATAAAACACCATTATGTACGATGCTGCTAGCTGTTTCAATATTTTCTCTCGTTAATATTGTTAAAGTAGTATTAATTAGCACCTTTATATCTGTTTTTAATGAGATGTTTTTTGTATACCAAACATCCATCTTAAACTTATCTTCCCAAGTCACATAATTTCTACCATGCACTTGTGCATATCCAGTAAGTCCTGGTCGGACATCGTGGCGATGGTGTTCCTCCACCGTATAGTATGGAAGATACTGAACAAGCAAAGGTCTTGGCCCTACAATTGACATATTGCCAATAAAAATATTAAAAAGTTCAGGGAGTTCATCCAAGCTGGTACTTCTAAGGAATTTTCCATACTCATTCAGCCGTTCTTCATCTGGCAATAACTCACCTTTTTCATTCTTCTTATTACTCATGGTCCGGAACTTCACCAACTTGAACACTTTTTCATACCATCCGGGACGTTCCTGAATGTAGAACGGATTGCCACCCATAAACGCAGTTCCAAGAATTGACAGTATCACAAATAATGGTGACAAAACAACTATGGCACATAGCGAAAGTATGAAGTCTAGCAGTCTTTTAACAAATTTAGCATACATCCGCCACACTCCTTACTCAAAGCAATCTTTGATAATCTCTATAATCTTATCTTGCTCATCCACAGTCATCTTATTATCAGATGGCAAACACAGTCCTCTTCGGAAAATATCTGATCCAACAATATTTGCCTTGCCTTCATCAATATATGCATTAGTGAGACCCCTTGCATTTCCTGCGGTAGTCACAAATGCATTCATCCTATAGATCGGCTGCATAGACATGGGTTTCCAAATTGGCCTACCTTCTGCATTAAATTTCGCAAGAGTCTCCAGTATCTCTGTCGGACAAGATTTTCCATGTTCAGGAACATACAAAGCATCCTGTTCACCGCGAACCTGTTTACACATTGCGGCTTCATCAATAAGTAGGCAAGAAAGCCAGAAGTTAGGTTCCTCCACTCCTTCCAAGTATGGGTTCATAGAAACAGAAAGTCCTTTCAAGCCTTCTTTGTACCTCATATAAATGGCTTTTTTCTGAGCGATGTGTTCCTTGAGGTGAGGCCATTGTCCTCGTACAACTCCTGCTGTGACATTAGACATGCGGTAGTTGTATCCAAGTTCCTCATGCTGGTACCAAGGAGCATTTTCTCTCGATTGAGTCGACCACTTACGTGCCTTATTCGCTGCGTACTCGTCATCTGTTAAAAGCATACCGCCACAGCTTCCGGTTATAATTTTATTTCCATTGTACGAAATAGCATTGAAAGAGCCAAAAGTGCCTGTCATATTTCCTTTATAAGATGCCCCTAAAGACTCTGCAGCATCTTCAATCAAAACTGCACCATTTTTATCACAGATATAACGAATCTCATCTAGCTTTGCGGGTGTGCCATAAAGGTTAGCCACTACGACTACCTTTACATCTGGATATAATTCAAAAGCTTTTTCCAATGCAACTGGGTCCATATTCCAAGTATCACATTCTGAATCAATAAAGATCTGAACTGCACCTTCATAAGCAGCAGGGTTTACTGTTGCGTTGAATGTCATATCACTGCAGAAAACTCTATCTCCTCGTTTTACTCCAGCTAGCTTAAAACATAAATGAAGTGCTGCTGTTCCAGATGAAAGACCCACAGCATACTTGCATCCAATCTTCTCAGCCGCAAGCTTCTCTACTTCATCAATATTTTCTCCAACAGTAGACATCCAATTAGTCTCATATGCTTTGATGATATATGTCAATTCTTCCCCATGCATTGTAGGAGAGGATAGCCATATCTTATTCTTGAATGCCTCAATATTTGTTCTAGTAAACATACAATCTCCCTCTTTTTGATTCCGACAGTTTATTATATTAATAACTCCACGGCTGCCTTGTTCTGATACGATTAATAGCTACCGTGGAGAAGAATCTATACCTTATTTTCTTGTAGTATGTATACGCTTGTGCATTTCCGTTTCAGTAATTAGAATTTTACCACATGTTTTCGTAATACACAACCTATACTTCTCCAGCATCTGTCTATAATGTTAATAAGCACTTTACCACTTACGTCCTCTTCTTGGTATCGGCGGTGGTTTTTATATATCAGAGATTTCCGGTTCCGCCCCCTCCACGCCACGCCAAGCCAAAATCCGAAATCTCCAAATCCAGGAGATCTTTGATTTTAGGCGGCTTTCAGAGTCGTGAAAGTCTGATTTGCAAGGAAATGCGTCTTATTTATTCCGATTCTCTTCTGCTTAAAAAGAACCTGCCCTTTCGAATCTAATTTTATTGCTATGATAAGTGCTAAGAAGAAAGGAGACAATATTATCAAACCTATTCCGGATACAATAATA
>ENA-UOOI01002760-UOOI01002760.1-fermentation-metagenome-genome-assembly--contig:-NODE-2760-length-14407-cov-3.572046_pt1 | contig 14407 bp, 13 predicted proteins | sample MGYA00245779_ERZ724027 | MGnify/ENA primary metagenome ERZ724027 (study PRJEB28704, sample SAMN03018318) | fermentation metagenome | biome: anthropogenic terrestrial biome; feature: soil; material... | reverse complement strand
TTTATACCCTCGGAACAAGGAAACAGGGATGGGTGACTAAGCCCGGCAGCCTGCTTCCCGTTTTGCAGCAGGGCGACAACTCCATGCTTTTCCTGCTGTACGGCATTGCGACTTTAGTCATAACGGGAGTGTTCGTACTTTTATATTTTGTAAACCTGTCGAGCGCGAGGAAAGCCCTCTCTTACCGGCTTAAAGGCAAGCGCCAAAACAGCTTTATAAAGGATGTAAAAGAGCTGGCGGACGAAAAATTCCACGTCAGCATGATGACGCTTCCGGTTTTAGGCGTACTGTTCATTACCGTATTGCCCATAATTTTTATGATACTCATCGCGTTTACGAATTACGACAGGGAGCACCAGGTGCCGGGCAATCTGTTCCGCTGGGTGGGGCTTACGAATTTCAAAAACCTTTTGGGCGGAAATTCCATCCTTTCGGGAACTTTTTCACATGTGCTCGGGTGGACCCTCGTCTGGGCGGCCATAGCTACGTTTTCCTGCTACTTCCTCGGCATTATCGTCGCGCTGATGATTAATAAAAAAGGCATACGCTTTAAAGTGGTGTGGCGTTCTATCTTAGTGACCACTATCGCTATACCGCAGTTTATCTCACTGCTTATAATGCAAAACATGTTCAACTACTACGGACCTATAAACGAGCTGTTTGTTTCCATGGGCTTCGGGCGGGTGGACTTCCTTACCAACAACGCAATGAACGCGAGGATTGTCGTTTTGGTAGTGAACCTGTGGATAGGTATCCCCTACACTATGCTTATAACGTCGGGCATACTTATGAATGTTCCGGCCGAACTGTACGAGTCGGCAAAGATTGACGGCGCTTCGGCCGTACAGATATTCTTTAAAATAACGCTGCCGTACGTGCTGTTTGTAACGGCGCCGTACCTTATAACACAGTTTATAGGCAACCTTAACAACTTCAACGTTATTTTCCTCCTTACCGGCGGCGCGCCGACGACTACCGAATATTACCAGGCGGGAAAGACGGACCTGCTTGTAACGTGGCTTTACAAGCTGACGGTAAACAACTATGACTACTGCCTTGCCTCCACTATAGGCATTTTCTCGTTTGTTGTCTGCGCCGTAATATCTCTCCTTACTTACCACAGGACATCGTCTTACAAAAAGGAGGAAGAATTCCAGTGAAACATTCAAGCATAAAAAGAAGGTCTGCCGCGGCAAATACGGTTATTTATATCCTTTTGGTAATTATATCCGTAATCTGGCTCATACCCGTTTTGTGGACGGTGCTCACGTCGTTCAGGGCGGAGCCAGGCTCTTTTACAGCGAACTTCATTCCGGAGCACTGGACGTTGGACAATTACAGGAACCTGTGGACCAACACGACTTTCCCGTTTAAAGACTGGTTTGTAAACACCCTATGGGTTGCGTGCGTCTCGTGCCTTATCAGCACGTTCCTCACGCTTTCAGTGGCATATGTGCTGTCAAGGCTGCGCTTTAAGTTCCGCAAGCCGTATATGAACATTGCGCTTGTACTCGGCATGTTCCCCGGCTTTATGTCGATGATAGCGGTGTATTTTATACTTAAGGCCGTGGGCCTTACACAGAACCTGTGGGCGCTCGTGATACAGTACTCGGCCGGAGCGGGGATAGGGTTTTACATTTCAAAAGGATTTTTTGACACAATACCGCGTTCCCTTGACGAGGCGGCGAGGATAGACGGCGCGACGAACGCGCAGGTCTTTCTGCATATTATCATGCCGAACTCAGGACCCATAGTGGTTTATACGGCACTGATGTCTTTCATAGGGCCGTGGAACGACTTTATCTTTGCAAGCGTCATAATGGGTGACAATTACAAAAAGTGGACGGTCGCCATAGGGCTGTACCAAATGATACAGAAAAACAACATTTACAAGTATTTCACGCAGTTTAACGCCGGATGCGTCTGCATCGGCATACCTATAATGATACTGTTTTTCTTCCTTCAGCGTTTTTATGTTGAAGGGATTACGGGAGGGGCCGTCAAAGGCTGACAAACCTAAGAAAGGGGGCCGCGCTTTTTACGCGGCTCCCTTTTTGCATAATATGGCGGCAAACCTTAAAATAAAACGCGGGGGATGCAAAAAAATAATATGTACCGCAATATACTTTTTGACTTGTACGGCACACTGGTTGACATAAAAACAGACGAAAGCACACAGCGATTCTGGACGGCCGCGGCGGCTTTTTTCAGCCGCAGGGGCGCGCGCTATACATGCCGGGAGCTGGAAAAAAGTTATAGGGGCGCTGTGGCGCGCGGGCTGGCGGCAAACAAACGGACGCGCTACCCTGACATAAAAATCGTTTCGGTTTTCAGCATGCTCTATGCCGCCAAAGGCGTAGCTCCGGACGGCGGCCTGCTTTTACGGACGGCGGAGTTTTTCCGCGCGGCTTCGACCGAACATATAGGGCTTTACCCCGGCGTGGAGGAGCTTTTGGACAAACTTGCGATGAATAATAAAAATATGTTTATCGTATCGAACGGACAAAGGGAATTTTCATGGCCGGAACTTGTGCGCCTTGGCATAGCGGGGCGTTTCAGGGCGCTGTACAGCTCGTCTGAAACGGGTATCTGCAAGCCAGACCCGGCGTTTTTAAGGTATGTGCTGGAAAAGGAAGGCCTTGACGCGGGGGAGTGCCTTTTTGTCGGCGATAACCCTGAGACCGATATTGCCGGAGCCGCGGCGGCGGGTATTGACTCGGCCTTAATAGTGCGCGGCGTGCGGGGCAGGGAAAAACGCGCCGCAAAAGCCACATACGAAATCACGGGAGGGGACATTACAAAAGTGCTGCGCTGTGCCTTGCGGAAAGCTTAAGGGCGCGCTATTTTATGACTACGGCCTGCTTTGACAGCTCGCCGTATCTTTTTTCAAATATGCTTTTGCTGTAAACCTTGACGCCGTACAGCGGGTCTGACACCACGACCCTTGTTTCGTCGAAACCTATGAGCACAAAGCAGTGCTCGCCGCTTACCCACTGCACGGGTTCGCCCGTATCTTTGTCGTACCACGTCTTGTCATATGACGGCTGCGACATGCCGATGGTTCCCCACACGAGGACTGGTATGTTATTTGCTACATAGTAGTACAGGGTGTTTGGGCTGGAGCCTGATATATCGTAAGCCTGCTTTTCGGAACTTATTGATTTCAAGTATTTGTTTGCGGCGTTCGCAATCGGTTTGGCGTAGCACCCGAAATACGTTTTACGCGGGTTGCCGACAAAAACCTTTGACGGGTTCGCCCTGTATTCCTTTTGGCCTACGCGGGTGTAAGAGTCGTCTTTTTCGAGCATATTGTCGGCCATGTATGTTTTGCTTACGTTGCAGCCGTGGTAGTTAAGCAGCGCGGTAAGGGCCGTCACCTCGCAGCCAGCGGGCAGCTCTGGGTTCTGCAGTACCGGCACTATGTCAAGCAGCGCTATGTCTTTGACCTCTATGCCGAACGAGTAGTAAACACCGGACAGTTCTATGCCTACGGACGCCTTTCCGCCCGCCAAAGTTGTTACCTTGTAGGTATAGCTGCCTAAGCCCTCGTCTTTATAAAGCTCGGTTTTTGCTATACTGGCGTCGGAGGAGTACGGGGCCGGAGCCGTCATGTTCACCGGGCTTACGGAAGCCTTAAAAAAGTAAGTGTTGCCCGCGCTTGTAACATACTGCTGTGTGTCCAGGCTTACCTTGACCTTGTCGGTAACGGTTATCTTTACGCTTTTGCTTTCGCGGCTGGTTTTGACGGTAATGCTGCTGCTGCCGGTTTTTTTGCTTTTTACTTTTACGGTGTATTTGCCGCCGTTGTTCAGGATGTCTACTACCTCGAGGACCGAATCGTCTGAATTTGAGACTTCGGGGAACGAGTCCGCATCAACGTCCACAGGCGCGTCAAATTCAAAAGCGGAGTTAGCTGCGATGGAGTAAGAATTTTTATCGTTTAACTTGTCCTGTGCCGAAGTGCATACTTTTGAGTGCACGGCAAACGCGGCTATCAGCGCCGCAATGATAAATACCCTTTTCTTCATTTTTATTAATCCTTTTTAAAGCGCTGCTATCAGCTTTTATGTAATAGTTCTACGTATATCCGTATATAAAAATAAGAACGGCGCAAAGGCCGGCTCTTGAAGCCCCGGAGCGCCGCGCACGCGCGCAAAAACGCTTAGGCCTTTCACACTGGCTTTGCCCAATTCAACCGAAACTTCCAATATATTAAATTATATTATAATCGGGCAGGATTTTCAATATTTTTATGCTATTTTTTAACTGAAAACACAGCCGCTGCCTGTGCCGCCGGAGCGGCGCAGCCATTAAAGCACGGGATTACATGCTTTTTACGTTTAAAACGCGCTTTTACGGCTTTGCCGGCACGATGCCCGCATGTTGCTTTTTGAAATGAAATAGATTATAATTTAACGTAATAAATTGTACGCGGAGGACGACGGTGAACAGGGGGAGACGGGATGGCAAGTAAGAAAAACATGACGGCGGAGGTACCGGCCGATAAAAAAACGGCGCTTGAAACGGCGCTTGCCCAGATAGAGAAACATTTCGGCAAGGGCGCGGTGATGCGCCTCGGCGAAAATAAGGCTATGAACGTTGAGTCCATATCCACAGGCTCCATAGGCCTTGACATAGCGCTCGGCATAGGCGGCCTGCCGCGCGGGCGCATAATAGAAATCTACGGGCCTGAAAGTTCCGGCAAAACCACACTTGCGCTGCACTGCATAGCCGAAGGCCAAAAAAACGGCGGCAACGCCGCTTTCATAGATGTGGAACACGCGCTTGACCCCATCTACGCCGGCGCGCTCGGCGTAGACATAGACTCCCTGCTCGTTTCCCAGCCCGACACCGGCGAACAGGCCCTCGAGATAACCGAGGCGCTCGTCCGCTCCGGCGCCGTTGACGTTATAGTCATAGACTCCGTGGCGGCTTTGGTGCCGCGCGCCGAGATAGAAGGCGAGATGGGCGACACGCACGTAGGCCTGCAGGCGAGGCTTATGTCGCAGGCTTTGAGAAAGCTCGCGGGAGCCGTTTCAAAGTCTAACTGCGTGGCTATCTTTATAAACCAGCTCCGCGAAAAAGTCGGCATTTCCTACGGCAACCCAGAGGTTACCCCGGGCGGCCGTGCGCTGAAGTTCTACTCCTCCGTGCGTATAGACATACGGAAAGCGGAGCCGATAAAAACTTCAGGCAACGAAATCATCGGCACCCACACGCGCGCTAAAGTAGTAAAGAATAAAATAGCCCCGCCTTTCCGCACTGCGGAGTTTGACATAATGTACGGCCAGGGCATCTCACATGAAGGAGAAATACTTGACCTCGGCACGGAGCTTGACATAGTCCAAAAGAGCGGGACATGGTTCTCTTACGGGGACACAAGGCTTGGGCAGGGACGTGAAAACGTGAAAAATTTCTTTTTGGAGCATCCGGACGTTGAAAAAGAAATTGAGGAAAAAATACGTACGTCCGACAAAAAAGATACGCTCCTTAAGAAAACCGCCAAGCCGCGCAAGCAGGCAAAGCAGGCCGGCAGGCAGGACGCGGACGCTGAAAAGCCCGCGGCCGGCGGAAACAATGCGGCCGACGCGGACATAGACATTGAGGTTGACGACGAATGATGCTTTCGGCAGCCAAACCTGGGAAAAAGGGACTGACGTCGCTTTTTATCGACGGCGAATTCGCCGTTAAGGTTGACACCGCCGTATTTGAAGCCTCAGATATAAAAATTGGCAGCGGCATAACAGATGAAGAACTGCGCGCCCTTATACAAAAAAGCGATGAGTGCCGCGCGTATGAAAAAGGGCTTTACCTGCTTGGGTACAGGGCGCACTCGCAAAAAGAGCTTGCCGAAAAGCTCTCGCGCGTTTTTCCGCGTGAAGCCGCCCGCAAGGCGGTAAGCAGGCTTGCCGAGCTTGGGCTTGCGGACGATGAGGCCTACGCTTACTCCCGCGCGTCATACCTTTTTAACAGGAAGGGCTTTTCCCCTTACCGCGTGAAGTTTGATTTAAGGCAGAAGGGGATTGATGAAAGCACCGCGGAGAAAGTTGTCGGGCAGACTTGCCCCGATACAGTAGAAAAGATAAAAGAGATAATTAAAAAGAAATACCCGGCCTTTGCGTCCGACGAAAAAGTAAAAAGGCGCGCCGCAAACGCACTCAGGCGGCTCGGCTACGGATGGGAAGACATAATCGGCGCTTTTGACGCACTTGAAAGTGGGGATGATTTTTACTGATGGGTTATTCTGTAGGCATAGTTAACCTTGGCTGCGCAAAAAACCAGGTTGATGCCGAAGTGATGCTTAAAAAACTTGAGGATGCAGGGTATGAGGTAAAGGACGACCCGTCGTCCGCGGACGCGGTCATAATAAATACCTGCGCTTTTATAGATGCGGCAAAACGCGAGTCGATAGACAATATACTGGAGTTCGCGAAACTTAAGAATGAAGGCAAAATCAAAGCAATCGTAGTTACGGGCTGCCTTGCGGAGCGTTACCGCGGCGAAGTTATGAAAGAGCTGCCTGAAACGGACGCCGTTTCAGGCATAGGCGCGAACGGCGACATAGTAAAAACGGTGGCGCAGGCGCTCGGGGGGGCAAAGCCCCAGCAGTTCCCGCCAAAAGACAAGCTGCCGCTCTGCGGTACGCGGCGGCTCCTTACGCCGGCGTGGTATGCATATGTCAAAATAGCCGAGGGGTGCGACAACAGGTGCGCTTACTGCGCCATACCGTCCATACGCGGAAGATACAGGTCGCGCACGCTGGAAGACATAACGGCCGAGGCGGAGAGCCTCGCCGCGAAAGGTGTAAAGGAAATAATACTCGTAGCGCAGGATACGTCTAAGTACGGCCGCGACATTTACGGGGGCAGGCTCATGCTGCCGGAGCTTTTAAAAAGGCTCTGCGCGGTTGACGGTATAAAATGGATAAGGATACTGTACTGCTACCCCGACACCGTTACGGAAGAACTCCTTACGGTTATAGCATCTGAAAAGAAAGTGGTAAACTACATAGACCTGCCGCTGCAGCACTGCAGCGGCAGAGTCCTTAAAGCGATGCGGCGCGCCGGCGACAGGCGGTCGCTTACGGAGCTTATAAATAAAATGAGGGAAAAGGTCCCGGGCCTTACCCTCAGGACTACGCTGATGGTGGGCTTTCCGGGTGAAACAGACGCTGACTTTGAAGAGCTGTGCGGTTTTGTAAAAGAAATGCGGTTCGAAAGGCTCGGCTGTTTTTCCTACTCGCGTGAGGAGGGAACCTTGGCGGCCGGCATGCCGGATCAGATAGACGGTGAAGTAAAACGCCGCCGCCTTGAGCTTATAACGGAAGAACAGATGAATATTATGCAGGAGCAGGGCGGGGCTATGAAAGGCAAAACGCTCGAGGTGCTCTGCGAAGGCATAGACGCGGAAAGCGGGCTTTTTATAGGCCGCTCCGCCATGGACTCGCCTGACGTTGACGGCAGCATAATTTTTTCGGCGGCCGCCGGCCGTCCGCGTTTCGGGGAATTTGCCAATGTAAAGGTTACAGGCTGCCGCGACGGCGACCTGTACGGTGAAACGGTACCGTTAGGAGGGTGACCCGGTACAATGAACCTGCCAAATAAACTTACAATGGCGCGGATAATAATAGTGCCGTTTTTTGTACTGTGCCTTTTGTCCACGCATATGAGCAATAATTACCTTTGGGCGCTTATACTTTTTACGGTGGCTTCACTTACCGACCACTACGACGGCAAGATAGCCCGGAAAAACAACCAAATAACAAATTTCGGCAAGTTTATGGATCCCCTTGCCGACAAGATACTCGTTGTTTCGGCTTTTATATGTTTTGTACAGTTCCGCTGGGCGCCGGCGTGGGTCGTCATACTTATAGTGGCGCGTGAGTTCATGGTGACGGCGCTCAGGCTTATAGCCATGGAAGGCGGCGTGGTCATAGCGGCTAACAAGTGGGGAAAAACAAAAACCGTGAGCCAGATAACCGCAATATTTATGGTGCTTGCCATGCAGTACGCGCAGAGCCTGATATCTGCGGGGCGCCTGCGTGCCTTTACGCTGTTCGGCGCTGACAGCGGCCGCGTTTTTTCTGCCGCCGGCGGCATTTTCATTTATATTTCAGCGTTTTTTACTGTATTGTCGGGGGTTATATATATAGTTAAAAACATAAACCTAATCAATACTACGAAGTGACGCGCTAAAAGGCTGTTAAAAATAATTTTGCGGGGAACACCGTGTTCCCCGCATTTCTTTATCACTGCACCATGGCTTGGGCGGCTTTAGAACTTATGACCTGGTAAGATGTGACCTGCCAAAGGCCGGCTGTGCCGCTGTAAGGCTTTAGTTCCATTGTAACCAGCAGCTTTTTGTCAGGCTGGCTGCAGTCAACGACAGCTTTTTCAGGGGTGCCTTCATCCGGCAGGAATTTATAATGGTACCCTCCATCCTTGCGGGCTTCTAATCCGGGTTCCATTTTTTCATTGTTGAATTTATCTAAAAAAGTGAAAAGGGTATCTTCTTTATCAAAAGAACCTGTTTTATGCCCTTCATCTATCTGCTTAATTTCACTGCCTGAATATGACGGCATAAAGACGGCAATAACCGCACTGCGCAACGGCTCGCTCGCGGCGAGCGCCGTGCTGAAAGCCGCAAAAACCGTAAGCAGCGCAATGCATAAGCACGCCGCGGCGCGATGCTTTCCCAAAAAGCGTTTTGGCCTTACGTGTAAAACGGCGGCAGGCACAGGCTCCGCTGCCTCTGCAATGTAGCGCGTGTCTATTGCGCCGACTGCCTGTGAAAGTTTTTCTTTATTCATATAAAAAACCCTCTTTTTCTAAATATTTGCGCAGCTTTTTACGTATGCGGAAAAGCCTTACGGAAACATTGTGGCGGCTTATACCGTACTGCTCAGATATATCCGATAAGGAATCGGCAAACCAGTAACGCTTTACGAACATAACGCGGTCGCCTTTTTTTAACTGGTTTAGGAAGCCGTTTATGCTTTCCGCCAATTCCTGTGCGGTGTAACTGTCTTCAACGCTGGACGTACCCGCTGCGCAGTACTCCAGCTCTTCTAATGCCTTGTCATAACCGGTACGGCGTTTTTTTGCGTTATTAAAGCAGTATTTTTTAACAGAAATGTTGCGCACAATGCGGCATAAGTAAGCCGGAAGCGAGCCCGGCCTTCGGGGCGGGATAGTGTTCCAGACGCCAAGGTATGCATCATTTACACATTCGTCGGCGTCGTACGGGCTGCCGACAATGTTGCGTGACAGTTTCATGCATATACCGCCGTATTTTAGTGACAGCTCCGCTATTGCCCGTTCGGATCGGGCGAAAAACAAACTAATGATTTCTTCGTCATCCACTGCCGTCATTCCTTTTTATGCTTTTAATTATATACTACGTATTTAGGGCTTGGTATCACATAATTACGCGTTTTTATTTAATCAGGTGTTTATGGGGCAAGCGGTGCGGGGCAGCTTTTAAATATAAAAAGGCAAAAAAATACCCGCAACTTAAATGTTACGGTTACGTGGTTATCTGCCTAATTTTATTTTCTTTTGTTCCGGTTTCCGAAATTTTAGTTTTTCATCCGCTTCCTTTTGGACTATCTTCTCTACGAAGCTTTCCCGCTTTGCTTCAGGCAGGTTCAGCAGCTGATATATTACGCCCATAAGCGCACACCTCCTTTGACTACTATATTATGGCACATATAAACTTAAGTGCAAGCAAATTTATGTAAACTTTCGGTTACATTATTGTAAATATGCACGCGTGACGGGTTCGGGAACGTGGCTTCCTGCCTTTTTTGCCGCCCTGCCGCGTAAGCAGGGCGGAACCGGCGCAACATGGCAGTCAGGTTTCTTTGTCCCTGCTTTTGAGCAGGTCGCGTATCTCGGCGAGCAGCTCCTCTGACTTTGAGAGCTCAGGCTCTTTTTCTTCTTCCACGGCTTCGTTTTTATGCAGCCTGTCCTTTGCCCTGTTTAGGAATTTAAGGCAGATGAAAAGCGCAAGGGCTATGGAAAGAAAATTAATCACAGACTGCAGAAAAGCGCCGTAAGTAAGGACTATGTCCGGTGAACCGAACAAGCCGGGTATGGTAAACTGCAGGTTAGATATGTTGATGCGCCCGATTACAATGCTTAAAAGCGGCATTAAGATGTCTTTGACGAGGGAAGTTATAATCGCACTGAAAGCACCGCCTAAAACGACGCCTACAGCCATGTCAAGCACGTTGCCCTTCATTGCGAATTCCCTGAATTCGGCGATAATTTTTTTCATGTTCCGCATCTCCTTATTCCATTTTAAATTATGATAATACAAACCATTACCGCTTTTAACGTATATGGGAATAATGGTTGCTTATTTATAGGGATGCCGCCTTCCGGCTCCGGTTTTTTCTGTACACTGTACAGGATAAGAACCGCAAATGGCTTATAGGCAAAAAAACAGGCTCCCCTTTTTGCGGAGGAGCCTGCCTATCAGGCGTGCGTTTTACACGGACTGCTGCGACTTTTTTTAAAATTTACCCTTGAAAGTAAGTATTTGTTGCGATATAGTATAAGTATAGAAATTAAAATAAAAAGAATAAAGGAGTGCTTAAAATGGTTTCAGAAAAAATAGGCCAGCTGATTAATACACAGATTAATCAGGAATTTTATTCCGCATACCTGTATTTATCTTTCGCTGATTTTTTTGAGGAAAAAGGGCTTAAGGGCTTTGCAAACTGGTATCAGGTGCAGACGCAGGAAGAACGCGACCATGCGCTTCTTTTTTTACAGTACCTTCAAAACAATAACTGCCCGGCCGTGTTTGAAGCGGTTGAAAAACCGCAGGCAGTACAACCGGACAATCTGGCTGTGCTTGAGGCGGGGCTCAAGCATGAGCAGTATGTCAGCAGCCTGATCCACACTATTTACAGCGCGGCTTATGATGAAAAAGACTTCCGCACGATGCAGTTCCTTGACTGGTTTGTTAAAGAGCAGGGTGAAGAGGAAACAAACGCCGAGGACCTTATAAAGAAAATGGAATTGTTCGGTTCGGATGCAAAAGGTCTTTACTTGCTGGACCAGGAGCTAAGCGCGAGGGTTTACGCCGCGCCGACACTGACACTCTGACAGGAAGCGGGACGCGGCAGGCTTGCGTGCGTTTGCCATAGGGCGTAAGGCTGTGCTTTAGGGTTAAAACCCGTACTGCATCTCTTTACAAAATGCCTGTTTTTAGTTGATTATATTTAATTCAGGTAAAAATAATTTTACCGTAAAATACATCGAAGCCCGCATGATTGCTGGAAGTCCAGTATTCATGCGGGCTTTTTAGGATTCTTCATCGCCGCTGCATATAGATCCGCTTGTTAAAGATAAAATCAGGCAGCGCTGAAACGCTGAAGCAGGGAGCTGACAACATTGTTTGAAAGCTTTGTCTGCCCGGAGCCGTCCGTGCGTATTTTGTACGGCTTTTCCCCATCCGAAACATTGATGTAATAAATCCAGTCGCCGGCAATGGTAATGCTCCTGCAGCTGCTGCTTCCAATCCGCATGTTTCCTGTTCCATCATCCCTAATCCGGTATAGATATATCCCCATGGACTCATCCTCAGATACGCCATAGTAAACCCAGCCGTCCGCCACACTCAGCACCTGCCCGGGAGAGTCACAGAGGCTGACAGGTTCAGACCCGTCACGCAAATTCATTTTATACAAATGGTATTTTCCGTCATAACCTATATAATAAATCCAGTCGCCGTCGTATTGGTATACGGGGTCAACGTAAAGATTTGCCAACTTTTCATCACAGGTACCGTCTGTCTTTATCCTGCTGAGCGGGCCGTAATACAACCAGTCTCCGTCGAAATGAAACGGCCCGGTAAAGTCGTACATGCTGTTTCCTTTTTTGAGGACTGTAAAGCCCGTGCCGTCGATTTTCATTTTATACAGTTCCTTTTCTCCAAGAGCTGTAAATGCACCGTCTTCCAAAATCTCGCGGTATCCGTAAAACCAGTCGCCCCGCAGTTCAAACCCGAATGGTACATCCGAAGTAAACAATGCTGCTTTCCCCGTCCCGTCAGTGCGCATTTTATAGATACTCATTTTGCCGGTCCCATCGTATCGATCAGATCCCATATAATACAGCCAGCCATTCTGAATCTGAAGCTCCTCAGGAATTTCGTCGCTTAGTTTGGTTTTTCCCGTGCCGGCTATCGTGATTTTATAAAGCCTTCCGTGATCGTCGTTATTGCCGTAATAAATCCAGTTACCGTCAAAGGCAAACAGTTTAGTGGAAGCGCTTCCCAGCTTTCTGCCTCCGGTTCCGTCCGTGCGGACCGCGAAGAGCTGGTCATCGCTATTATAAAGGAGCCAATCGCCCGCCGCGTCCGGATCCTTTACAATGCTGACAACGCATTGCCGGACAGGCGCCTGCCCTGGAAGCGAGGTGTAAACCCCGGCTGAATCCCCGGGATTTCCATGGGCAGTGACTTGAAAATAATAGCTGTTTCCCTTTTTTGACAGCATTTTTGTTTGGAAAGCGCCTCCGTTTCCCACTGTAAATCCGGGAGTGCCTTCCGACGTGATCTTAAACGTGTACGAGCTCCCCGGATGCAGGGAAACAGGCGTTGTCGTGTCGCACCGTACCGCGGCCGCAGAAGCTGTCGTACCGGGCAAAACAGACATCAGTAAAAGCCCCGCAAGCGCCACAGCCAAAAATCTGCTTTTCATAAAGATCGATCCCACCTATAAAGATATTTTCCTCACCAATTTTAACATGGCGTAATCTCTATTTCCACAATTCCACAGAATCGTCAGACGAAAAGGCATTTTTTGCAGAAAATTTCATTTGGAGCGGTGCCGCTGCCGCAAAACCGGAAGTATAACCAGGGATTGGTTAGACCCGCATTTCCCGCTCGGCGCGAAAACTTCTGGGAACTCCCGGCACAACCGGGAGCTTTTGTACTCGCTTTTCCCACAGAGATAAAACAAAAGTCATGTATGGGTTCAATTCCTCATACATGGCTTTTTTGTGTCATTAGGTCAAAATAGATGCACCATGTTTTGGTCTTAAATCGAAGCCTTAAGGCAAAAACACGACACACCTGAGTCGATGTTTCTGAAAATGAGTATACCAGCTATGTGTTCACAGTTCAAGAGGGGAGCCGCCAGAAATTGATGGCGGCTTCTCTCATTCACTTGCCAGCTCCTGTTCCATTTCCATATTGTTATCAAAAGTGATTCGGATGCGGTCTGCAGATAAAACCACCACTTTGGTGATAATCCCCTTGACTACATCATCACGATATTCCTTTACGCTAAGGTCAATATGTTCCAGCGTGTAAAGCAGCTCATGGATTCGGGCTTGTGTATTTTGGGCGAGCATAGTCTGCTCTTGGTGTTCGCCAAGCTGCCCCTGCAATCCCTTGATCTCCGCAGCGATTTCCTCAAACTTGGTATCAAAGTAATCCGCACCGGCGTTGGACTTGGAGCTGAGTTCCACCAAATCCATCATCACGCTTTGAAGTTCTACAATACGGTTTTGGACAGCCGCTTCATTGAAGCTGTCATCATCCTGCGTACCGATGGCAAGCTGCAGGCCTGCTTTGAGGGTTTCGATGACATCAGCCTTATCCTCATCCAACCGGTTCAGGGCGGTGACAATGGCTTGGTGCAACCGGCTTTCCTCAATGGTAGGGGATTCCTTGCAGTATTTCGTTCCGTATTCCAAGCGGTTGATACAGCGCCAGACCACCTTTTTCTTGCCGTTCCTCGCCCAAGTGACCCGGCGATACTGCGTACCGCAGTCACCGCAGCACAGAAGCTCGGTCAGGGCATATTTACTGCTGTATTTTCCTTTTTCGGTTTTCACCGCTTTCTTGGCCACTTTTCGCTTACCGGCTCTCCGGGAGATTTCCTCCTGCACAAGGTTGAATAAATCCTTTGAAATAATTGGCTCATGGTTTCCGGTTACATAATACTGCGGGATTTCACCGTTGTTTTTCCGGGTTTCCTTGGTTAAGCAGTCCACCACATAGGTTTTCTGTAGCAGTGCATCTCCGATGTAGCGCTCATTCCGGAGCATATATTGCAGTACGCCAACTGACCACTCCTGCTTTCCGGTGGGTGAGAGGATGCTGTCTGCCTCCAGAGATTCCTTTATTTTTCGAACACTGGCACCGGAGTAATAGTTTCTGAAAATCCGCTTGACAATTTCCGCTTCCTCCGGTACAATCTTCGGCTGACCGTCCTCACCTTTTTCGTAACCCAGCAGACGGGAGTATTGAAAGGGAACCTTTCCGCTTTTGAAGCTCTGGCGCTTGCCCCATGTCACGTTGCGGCTGATGGATTCGCTCTCTGCCTGTGCAAAGCCGCTGAGGAAGCACAGCGCCATTTCGCTGGCCATCTCCATCGTGTTGATGCCCT
>ENA-UOOI01002757-UOOI01002757.1-fermentation-metagenome-genome-assembly--contig:-NODE-2757-length-14417-cov-5.072204_pt1 | contig 14417 bp, 24 predicted proteins | sample MGYA00245779_ERZ724027 | MGnify/ENA primary metagenome ERZ724027 (study PRJEB28704, sample SAMN03018318) | fermentation metagenome | biome: anthropogenic terrestrial biome; feature: soil; material... | reverse complement strand
CCGCCTGAGCTACCGGGCGGCGCTGAAGGAAAGGAGGTTAAAAGCCAGAGCCCTTGTAATCAAATTCACTGATTATACTGTATCACAATAAAAGTACCGGGGAACGCCGGTTTCCGCCGGAAAGTGCCGGAAAGCGCCGGCTTTTCAGCGTACCATGCCCGGAAAGACCACCTGGTCGGACATCATGGTCAACTGCAGCAGAGCAATCCGAGCCCGCTCCCGGGTTTGGCTTTCACTGAGCTCCACCTTCCCGGCGATTTCCTTCCACTCCGGCCGCCGCCGGTATTTCCGGTTCCGCTGGTCCCCCATGTACCGCAGCTCCAGGATATACCGGTCCGTCGGGTCCAGCTTCCCGAGGGCGACGCCGAGCCAGTTTTTGGCGTCCCGCAGCTCCGCGATGCGGCGGGAGCAGGCTTTGATCTCATCGTCGTAGTAGCGCGTCTGGTCCGCGAGCGCCATCGATGCGGTGCGGTCCCCGGGCAAGCCTTTGCCGCCCGGCAGCCCCGTGAGGTTGACGGACGGCAGCGAGATTTGGGACTTTTCGGCTTCGCAGTTGCGGATGGTGTCCCACTCTTCGGCGATCATCTGCGGGATGTCGTAGTAGATTCTGAGCAGATTTTTCACTTCGTCGACCGTCATGGTACCATCCTTTCCTGCAATCTATCGATCAACCTTTTCGTAATCCTCACGGTCGAATGGCAATTTCAGTTCATCGATCACAACATCATCGACGTGCTTCCAGAAGATTTCATCCCTTTCAGCGTCTTCGGCCGCTGACGAAATCGCCCCGAGAAAATTTGCCGCCCGGTCATGGCCAAAGCCAAATTTCTCACGCAAAGCAATCAGGGACAGCTTCATGTACCGCCGAAAGTTTTCGTTTGTGATGCTTGCATCATACTCGCGGACGATCTGCTTCTGGCGGTGAGTCAGGCGCGCAGCGGCCGGGATATGGGCTTTCATGGCTACTTCGCCTCCCACAGCCTTACGTCCGTCTTCGGCTCGTCGGCGTACTCCTTTGTGACCTGCGCCAGAACGACCTGGGCATCGTCCTTGTAGGCGAACCCGTTCAGCGCGTCGCAGATGATTTTCACCACGTTGTCGCAGTCCGGCTTCTTCGCCGGCCTGATTTGCCCGGCCAGCATGGCGGCCTTGACGCGCTTGCTCTTGCTTTTCGGGACCGGATACCGGGCGGTGATCCGGATGCCGACCTGGGCGTCGTCGGAAAACTTGAACCCGCGGGCGGCCGCCTGATACCGGGAGCGCGTCAACTCCTCGTAGCGCACCGTCTTGTCCGGGGTGTATGTAACGCTGGCGCCCGTCTTGATGCGTACAACCTTCGGCCGAGCCTTGCCCTGCGGCGGGCCGGGGATCGTGAAATGGACTTCGCTCACGGCTCAGCCTTCCTTTCAAACTTTCCGCACGCCTGGTCGTAGGCATTGACGCGGCCGCGGGGATTCTCGCGCCTGAAGAACCGGATGCAGTAGCGCGCCCGGATTGTCTTGTTCCCATTTGCCAGACAGAACCGGCATTCCCGGCAGGTGGCGTCCGGGACCGTGCCGTAGACCTTCTGCGGCGTGATGTACATGCCCTCGTTCCTGATTTTGCGTTTCATGCTTTTTGCCTCCTGTAATCCGCGGCGGTGAGCGCCACGGCCCGGTAATGGTCGGAGCACAGTCGGCTGTATGCCCGGTCCCCGCAGGTCTTCCGCAGCTCGCCGTCCGTGAGCATCAGATTGCTGGTGATGATCGTCGGTCTGTTTTCCCGGTACCGCTCGTCGAGGATAACCATCAGCTCCTTGCGGGTCCACTCGCTGGACTTTTCGGCGCCGAGATCGTCCAGAAGCAGCACCTGCGCCGCCATCGCCTTGTCGAGAATGTGCATCTGGTCAAGTTCGTCGGCGTTCCCCGGCATCAGCAGCTCCAGCTGCTGAGGAACGTTCCAGTAGGCGGCGCGGTATCCGTCCTCCAGCGCACAGTTCAGGACCGCGCAGCCGAGGTGCGTCTTGCCGCAGCCCACGGCGCCGATGAGGATCAAACCGCGGCCGGCTCGGAAATTTTCTTCCCGGTTCAGCAGGTAGTCTTTCACCGCCTCGAATGCCTGCTCCGTCCCGGGGAGGCGCCGGTACCCTTTCAGCGTTGCATCGGAGAACATCTCCGGGATCTCCGCCCACTCCCGGCGTTTCCGACGTGCCTCCTCCCGGTCCCGCGCCTTCTTGGCCGCGTCCTCGGCCTTGATCTCCGCATTCCGGCAGGCGCAGGGTTTTTTCACTAAGACGGTGCGGCCGTCCTGCGGATCCGCGAGACGGACCGCCATGATGTGCTCGCCACATTTCGGGCAAATTTCTCCGGTATCGAAAATCCGGTCCCGCAGGCGGAAAAGCGGGACCGATTCTGCAGGCGGTTTTTCATTCATGCTCTCAACCTCCAAAATTCCGGTATCGTTCCGGGTCGGTCAGGTCCGGGCCCTGCGTGGGCGGCCGCGCCTTCTGCTCCCGGTCCTCGTTCTGCAGGACGCTGCGGACGTAGGACGCCGATCGTCCTTTGCAGCGCGCGGTCTCGCCGATCGCACTCAGGATCCGGTCGACGGGGTACTTCCCATAGAGCTCCTGCAGGACGGACCCGTCCTTGGCCGACGGCATCGGGTTGACCTTTTCCTCGAATGCCTGACAGACCGATCCGAAATCCGGCCCCGCCCCGCCTTTGTCCGTGGACGCCGCTTCCTCTACCGTGGATCCTGATGGGGTGTTTCTTACACTAGGCTTATCTTGGTTAGGTACTGGTACTGGTGGGGTTATACCCGCGCGCGGGTTACGCCTTTCTGCTTTGGACATTGGACGGACATTTTCCGGACCGTCCGCGGACATTCCGCGGACGTTTTGCGGACGATGCGCGGACGTGTCCGGTCCTTTCGTTTGTTTTTCAGCGGATGATCCGCGCCGTCTTGCGGCTCTTTTCCGCTCCGCGTCCCTGCGCTTTTCGGACAATTTGCTCGTGTAGTCCGGCCAGTCGTGCAACCGGTACTGGCCATCCCCGAGAGCGTCCAGCCAGCCGCATTCCACAAGGGGCCCGACAAGGGCGGAGGCCCGTCTCACCGGCCAGTCCAGCGCGAGGGCGATCCCTTCATCTCCGATTGCCTTGAGACTTCCGTCCTCATCGGCGCAGCTGAGCCCCCAGGTCCACAGGTCAACCAGGATCCCGACCGCTTCCCGGCGGCTGACCTTCAGCGCCTGCGCAAGGGCCAGTGTTTTCGGATGCCGGGGCATTTCCTGATGTAATTCAATCCAGATACTGTTCAGCACGCTGCGCACCGCCTCTTTAAAATACCGTGACCGGTTTCCCGGCCGACCTCTCGATTTCCCGCCGGAACTGCTTCGGATCCGCGTTGTTTCCGGAAAGGTGGATCAGACAGATCCGCCGGACCGTGCTCATGTCGTTCGCCCGGAGGAAGTCCTTGACATTCTCCAGCCCGAAGTGCGACCGCATCAGCCGAGGCTTTATGGATTCCGGAACCCGGCCGGCCGCTATGCTCTCGTCCAGCAGCGGCAGGCTGTAGTTGCACTCGACCATGACGATGTTTAGGCCGCGAAACGCGTTCGGAATGTAATAGGTATCCGTCGCAAACAGGAGCTTCTCGCGGGCCGCGCGGGAATAGAGCAGGTACCCGACCGGTTCCGCCGCGTCGTGCTCCGTCTCAAACGGCAGGAGAATCCAGCTTGCAAGCGAAAACTGCTCCCCGGCGCGGACGGTGTGGACCCGGTAGGGATTTTTAATCGCACCGTGCCGGTCCTCGATCCCGCCAAACGTGCCGGAAGTCATGTAAAGGTCAATCCCGCGGGTCGCAAGATCCGCGGCGCCTTTGGCGTGGTCCTGGTGCTCGTGCGAAATCAAACAGCCGGCCACGCGCGGCAGGAGATTTAAATATCCGGCAAGGATCTTTTTAGCGGGAATGCCCGCCTCCAGAAGCAGGGCGCTCTCGCCGTCGTCGACGGCGTAGCTGTTCCCGGAGCTCCCGGAGGCAAGGCATTTGACGTCAATCATACTCATCAAAAGCCTGGAGTATAGCCGGAGGATGGCTTTTTCTCGGGCGCCGGCGCGGGCCGACGCTTTGGTCCCTTCGGCGACTGGCCCTGCGGCTTCTCCAAGGGAGTTTCCGGGGCAGGACCGGCGGACCCGGGGGCTTCCTCGGAGCCTTCCGGGTGGTTGGAATCCGCACCGACGGGCGGCTCCTGCACTTCCCCGGTTTCCTGATCAACTTTGATATCAGTCGGGACGGCATTCGCTTCTTTTGCAATTTTCTTCTGCACTTGCTCCGCGGGATCCACGTCGCGATAGGCGTCGGGGCTGAGCTCGACGACCTCGTCGGCGCTGTAGATTCCCATGATCATATCCGGGCAGTTTAGGCGGCCGAAGAACGATGCGGCGCGGTACCGGATCATGACTTCCGGCATGGTCTTCCATTTGGAACCGTTCCGGCCCAGCCAGCCTTCTTCCTTCGCCATTGCCATGGTGATGGTCGGGCCGACGACCTTGTGGCCGTTCATATCCTCCGCCCAGGCGTAGCAGGACATGCTCATACCGGTCCCCTGCAGATCGTACTGAAGCTCTGTTTTGTATTTGCGGCTTGCGTTGATCATGGCCACGATGTACTGACTGCTCCAGGCCGGGCGGCCGTTGACGATGTAAAGATTCTGCATAACCATCATTGGGCTGGTATTCAGCCGATTGGCCATTTCAAGGGCAATGATGCAGTTTCCAATGTTGTCCTGATAGTCCTTGGGGACGATGGTGGAGCTCGCCAGGGCCTGCGCCATACGCTGCGCGACCTGAAACTCCTTAAGCCCGCTGAAAATGTTTGTGCCAAGGACAATGTCCTGTACCGGTGTCTGGGTTGCGGCGGTCATTTCCTTTTTTCCTTCATTCATGATACTTTATCCTCACTTTCAATTTTGACGGCCTGCCGGATGATTCCGGCGTTGATGGCCTGCTGCGCGGTGTGCATCTGCAAATTTTGAAACCACGCTTTGGGTTCAATCCGAGTTGTCCAATAAACGAGGTCCTGCTCCATGAGTTCATTCAGACTGTGGACTTTGGGCCCCGGGCGGTATTTCCGCTTCATGACCTTTCCGCGCCGCCTTTCCGAGGATTGTTTTTGCCCGGTCCCGGAAGGGCGCAATTTCCGCTTCCGGGACGTCAATCTGCGTTACCGCGCCCTGGGAAACGCCCTGTTTTCCCTCGACCTCCACCAGGTCGCCGATCGCGACGTCGACGTTGGAAAAGTAAGTATATTCGCGGCCGGCGGGTTTTCCGTGCCGCAGAAACCGCAGCTTAATAATGTTTGTCATGCATGATCCTCCTTCTCCACTTCTTCTCCGTCGGTATACGGCGTCTGATCTTCCTGCGCGTTCGGATCGCTCTCAAAGCACTCCACGATCCCGGTCTTGCCGTCCACCGTGGCCGTGCCGCCTGCGGGCGGGATCTCCCGGCCGGGCTGCAGCTCGTCAAAAGAGAGCTGATGCTCGCGGTCGGCCGGGACGATCGGATTGCCCTGGGCGTCGAACTGCAGCTCCACCGCGTTGCCGACGATCTTCTGCGGTTTGACGGTGTAGTTGATCTTTCCGGACACCGCGCCGCTGAAAATATAGGAGCCGGCGCCGTTCGCATCCTCAAAAGTCACCTTGACGGTCATCTCTCCGTCGCGCTGCTTTTTCGCGTGCAGCATGGCGACGAGGCGGTTCAGCACGGTATCGGCCGTGGCGATGACCGCGTCGAACTCGGGACCGCGCAGGGAAAGCGGATCTCCGGTCACTTCAGCGGATTCTCCAGCTTCCGATTCCTTTTCGTCGTCCCCGGAAGCGTTCTGCCAGTCGCAGACCTGCGACGGCGCCTCCGGCGCATCGTTCGCGGAATCGTCTGAATTGGCCTCGAAATCGGGCGCTTCGTCCGCTCCATCCTCGGAATCGGCCTCATTTCCATCGGATTTGGGCGCATCGTCCGCAGAACCCGCGTCCGGCCGGGTGAGCTCCTGATACTCTGCAAGCTCCTCCATGCCGTCCGGGCCGATGTCGTCCGGATCATTCTCCGGCCGTTCCGTTTCGGGCTTTTCGTCAGGCCCGGAATGCTCGGCGGTAAACTTCCGCTTCAGCGCGTATCCGTCCAGAGCGTTCTGGGCTTCCTCAAACGCGTCAAAATCCGGGATGGCGGAAACTTCTGTTCTCATACCGGCGGTGACGGAATCTGCCGTTGAAGCCATGAAGGCGGTAAACTTCCCGTTATCCTCCCGACGGTCTACGAAATACCGCCAGTCTCCGTGTCTGTAGGCCATCCCGGCCGGCTTTGCTTTTCCCTGTGCCAATGCTTTGGCCTCCTTAATCTGATTTAAAACGATTTCCTTTTCCTGCTCCGGGGTGACATCCTTTCGGACAAGGCAGTCGGCGCCGGCGGGCAGGGCCCCGGGGCGCTCGCCTTCCGAACGGAAATAACGGTCGATCAGTGTATTCCGATCCGCTTCGCCCTTTTTATTGGAAGCAAAGCCGAAACTGTATGGCCATCTGCCGTTCTCCGGCGAATCCATGCCGTGGATGGGGTGCTCATAGGTGTGACCGGGCAGCGTGAGGTAAGCCTTGATGAAAGCCCGGATGAATCCGAGGTCCAGCGTCCGGACGTGGAGCGCGGCGCCTTTGGAATCACAGCAGTAGGCATCCGTCTGGTAATCCAGCACCTTGCTCCCACGGCAAGCATAAGCGTCGACATTCTTCCCGTTTTCACGCCAGCACTCCTTCTGAACGAAAGGGCAGCCGTAGCATTCGTGCGCGGGGCCGTAATCCGGCATCCGGAAACCAGTCGTGCCGGCCCCCGTATTTTTCTGAAAAGTGCGCCCGCACTTGCAGATATAGGTGGTCAATTCCGCCCGCCTCCCTCACAACAGAAGAAATCATCCGTCGGGCCCCAGTCCTCCATGACCAGCTTCGGAGGCATGGTCCGGCTGCAGACGGCGCAGCCTTCGCCAATGTAGCAGAAATCGTCGCATTGGTCGCCACAGAATTCGGGGCGCTGATTTTTCACGACGCAACCTCCGTTCTCAATTTCCGGTCCGCCGCCGAGACGTGAAGCCGGATTACCTGGGCGTCGATCGGCAAATACTCCGTGACCGATTCGGCGTTGTCGATCCAGACCGGGACCAATTTCCCAAACACACGGCCGAGCGTATGGATGATGTCCAGACCGGCGTTCAGTCGGGCGGAACTGTTCAGATTCCGCGTGTACTCGATCCCGTTGACGGTCGCCTCGCAGCAGGGCCTGATCCCGCCGTTGACCTGCTTTTCAAAGAGCTTCCAGCGGACCAGCCGGAAGGATTCGTTAACCTTTTCCTCGATGTCTTTGGCCTTCTGCTGCGTGAACTTCTCCGCAAGATGCAGGCCATTGTCGCAGGTCGCCAGCAGCCCGGAAAGCTCGGATTCCTGCTTTTTCAGCTCGGCGATCCGCTGATCCTGCCGGGCGATTGCGTCGCGGTTCAGCGCCCGCTTTTTGATCTCGTCCAGTTCCGCCGTCACATTTTCGAGCTGCTCCCGCAGCGCGGCCGCGCGCTGGCCGGCGGCCTCCGTGACCGTATGAAGCTGGCGGTCCGCGTCGTCCAGCTTTTTCTTCAGGGCGGCATATTCGCCGGTGGAGGAGAACGGTGCCGGCCGGACGTACTGCTTCGCGAGCCGGTCCAGGCGTTCCTGGGCGCTCTTCAGATCCCGCCGGTCCGCCTCGAGCGCCTGCTTCTGCTTTTCAAGATCCCGTTCCATCCCGTCCCGGGTGGTCTTGAGGCCCTTCCCCTTCTCCTCCAGCTCCCGGAGCTTCCGGGCTTTGTGCTCATTGAAATCGGCCCGGATCTGTTCCTGTTTCTCGGGCGGGTATTCCTGCCCGCAGGTCGGGCAAATATTGCCGGCAGGATCAAATTCGAGCGCGAACGTATCGACGCACTGTTTCCGCAGACCGTCCATCTCATCGGCAAGCTGCGCGGCAAAGCTCTCTCCCGTCCGGATGCCGTTTTCCAGCGCGGCAATTTCTACGGACAGCTTCGAGATCAGGGCCCGCGTGTTTGCCGCTTCCGTTTCGAGCCCCGCGTTCCCGGCCGCCGTTCGGCGGCTGTATTCCGCGGACGCTTTGGCAATTTCAGTCTGCACGTCGGCAATCTGCCGCCGGAGAGCCGACGCGGACTCCCCGCTGCGCAGCGCGCTGATTTCCCCTTCGAGCCGGATCTTCTGCTTCTGCAGCTTCAGCATGGCCGGGCCGTCGCCGGGCTGCGGCAGGTCGTCGGGCTTCGCCTTTTCCGCCTCGTCGATCCGCCCGGGGATCCCCGCAAGCTCCTCGTTGATCTTGCGGCGCCGGGCCTTGGTGATCTCGACGTACTCGTCGACGGATTTATATCCTATGTACCCTCTGAGAGGCTGCAGGTCCGTATGAGCGTTAATGATTTCCCGGTCGTCGAGATCCGGGGCAAACGATCGGATTAGCAGATCGCGCCGTTCGTCCCATTTCAGCTTCCCGGGAAACAGATCCGGGTCCGTCAGCAGCCGGAACGTCTTCTCCTCGCAGAGCCCCGCGACAAAGGCGGTATAGTCCTTCATAGGCTTTGGCACGTCGTTGATATAAAACTCGGTGGTGTTGCCTTTGAGCTTCCGTTCCGCCTCGCCATTTTTGCGGGTGAAGACCTGGTGGTAAACCCGGCGGAGCGTGAATTCTTTGCCGTCGTCCCCGATAAACTTCCCGGTAACGGACGCTTCCAGGCCGTCAACGACCCGGCCATGCTCATCCATGGGAAGAATATCGAAATCACTGCGGCCGGAAGAATCCTTGCCGAACAGCAGCCAGAAATACGCGTCAGCAACCGTCGTCTTGCCGGTTGCGTTGTCACCGTAGATGTCGGCGTCCGCACCGTTTGGAGCGAAAGAAAACTGCCGCAGGCCTTTGAACTGATTGATGGAAAGCGATAAAAGTTTCATACCCATATGCCTCCCTTGACGCCGGAAATAATGACTGCTATACTTTGAATAGAGTTATTTTCTTTGCTGCTCCTAGTGTTACCAGCGCCGGGAGCGGTCTTTTTTTCTGCCTCGCGATACGCGGCCTTCAGCAGGCCGGCGCCCGCCGTAAAGGTTGCCCGATCAAATATGTCGGCGTCATACAAGGCGCAGAGATAGCCGGATCCGATATCATATTCCCGTCTGGCTTCCTCCGACGTCCTGCAGCCGGCAATCAGTCGCGCCTTCAGCCGGACTTCCTGCGAAGCATTGCGGAAAACCGTTTCTTTCTTCATGCCGTTTTCTCTCCTTCCTTCAGCTGATTTCTGATGATTTCCCGGTCCGCCGCGGCGATCGCCAGCGTCCCGCGGGACAGCCGGTCCTGCCCGACGGCTTCGGCAATCAGCATCGCCGCGCACTCCGGATTCTGCCGGCGCGCATCAATGCAGCCCTTCCGGTCGGCCATGCGGTACTTCCGGATCGTGTACCGGACCGCCCGCGTATATTCCGCCGCGGTCAGATCCCCGGGGACCCGCCGCGCCACCAGGCGATACAGCCGGACTGCGCCGATCGCTTCCCGGCGCCGACGGACTGCATCGAGAGCCCGGATCTTGCCGATCAGCCGGAAGATCCCGCCCAGAAGAGCGCCGCAGACCAGGACAGTGCCGCCGATGATCGACAGGCAGATCAGCAGATCAACCATCGACTTCGACATGGTGGTCCTCCCTTCCGAGCAGCCGGTCGACCGAGGTGCCGAGGGCCTGTTTGCGTAATCTCATGACTTTTTCTCTCCTTCCGGTTTGCGGGAAAATGCAAATAGCGCTTGCTGATATTTCGCGCTGAGTTCTCTGATTTCGTCCGGTACAGTCTGGCCCTTCCTTCTCGCCGATTCCCACAATGCCAGAAATTTTTGAACGCGGACAAAGGCCAGAAAGTCCTTTTTGGAGATATCAAATCCCCTCAAATCATAAAATCCTTGAATCGGCGCATATTCGCAGCGGGCGGTCATGGCGCGGGCTCCGGAGGATGGACCTGCTCCCAGGTGATGCCGCCGTCCAGCGCCTCGCGCGCAAGTCTGATCTGGTCATATAGCTCATCAAGTCTGGCGGTCCGCTTGTGCTCAAATCCGACTTGTAGGGATCCGGGCCGCAGGTCGCTCTCAATGGTGCCAACCGGCTTGCCGCCCTCGTCAATCAACTTGTACACGCGGCCCTTGCCGATGCTGTCGTGGTTGTCAACGATGAGGATCACACCGCTCGGCATCTGGATCAGTGCGTATTTCATGGATTTTCACTCCTTTCTGTCGCGTCCTCCGGGCGGCGGGCTTCGTAGCGGTCCGGGAATTTCCGGCAACACCCATCACAGGCAAGATACCCAAGCCCTCCTCTGAGATTCACGCAACCTTCGCACGTCAGCGGCTTGTTTTCCGGGGCGGTGCGGCGGTTCCAGTCCGCCGCCGCAAATTCTGCGGTCGGTTCCAATAGGCCAATCGTCGCGGCACAATCAAGGTTCGTGCAACTAACCGTGTAAAATCCTCCGTGGTCAGTGATTTTCGCTTCGCCTCCGCAATGCGGGCACGCTTTCAGTTCTTCCATCAGCTTTTTCTCCTTTCCGGGCGGCATCGAGATAATAGACCGGATCCTTCCCTGCGTCCTTCGCCGCGTCAATCAGGGCCTCCGTCAGCTCGTCTGCGCTCCAGGCGTCCGGTTGGTATTTATGCAGGATGATCTTGCTGCCATCCACGGAGATCTCCATCGGCGTCCCTTCCGGCAGATGGAGCACCCGCCGCAGCTCCTTCGGCAGCACGATCCGACCGAGCGAGTCAATACGACGTACTATGCCGGTCGATTTCATGGGCTTGTCCCTCTTTTCCCCAGGCGCTCCCGTATCGGGAGCGATTTTCTTTTATTTCTCTTTCGCTTTCGCGGCTTCCTGCATTTCTTTGAGCTTCTCCGGATGGCGCTCATAGAACTGCCGATAGATTTCCCGGACCCGAAGCCGTGTGAGACGGTCATCCTCCGGCGTCCGGTTCGGGTTATGGACCGCCGTGCAGGTGAATGCCATATTATCATCTCCTCGCAAAAAGGTATGAGATATTGGTTGTACAACTTGACGAGCTTGCAAATATTTCCTCTCCGCGATAGAATTGAGGCAGAAAGGAGATGATTGTGAATGGACAAAATGTCTAAAGAAGAAATGCTAATTAGGACAGCCGCATCCGCGCACGATGGGAACAAGATGCAAATTTTTACCGATTTTGGACTTATCGAATGCGAACTAAATTTTTTGGTATCCCAGAAACACATAGACGAAAATAAGCCCTGCACACCCATGCAGATTTCTTTATCAATGGATGAAGAACCGGATATACAGAAGATGCTTGAAGAATCAGATAGTCCCCAGCACGAATTTGTTTTATTGAAAAATGCCGTGATACATTATCCATCAGGAGGCAGATGCTTCATGGCCGAATTAGCGCTTTTCTTAGATTCGATCGAAGGATTTTCAATTGGTCGCATGGGCGCCCCACAGCCGGTGCCTCACAATTAAACACAGAATTACTTCCTTTGCCGTCTTTGAGTGCCAGCTCAAGGGCGGCAATTTCTTTCGGTTCGCCTTCGATAGTGATCTTCATCTTTTCACCTCCTTCCGCTGAATTGGCGGCCAGCGTCGGGCTATGCGCTACTGCGGCCGTCTTCATCAACATTGAGGCCAAGAAGATAATCAATCGTGCAATTAAATAATTTACGCATGGCAATCAGCGCGGCGGTCGGAATTGGTGTTTTCCCGTTTTGCCAGTTTGTGAGTGTCTTGGGAGTAACGCCTATTTGATTTGAAAGTTCAGATTTAGTAATTCCAAGGCGCGCCCGTTCTGCTTCTATATTGGGATACCTCAACAAATCACCTCCCGTCTAATTACCCATTTTGTGGAACCGCTTATATAATATACCCCGTTTTGTGGAATGTCAAGAGATAATTACCCGTTTTGTGTAATTTGTTATTGACAAACCGAAATTGAGAGCATTATACTGAACAACGAAGTGAGGTGAATTGCATGCGGGAAAATGGATTTTTGAGATTGAAACAATTTCGTTCTGAACTGGGATTAAGCCAAAAAGATTTTGCAAATTCAATTGGGTTGAATCTTTCGACTTACAATAATTACGAAACTGGTGCAAGAGAGCCAAATTCTGATTTTTGGATTGCAATTTCTAAAAAATATGGTGTTAGCATAGACTTTCTGCTGGGGCTATCCAATAGGAACTCCCCAACCTTAGTGCGGCCCGAAGTGGTGGAATGGACATCCGCCGAATTTAGCCACATAAAAAAATACCGCTCCCTGACCGATAGCGGTCGGAAAGCGGTTGACACGGTAACCGAAGTCTTATATGAAGCCGAAAGCTCAAAAACCACTGACAATATGATACGGATTAACGTGCGCCGCCTGCCGCTCTATGAGGTAAAGGCCAGCGCCGGGACAGGCAACCCGCTTGACGAATCGCCGTATGAGATCGTCGAGGTCGGCCCGGAAGCGCCGCTACAGACCAGCTTCTTGCTGAAGGCCGGCGGCGACAGCATGGAGCCGCTGATCCGGGACGGCGAAGTGCTTTACATAAAGCAACAGGACTATGTGGAAGACGGGGAAATCGGTATTTTCTGGTATGACGACAATGTCTTTGTGAAAAAACAGGAACGCAGAAGAGATGAATTGTATCTTACATCCCTGAATCCAAAATATCAGCCGATCAAGATTGCAGATGATTCCATACATTGTTTCGGGAAAGTTTTGAACAAATAATGCGCCGGGTCATGCGGTACAGGAAGCCATCCCAAAGGGATTAAATCATCAATGGAGGCTGGGAATAAAATTTGGAAGCGATCTATACTCGGCAATCGGTCTTCAAGAAAGATTCCATCAGCATCGATGGACAGATCGACCTGTGCAGGCGCGAATGCGCCGACAGGAATCCCGCTGTTTTCTCGGACAAAGGATATTCCGGCAAAAATACCGATCGGCCTGATTTTCAGCGCATGATGGCGGCCGTTGAGCGCGGGGAGATCAGTAAGATCGTCGTTTACCGCCTGGACCGCATCAGCCGCTCCATCACTGATTTCGGACGCATCTGGGAAACGCTGAGCGCCCACAAGACAGATTTTGTCTCGGTCAGCGAAAGATTTGACACAACCACACCGGTCGGCCGTGCGATGGTCTACATTATCATGGTGTTCGCCCAGCTGGAGCGCGAGACAATCGCAGAACGCGTCAAGGATAATTACTACCAGCGCGCAAAGCGCGGGGCCTTCCTCGGCGGTCCCCCTCCGTTCGGCTTCCGGATCCAACGGACGGTCATTGAGGGAAAAGCCGCTTCCATGCTGGTGCCCGACAAACATATCGCGCTTGTGAAAGAAATCTTCCGGCGCTATGCCTATTCCGAAAACTCCCTCGGGAAGATCGCGTCGTGGCTGACCGCTCAGGGTATTCCCGGCATCGGCCGCAAGACCTGGGACAGCGTCTCGATCAGTCGCATCTTGCATAATCCATCCTATGTGCGGGCCGACGCGGACATCTACTACTACTATCGCGGCAAAGGCATGATCCTCTATAACGACATCAGCGAATACACGGGCCAAAAGGCGCTATGGCTTTTCGGCAAGCGGGACCGCAGCGCCGCGAAATACACGGACCTCCGTGATCAGTTGCTGGCTATCGCAGCACATGACGGCATTGTGGATTCAAATACATTTCTGATCTGCCAGCATAAGCTCGAGGAGAATCGTCAGATCAAGAATACGGGTGCCGGAAAATACACCTGGTTGTCCGGCCTTGTGAAGTGCGCCGGCTGCGGATATTCCCTTCGCGTAATCCATACCCACGGCTATCTCTATTTTTCCTGTTCCGGCCGGACGAATCTGCACCTGTGCGACATCAAGCACACGGAGCGAATCGACGATGTTGAAGCCCAGGCCACTTCCCAGATACAGGCGGAACTCGATCGGCTCGCCACTTTACACACTCCCACGATTCCGACCGACGCCCACAACGTCGAAAAGATCGAGGTTGCGAAGATCGACGATCAGATCAGCCGCCTGGTGGACCGGATGGAGGAGGCGAGCGACGTCACGATGCGGTACATCAATCAGCGCATCGCAGATCTCGATGATAAACGGCAGAAATTGCTCAAAATAATAGACGCGGGGCCAAAGCATCCCCGGGTCGAACTGCCGGATTGTCTTTTTGCCGATCTCGATTTTGATGCCAAAAAAGCCCTCGCGCACGAGCTTGTTACCCGGGTGGAAGTCTCGCCGGAGCGGGCAACAGTATTTTTTAAATAGCATATTACTCTTATATCATACGTTTCGACGTCCCACTGGATCGGATACATATGGAGGTCCTGAACGGTCCTGACCACCG
>ENA-UOOI01002755-UOOI01002755.1-fermentation-metagenome-genome-assembly--contig:-NODE-2755-length-14421-cov-101.338577_pt1 | contig 14421 bp, 13 predicted proteins | sample MGYA00245779_ERZ724027 | MGnify/ENA primary metagenome ERZ724027 (study PRJEB28704, sample SAMN03018318) | fermentation metagenome | biome: anthropogenic terrestrial biome; feature: soil... | reverse complement strand
TTTAATATATATTATAAACCAACACAAATATACAAACAAGTACTATGCCTGCAATTTATTATTTAGATTTAATACACCGCTCATCATTTACTTCCCTTATTAATTAAGGACGATAAGTAGCCTGCTCCAAATCCGTTGTCAATATTTACTACTGCTATACCTGCAGCACAAGAATTAAGCATGGTTAAAAGAGCAGAAAGCCCTCCAAAGTTTGCGCCATAACCAATACTGGTTGGAACAGCAATTACAGGAACATCAACCAAACCTGCAACAACAGATGGAAGTGCTCCTTCCATTCCAGCTATAGCTATAACAACTTTAGCCTCTCTAATAATATCAATTTTACTTAAAAGCCTATGTATTCCTGCTACGCCCACATCATAAATCCTTTCTACGTTATTTCCAAAAACTTCGCAAGTTGTTGCTGCTTCCTCTGCAACAGGAATATCAGCAGTGCCGCCTGTAATAACTGCTATCTTCCCTATCTTTTTTGTTTCCTTTGGGTTTACAATACATATTCTTCCTATTTTATTATAAACAACTTTATCTGTAACCTCACAAATTGCTTTATAAGCTTCTTCATTTACTCTCGTAACCAATATGTTAGAATCCCTATCAAGCATATCTTTAACAATGCCCTTTAGATGTTCAATGTCTTTTCCCTCAGCATATATAACTTCTGGATATCCTACCCTGACTCCTCTATGGTAATCAATCTTTGCATAATTTAAATCCCTGTAGGGCATGTCTTCTATAACTTTCAAAGCCTCTTCCTCAGAGGTGGTGCCATTTTTTACATTGCTTAAAAGTTCTTTTATTTCCTCTCTATTCATTATTTTAGATTCTCCTTCCAAGGCATAATAATATTAATAGGGAAAGCACTATGCTTTCCCTATAGGTTTATTTTAAAAAGCCCTCTAAAATGGTTTCTTCTGCTTCTTTTTCTGTAAGTCCGAGGGACATAAGTTTTATAATTTGTTCTGATGCAATTTTCCCAATTGCAGCTTCATGAATTAACTGTGCATCTGAATTGAAAGCAGAAATCTCTGGTATAGATACTACTTTTGCATTGTCCATTATAATTGCATCACATTGAGTATGCCCTTTACATTTATTATTCCCTACCATATTAAAATGATATTTTTGACTTGAGTTACCTTGGGCAACAGATCTCGAAATAATTTGGGCAGAAGAATTTTCCCCCTCCATATCTACTGTAATATTAGATTCAGCCTCTTGATTCAAATAAGTAAGAAGTTTTTCAGTTACAATAACTCTTGCATTCTTATGAAGCGTTACTTCTGTATCCCTTATAGTATTATCTACTCCTTTAATTTGAACCATTTCAAGCTCAACAAATCCACCATCTTCAACTTCGAATGTAGTTTTAGGATTTAATACTTTCCCCCCTGTGCCCTCACCTTCACCATAGTGTTTTTCAATATATTTAACATGGGAGTTTTTCCCTACGTGGAAGTCGTGTATACCATCATGCTGAGTCTTAGCACATCCGCTGTTATGGATGCCGCAGCCTGCAACTATTACCACATCACAATTTTCACCAACAAAAAATGAATTATATACAACATCCGTGAGGCCCGTAGCTGATAGTATTACAGGAACATGTACGCTTTCATTTTTTGTATTTGATTTGATTATAACATCAATTCCCGGTTTATCAGTTTTTGTTACTATATCAATGTTTTTTGTTGTTTTTCTGCTTTCTCCCTTACCATTTTTTCTTATATTATAAGCTCCCTGAGGAACATCATGAATATCTGCTACTGTTTCAAGTATTTTTTTATCTATCGCATTTAACATTCTTACCTGCCCCTTTCTCACAAGATGCGCTGCATTTACAAGCATCATCTGCTCTTGAAATCTCACTTAATACCTTATCCTTATCTGTAATTTCTTTTACCTCACCACTTTGCATTAATATAACTTTATCTGCAAGATTTAATATTCTTTCCTGATGAGAAATAATAACTAATGTAGTATCTTTTTTCTCATGCATTGCCTTAAACGTTTCTGCAAGTCTTTGAAAACTCCAAAGGTCAATACCTGCTTCAGGCTCATCAAAAATTGCAAGCTTTAATTCTCTTGCAATTACACTTGCAATTTCTATTCTCTTTAATTCCCCTCCAGATAAGCTTTTATCAACTTCCCTGTTCATATAGTCCTGAGCACAAAGTCCTACGTCCATTAGAACCTCACAGGTTTCTGAAAGGTTTTTTTCTTTTTTAGATGCAATTTTTATCAAATCTTTTACCTTTATTCCCTTAAATGTTGGCGGCTGCTGAAATGCATACCCAATATCGAGTTTTGCTCTTTCAGTTATGCTGTAATTTGTAATGTCTTCGCCATTAAAAATAATATTTCCACTGGTTGGCTTATAAATACCCATTATTATTTTTGCAAGCGATGATTTACCTGAACCATTTGGTCCAGTAATGACATATATCTTATTTTCATCTAAATTCAAGTTTATATTTTTTAGTATTGAAACATTGCCGCCTTCTGTTTCTACATCAAAGTTGATGTTTTTTAGTTCAAGCATAATATATCTCTCCTTACATGTTAACTTATTTCTTAAAAAATTATATCACATAGTTTGGAACTTTAAAATAACATAGGCGAAATAGCTTTAATTCGCAATTTAGATTTAATCCGCCGCTGCGATAAGAAGCAAAGGAGCTCTAAGGTGAAAAACGGCAGACAAGCCAAGTGATTTCGTTAAACTCGCTACCCTCTACAAACGAAATGCACTAAGCTTCTCTGCCATTTTCCCCCTAAGAGCTTCTACTTGATCACTCTATGTTCATTCCATATATTTTTCTTATCTCCGCTATAATTTGTTCATTAATGATTTAAAATTACGAATTAAGGTAAAATAGAAGAACACTTATCTGTCCCAAAAAATTTTAGTGCGACAGCCCTTTTATTAAAACTCTGCTGAGCCTGGAGTCCTTGGAAAAGGAATAACGTCCCTTATGTTTTCTACACCAGTCATATACATAATTATTCTTTCAAATCCAAGACCATACCCTGAATGTTTTGTTTCCCCGTATTTTCTAAGCTCTAAATACCACCAGTAGTCTTCCTTCTTTAATCCCAGTTCCTCCATTCTCTTTTCAAGGCACTCAAGTCTTTCCTCCCTTTGGCTTCCTCCAATAATTTCTCCAACACCTGGGACAAGTAAATCCATAGCTGCCACAGTTTTATTATCTTCATTCATCCTCATGTAAAATGCTTTTATTTCTTTTGGATAGTTTGTAACAAAAACTGGTTTTTTAAATATTTTTTCAGTAAGAAACCTTTCATGCTCTGTTTGAAGATCTATTCCCCATTTAACAGGATATTGGAATTTTTCACCTGATTTTAATAGTAAGTCTATTGCTTCTGTATAAGTTATTCTAACAAATTCATTATTTACTACATTATTTAATCTATCAAATAATCCCTTATCAACAAAATTATTGAAAAACTCCATCTCTTCAGGTGCATTTTCCATAACATAATTAATAATATACTTAACCATTTCTTCAGCAACATCCATATTATCTGTTAGATCTGCAAAAGCCATTTCTGGTTCTATCATCCAAAATTCTGCTGCATGCCTTGCTGTATTTGAATCTTCTGCTCTAAATGTTGGCCCAAAGGTATAAACATTCCTAAAAGCCAATGCATAACATTCCGCTGACAGCTGACCGCTTACCGTAAGGTTTGTAGGTTTTCCAAAGAAATCTTTTGAAAAGTCCACATTTCCATCTTCAGTTCTTGGAATATTATTAAGATCAAGCGTAGTAATTCTAAACATTTCCCCTGCACCTTCACAATCACTTCCAGTTATTATAGGAGTGTTTACATAAACGAATCCCTTTTCTTGAAAGAACTTGTGAACAGCATAAGCAGCTAGAGAGCGGACTCTGAAAACTGCTGAAAACAAATTACTTCTTGGTCTTAAATGTGCTATAGTTCTCAAATATTCAGGTGTATGACGTTTCTTTTGTAATGGATAATCAGAACTTGATTTTCCCAAAACACTTATTTCATTTGCATGAACTTCAAAAGGCTGTTTTGATTCGGGAGTTAAAACTACAATCCCTTTAACGCTTAGAGTTGTAGAAATAGGAAGTTTTTCAATCTCCTTAAAGTTTTTTATTTTTTCATCAAATACTATTTGAACATTTTTAAAAAAACTGCCATCATTTAATTCTATAAATCCAAAAGCTTTTGAAGATCTTATAGTTCTAACCCATCCTGAAATAAGAATTTCTTTACCTTCATAATTTTGTGAATCCCTATACAAAGATTTAACAAGAGTTGTTTCCATTTCCTTTCCCTCCAATTAAGATTATATTTTATCCGATGGCTACCATCCGTAATATCCTAAACGGCTGCTACGCCCCTGGATAAGTAATTCTTATCTTACAAAAATAAAAGCCCTTCATCCCAAAAGGGACGAAAGGCTTAAATCCGTGGTACCACCCAAATTATCATAAATAATATGATCAACTCTAAAAATTTAACGGTTATCCCGTTCCAGCCTACTTAAGTTTCGACTGGAAAACTCCAAGATGTTTTTCAATACAGTGTTAATACCAAACTTTCACCGCCTTCGGTTCGCTTTAATCACTTTCTGTATTTACTCTTCTCTTCACTGCTTTTACCCGATTGGGTGCCAGCCTCTTGACATTTGACATTTGCCACATGCCACGTGCCTGGCACTAAAGTTCTCTCTTTTTTAAAATTATAAGTAAAATATACAGCTGTGTCAATAGATAAGTTTATATATATAGTTTAATCCACAGAACTCCTCCATAAACAATAAAACCAATACCTATACCAAATATACCCCATGCAATTATCAAAGAAATAATTTTTGAATAAGTAGGCTTTATCTTATTATGCCCTTTTAATGCAAGCATATTTAATATTATAAACCATGTTACCATGGCAACAATAATGCTGATAATATATGTATAATATGCTGTTCTTCCTCTTCCTCGCCAAACTCTAATTACAGTACCACTTAAGGTAAGCCACATAGAGTGAACCATTGGATTTGAAAATGCCATTGCAAATCCTGTGAGAAATGGTGCAGATTTTTTCTTAGGTTTATTTTCCTCTATATGTTTTTCGTGTTTGACGTTATATACAGAAGCATATCCAAATGCAGCAAGCAAAATCCCACAAATTAGCCAAACAACAGCTTCCGTTTTTTTATTTGCATTTATAAGATTAAATAGTCCAAAGTTTATAAGGAATATATCAAGAGTATCTGATGTAACTGCACCAAGGGATACAAGTAATCCATTTTTAAATCCGCTTGTCATTGTTCTTTTAACTGCTTCAAGCCCTGCTGGCCCCAATGGAATCGAAACAACGAATCCCAAAAGTAAACCAGATATTAATGCTCTTATTATCATTGCAAAATTATTCATCTTTTAACCACCGTTAATATATTTTTTGTATAAAATGTAGAAGCAAATATATTTTAAATTATATACTTTTTAATCCATAGTTGTCAAAATTAAATAATTTAAATATACCTATTGCTTTCGGTCATATATCAAATCGATTTTTTACCTTACATACCTTTGTTCAAATTCTCCAGCAAAGTTCTCATCTTTAAAATCTAAATTTACATTTTCTATGATATCCCATTCCTCTATATGCTCTAATGTTTCATTAGGCTTAACTAAACACAATGGTGATAAAGATTCCATTTCCATCATAAAATCACTTACATAGGTTTCGTAGGAAACACCAAAATCAGGATATTTTGCGCCTATTTTATGATTATATTTTTTTATAAATGCATTATTGAAATTAAAATATGCTGCCCATCCTTCCTCGTTTGATAATCCTATTTTAAATGGTTCAGCTACAGATGGATCCTGTCTTATCATAATAAAGTCATTGCCAAAATATACTCTTTTATCATTCATTTTAGAATATGGCCAAAGGGATATGACCCTATTGGGAAGTAAATTTGTTTTTCTTTTAGCTTGAGGGATTATTTGAATTCCTCCCCTTTCCATTACACTTAAAGACCAAGCTGCGAATTCTATATTCCATAAGTTTTTGTTAGTAAGCCTATGCTTTACTATTACCTTATTGCTGTTTGTTAAATTCAATTCTATTGATTTCTCTATTTTAGTGCTCTCTTCAATTTCCTGATATAATATAATACCATTTTTTAATTCTTTAAATTTAACAGAAAATTTATCTGTGTAATAAGTTCTTTTTTCATCTTCAGGACTATGCCATAATCTATGACCACCTAATATCTTCCATGAGCTGTCATTGCAATCGTACATATTTTTTTCACAAAACATATTAGGTCCGTTCTTTAATCCATATCTTATAACTCTTGGCCCAACATCTATAGTAGCAACAAGTTCAATACTGCCATTTGCCAAATAAATGCAGTTCCCATATTTTCCATATGTAATCTTTTTTATTTCAATATCTGCCATAGGATCTCCCCCCTTAAATGAGATATTTTACAACATAATTTATTATACCATAATATAAAAAAAATATAAAAAAAAGTCCTGCATGTACTGAAAAAACTATGCAAGACTTTTTTAATACTTAGAACATCTTTGCAAACGGGAAAAGTGAATGGAATATATTTTTCTTATCACAGCGGTGTATTAAATCTAAACTGCTAATTACAGTAATATCTATTCCGATATTTCATGAGGTTTATTTTTCAACAAGCTTTTGTCCCATTTTTCTACATAGCCGCCTGTTGCCCATTCCGCCATTACTACGGATTCGCCTTGTTTTAATTTTATTTTCTTTTGAGGCCTGTCACTTAATTCATTATTGTTTATAGTATATAAAAGTATAGTGCTGTCTGTAATTACAACAGCTATATCCTTGTTAGGAGAGGTATATGCATCAATTACATCGGGTACCTTAGCTTTTATTGAGTTCCAAGGTATACTGAGCTCATCATAATTAATAAGCCTTGAAGGTGGTACATATCTTATATTAAAATCTTCATAAGAACTTCCATCTATAAAATTTAATCTCCCTACCATTACCCAATGCCCATTTCTTCTAACTATTGCAAAATTTTCTTCCAAAGGAACTGTATCAATATTACTTTTTCTATCTTTATTAAGAGAAGTCCTAAAAACGCCTGCTTCATCCATTAAGACTTTTTTACCATTTTCACCTGCTATATCTGATATCTTAACTGCTTTCGCATTTTCGACATCATCAATTGGAAGAACCTCATACACTGCCTTTTTAATATCAGTCCCCCCATTTTTGTTCATTTCATACTCTTTATATTCGGTGGAAACATAATCATTGCCTACACATAAAATAGTTCTTGAACTATTATATGTATTTGAAGCATTTATCTTATTATTTTTGTTCATAATCTTTGTTTCCTTGTCAACTGGGTATGAATAAATTGACTGTGCTTTTAAATTATTATTTTCTGTATTCTTTGTGCCTACCATCCAAAATCCACTTTTTCTCGGCAAAAAAATATTGTTTATTTCATAAACGCTGTTAAACTCTTTGTTGTTTGCGCTAACCCATAATGTCCTATATTTATAATTAGGAATTCCATCTTTATTATTTGTCTTATCATCATACCTTAATCCAATTAGTATTCCTGATTTTAATAATTTACCATGATCAGATTTTACCCCCATTTTCTTCTTATAATTATCAACAACCTTTTTATTATAATCTACGTCAATATCATCTGATACCTTTTTTAGCAATATAAAAGCACCATCAATATAAACTGCCATCTTATCATCAGTATATTTTATAAATTCATAAAAGAATCTGTCCTTTGATGTAACAGTTACTATTTGAACCTTATCTACATTTTCATCTAAAATATTTTCTTTTAAATTATATTCATTAGCAAGGTAATCCTTCAAATACACATTTTTTACTTTATATGAAGGATTCATACATATATCCTCATCAAACACACCAATGTCATCGTTAAACTGTGCTATTTTTCCCACCCATTCCTCCATATCCTTGCTTGAAAAAGCTGTTGCATCTATTATCTTATAATCAAATGCCGTCCACTTTCCAGCAATAGGTATTAATTTATTCTGGGGTGGTACTACTTTGCTTGTAGTTCCCGAACTATAGCTTAAACAGGAAGAAAATAGCATAGTCGATAGCAACAGAAGTGCCAAATATTTTTTCAACTTATCTCATCTCCCTTAAGCGGAAGTTTTATCACGACTTCTGTCCCCTTATCTATTTCACTATAAATATCCATAGTACCATTATGAAGTTTTACAATTTCATCCGATATTGAAAGCCCAAGTCCATTTTGTGATTTACTGCTTTTACCTTTGAAAAATTTTTCTTTTACTCTCGGGAGATCTTCCTTGCTAATTCCACTTCCTGTATCTTTAACAGCAATATTTACATATTCTTGTTTATTTTTAACTGTAATCTTAACCTCACCATTTTCAGGGGTAAATTTAAAGGCATTGTCAATAACATTTATAAGCACCTGCTTAATCCTATTTTCATCTGCCATAATTTCTATTGAATCATCATCCTTTTCCAAAACAAAATTAATTTTTTCTCTTTTTGCTCTCGGCTCTAATTGTTTTTTAACCTTTTCAATAACATCAACAATATTGATATTTTTTACTCTAAGTGTAATTTTGTTTGATACAAACCTTGAAAAATCTAAAAGCTCTTCAACCATACCAGTTAATCTGTCACTTTCCTTTTCAATTATGTCAAGACCGTCCCTTAAAAGCTCCTTATCATCCAAATCAGTTGTATTTAAAGTAATAGCCCAGCCCTTTATTGATGTCAGCGGTGTCCTTAGTTCATGTGAAACTGATGATATGAACTCATTTTTCAGCTCATCCTTATGGGACAGTTCTTCTGCCATAGAGTTTAATGTATCTGAGAGCTTACCTATTTCATCATCATATTTTTTTGTGCTCCGTGAACTAAGCTGCCCCGATGCCATTTTTTCAGCAGCCTTAGTTACTTCTTCAAGAGGTTTTACAATCGTATTGGCCAAAAAGTAACTTAGCACACCTGATATTAAAATTACAAGCAATCCAATTGATATGTATATATATGATATAAACCTTATTTCCCTATTTACTTCTCTTAATGATGTTATAAATCTAAGAACTCCAATTACTTTATTGTTATATTTTAATGGATATGAAATTGCCATAACCTCTACATCATCATAATCCACATTTCCTATCCATTTACCAAGTTCTCCTCCAATAGCTTTTTTTACATCTGGCATATTAGCTACATTATTAGATACTGCTCCAATAGAGTCCATCAGCACATTCCCTGACATATCAATAATTTGTACTTCAGAGGTAGTTTTTTCCCAAAAAACATCTACATTATTAAGTACATTAGATTCTAATGAAGACATAGAAAAATATTTATCATAAAAATCTGAAGAAAGTTTTATTTGATTTGTAACAACATCCTCTAAATTTTTATAACTATAATGTTTTTCTGCATTTATCAAAAACATTTCTAAAATACATACTGTTATTATAATAATCAGCATAAAATTGCCGACAAGTCTTGTTTTAATACTCTTTTTCATATAAACACCACTATCTAATATTAAACTTCTGAATTAATATGCCATCTATATCCTGTCCCCCAAACAGTTTCAATATACGAAGGCTGTGAAGGATCCTCTTCTATTTTTGTTCTTATTCTTCTTACATTTACATCCACAATTTTAGAATCTCCAAAAAAATTATATCCCCATACCATATTCATAAGGTCATCCCTTTTAAAGGCCTTTCCAGGGTTTTGTATGAATATTTTCAATAGGGAATATTCAGTAGGTGTAAGCACTATTTCCTCATCATTTTTATATAATTTTCTTGAATAAACATCCAGTTTAAAAGGCTTACTTTCTACAATGCCGTTATCTGTAACTTTTTTGTCCATTCTTCTTAAAAGTGATTTTATACGAAGTACAAGCTCCATAGGGTTGAAAGGCTTAATCATATAATCATCTGCCCCATACTCAAGGCCCATTATTTTATCCATATCCTGGCTTCTTGCAGTGAGCATTATTATGCCAATATAAGGATATTCCTTCCTTAAAGTTTCACATACTTTAAATCCATCAATACCAGGCAGCATAATATCAAGTACAACCACATCCACTTTTTCAGCCATTACCTTATCAAGTCCTTCTTCTCCCGAACTAGCTTCAAGAACATTGAATTTTTCTCTTTGAAGATTTACTTTTATAAACTTTCTAATTGAATCTTCATCTTCCACAAGAAGGATATTATATGTATTTTCGCTCATTTAACCACCTCATAAATAATATCTTTCTTAAAATTATATCATATCTATCTGCTATATAATCAACGATAACATTTATTAGCTCCTAAAAAGTTACAAAAAAAATAAGGAATAATTACAAAACAGTAACAAAAATGGTTATCCATCAGGTGGCTCTTAGGAAAGCTTTTAAGAAGGCGTAGTAGCTGTTATCACCATCTTGAAGAGTTAATGGTATTACAAATGTCACCCATCAAATAATGAACAAATTACAGCGGAGATAAGAGAAATATATGGAATGAACATATGTAGGGAGCGGTCTTGACCGTTCCGCCCCCCACGATTCCCTGCATTCCCCAGAGGGACGGTCAAGACCGTCCCCTACAGCATAAACTTTGATAAATACCAATTTGCAATCTCATTTCCATATAATATGGCAATATAGGCTCCTATAGACATGAAAGGGCCAAAAGCGAAATAGTCTTTCATACTCTTTTTCTTCAGCATAACCAAAATAATTCCAGTAAGCCCGCCAATAATTATAGATAAAGAAAGAGCAGTTACAGTTAATTTTAATCCTAAAAAGATGCCGATTAATCCAGCGATTTCAGCATCCCCGGCTCCCATTCCGCCTTTTGAAATTAAAATAATTAAGCCAATAACTGCAAAGCCAAACATTGCACCAAATATGCAATCCATAAAATTATGCCCCAAAAATATATTTATAATAATAAATATACTACCAAAAATCATACCTGCAATTATACTGCTTGTATAAACATCTGTTGTATAAAAATCAATAAATCCAATTACAATCATAAATCCTGTTAATACTGTATATTTAAAGAAATTTAAACTGATTCCATACCTTAAGTAAATTAATAAAAATGAAAATCCCGTAAGCAGTTCTATTATTGGATATTTTATAGATATTTTTTCTTTGCAGTATCTGCATCTTCCTCTTAAAAAAATATAGCTTAAAACAGGAATCATATCATAAAATTTCAACCTATTATTGCAGTGTGTACAGTGCGAAGGAGGAAATACAATTGATTCTCCCCTTGGTATTCTATAAATACAAACATTAAAAAAACTTCCAAATGCAAGTCCTAAAATAAATACAAAAGTACCCATATATCCTCCCATGTTTTCCTTATCTTGCATATAGCTTTAGTATATATTATTTTTTTAAAAACGCAATCATCAGGTAAAAAGGGACGATCAAGAACATCATCAGATGCCCGTAGTCATTATAAATTTCTGATAAAATTATAGTCAATTTCATTAAAGGATTTAATTATTTTATCTGCCATGGATATGTCCTGATTAAAAGAATTAGGATTTTTATATCCAATACAGGTAATTCTAGCATTTTTAGCAGCAAGAACGCCATTATGTGAATCTTCAACGACAACAGCATTCCTACAAGGCACATTTAGCTTATCTGCTGCATATAAAAATATATCCGGCTCAGGTTTACTTTTTAAAACCTCATCGCCTGTAACTATAACATCAAAATATTGATATAAATCAAATATATCCATAACAGTATTTACAATATCCACCCCTGATGATGAGGCTACCGCAAGCTTAAAACCATTTTCATGCAAGCTTATAATTAATTCTTTTACCCCATCAATAGGATTTATTTTTCCCCTTTGAGATTCTAAAAATTCTACAAATTTACTTCTATTCATTTCCATAAGCTCATCAACTGTCTGCTTCAATCCATATTTTTTCTTCAAAACACTCCACATATGATAAGAAGTAACCCCAACAAATGACTTGTGCTCCTCAATTGAAACATCTATACCTAATTCCTTATTAATATCCTTTTCAATTTCATAATAAAAAGGTTCGCTGTCAATAATAACTCCATCCATATCAAATATAACTGCTTCCTTCATCACTATACCTCCGCTTGATTTAAATTTATCCCAACCCTTATTATAATTTTAAAACAAAAAGTTCACAACTAATGTTTTAAGTTGTGAACCTTTGGCTAATTATTAAGCAAACTCAGCCAGCACTGTCAATTTCTGCTTTTAAATTATTTAGCAAGCTCTACTGCAAGCTTAGAAGCTAATTTTGCATTATTATAAACAAGCTTAATATTAGTTTCAAGGCTGTCTCCGCCTGTTATATCCTTTATCTTGGAAAGAAGGAATGGAGTAGTTTCCTTTCCTTTTATTCCTTTCTCATTTGCTTCCTTAACTGCTTCTTCTATAGCTTTATTTATTGTTTCATAGTCCATTTGATCTTCTTCTAAAACAGGGTTTGCAATTACAAGCCCGCCATCTAATCCAATCTGCCATTTTGCACTTACAAGCTTTGCAAGCTCTTCTACATTATCAATTCTATAATCCACTTTAAATCCGCTTTTTCTTGTATAAAATGCAGGAAGCTCATCAGTACCATACCCTATTACAGGTACACCCTTTGTTTCTAAATATTCAAGTGTAAGCCCCAAATCTAATATGGACTTTGCACCTGCACAAACTACAGCTACATTTGTATGTGCAAGCTCTTCAAGGTCTGCAGATATATCAAAAGTCTGCTGTGCACCTCTATGAACTCCTCCAATTCCTCCTGTTGCAAATACTTTAATGCCTGCTAAATTTGCAATTATCATTGTTGAAGCAACAGTAGTAGCCCCATCAAGTCCCTTTGCAACAATATATGGGATATCCCTTCTGCTTGTTTTTATAATATTTTTCCCATTACCAAGATGTTCAATTTCATCTCTTGTAACCCCTACCTTAAGCTTTCCATTTAATATAGCAATGGTTGCAGGAACAGCACCATTTTCTCTTACTATGTTTTCAACATTTAAAGCTGTTTCTACATTTCTAGGATAAGGCATTCCATGAGAAATTATTGTAGACTCAAGAGCTACAATAGGTTTTTCATCTTTAAGTGCCTTTTGAACCTCAGGATTTATATCCAAATATTTATTTAACATAATTTCAGCTCCTTTATAAGTTTATTAATATTATCTTCTGACATATTAGGATTTATTGTATTTTCATGAAGTAATGTAAGTATTGATGCTGCCATTGAAAAATAAGCAGTTTTTTCTATATTAAAGTCATTTAAATAGCAATATACAAGCCCTGCATCAAATGCATCACCAGCGCCTGTTGCACTTACTATATTTACTTTGGGGTTTTCAATAAAGTTTTCATTTACACCGTCATTATAATAAACACCTTTTTCACCAAGGGTAATGAAAACTCTCTTTACTCCCTTATCCAAAAAAATTTCAGCAGCCTTTTTAACATCATCCTTTGAATTAATTTCCATTCCAGAGAGAAGTTCAGCTTCATACTTATTTGGCTTTATGGTATGAAAATATCCAATAACATCTTTAACCTTTCTGGCCTTTGAAGTTGATACTGTATCTAAGAAAAACGGCACACCTTTAAAATTTGTAATTATAAATTTAATTACATCTTGTGGTATATTCGTATCGATAACACAAACTTTGGAATTTTCTATTATAGCTTTTTTACCTTCAATGAAATCTACAGTCATATTATCAAATATGTCCATAGATGATACAGCAGCTTCCATGTCCCCTTTTTCATTTAATAGAGCAAGGTATGTGGATGTTGAATCCTCTTTTAATTTCATTGAATGTTCCATATCAAGCCCTACACTTCTTGCATTTTCAAGTATATTATTCCCATTTGCATCATCACCAATTACGGTTATTAGCTTTGTATAAACTCCAAGCCTTGCTAAATTTTCGCCAATATTTCTTCCTACACCTCCTAAAGAAGTTTTTACATATCCCGGATTAGAATCCTTTAATATGAATTTTTCTTTTGGAAATCCCTGAATATCAACATTAGCTCCGCCAACTATAGAAACATATTCCCCTTCTTTTACAATGTAGCCCTTTCCTAAAATATAGCCTTTCTTTTGTAAGTTGGTTATATGCACTGCCACGGAGGAGCGAGTAATGCCTAAGATATCTGCCAAATCCTTTTGAGAAATCATAGGGTTTTTCTTAATAAGTTCCAATATTTCTTTTTCCCTGTTTGTCATATGGCATCTCCTCAACTTTTGCTTATGTAGTAAGCACTTGTTTAATATAATATATCATAAAATATT
>ENA-UOOI01002754-UOOI01002754.1-fermentation-metagenome-genome-assembly--contig:-NODE-2754-length-14433-cov-12.761302_pt1 | contig 14433 bp, 10 predicted proteins | sample MGYA00245779_ERZ724027 | MGnify/ENA primary metagenome ERZ724027 (study PRJEB28704, sample SAMN03018318) | fermentation metagenome | biome: anthropogenic terrestrial biome; feature: soil... | reverse complement strand
TAATTAATGGTCTTCCTATGATTCATATCGAATTAAAAAATAGGATGCATAGTATTAAAGAAGCTTTTAACCAAATTCAAAAGTATATTGATCAGCAAATGTTTAACGGCATATATTCTACTACGCAAGTTTTTGTCATTTCTAATGGAACAGAGACAAAGTATATTGCTGCTGGACAACAATTAAGAGAAAAATTCCTGACTACCTGGGTTGATGAAAATAATAAGCCTGTACATGATTATTTATCTTTTGCTAAACGTGTTTTATCGATTCCAATGGCACATAAGTTGGTAACTGAATACATTGTTTTGGATAAGGAACAGCAGAATATTATTGTGTTGCGTCCTTACCAAATTCAAGCGATTGAAGCAATTAATAAGGTAGCTTTGCATCCAGATGATTCTTCAAATATAAGATCTGGATACGTTTGGCATACAACTGGTTCTGGGAAAACTTTAACTTCTTATAAAGTAGCTCACAATTTATTATCTATTCCTTCTATCAATAAGACGGTATTTTTAATTGATAGAAACGATCTGGATACACAAACTACGTCTGCATTTAAGACCTACGCACAAAACGATACAACTAGGGTAGAAGAAACTAAAAATAGTTATGAATTAGCTAGAAAGCTAGTAAGTCCTAACAAACAGGTCATTATTGCAACTCGCCAAAAGATGCAGGCCTTATTTAAACGAATTAAGAAAGATAATGGACAAAAGCGACTTTATAATAAACTGCAAGAGTTGAATTTAGCCTTTGTTGTTGATGAATGTCATAGGACGGTTTCACCAGACCAAAAGAACGAAATCGATGGCTTCTTTACTCATAAACCGATGTGGTTTGGATTCACCGGTACACCAATTTTTGCTGAAAATGCTAAGGAAGCAAAGGGTAAGAATGCTAGAACTACGGCTCAGCAATATGGACCATGTCTTGCAAAGTATACGATTAAAGACGCAATTCGAGATCAAGCCGTTTTAGGTTTTCAGGTTGAAGAAGAGACATATAATTCTGAAGAAACTGAAGATGAATCAGATACTAAAAAATTAGACCAAATTTATTCTTCTAAAGACCATATGGAAGCCGTCGTAAACCAAATTTTTAAGCAAGCTTGGAGTAAACAGGGGATTTTTAATAAAAATCACCGCGGCTACATTTATTCTGCACTTTTTACAACTCAATCTATTAAGCAGGCACAAAGATATTATCGTTATTTCCTGGAAATTATTAACGACCAAGAATACGATAATAAATATTTAAAGAGAATACGGAAAATAGTTCCAGATTATCCTAAGATTGCTATTACTTATTCGGTCGGTGAAAACCAAGATGGTGCTGATGCAAATCAAAGTGAAATGAAAAATTCTTTGAAAATTTATAATGCTATGTACCATACCGATTTTAGTATGGATGAATTGCGAGCTTACAACACGAATGTGAGTGAACGCTTAGCCAGAAAAAAGGAACAGTATAAGCCACGAGATCAGCAACTAGATATGGTGATAGTAGTTGATCGAATGCTTACTGGATTTGATGCGCCTAGTTTATCTGCACTTTATTTAGACCGTCCGCCTTTGCCATATAAAAATTTGATTCAAGCATTTTCTAGAACTAATCGTATTTTTGATCAAGATAAGAAATTTGGTCAGATCGTCACTTTTCAATATCCCAAAAAATATAAAGAAGACATTAATGGTGCAATTTCCTTATATTCCGATGGCGGAACAAACGAAGTAATGGCACCCAAGTGGGATACTTCAAAGGCATTATTTGAAAATGCAGAAAAAAAGATTGTTAAGTATTCAAATGTTTCCCAAGATACGATTTTAAATGCTCCCATAAAGGAACAAGAGAAATTTGCTAAAGAGTATCAAAACTTTGATAAAACTTTGGCTGCTGCTGAAACTTATAGTCAGTGGGACGACGTCAGTCTTGAAAAAGATTACGGAATAAATGATTCTTTTGTTGAGGAAACTAAAGCAATTTATGAAGTTGTCAAAGATAATATCAAGAAAACTCTTCCACAAATTGATCCTAACGTTGATGAACAACCGCTTGATTTAGATTATGAATTGGAAACTGGCGACAAACAAACAGTCGATTATCGCTATATTTTGCAATTAATCCAAACCTATATTCCTACTGATGATAATGAATCTGTTCAGAAGACTAATGCTGAAATAAATGAGATAGATACTTATATTGATGATTTATCGAAGACTAATAAAGTGATGGCCGGTTTATTGCAAAGTCTATGGGATAAAGTTAAGCAGAACCCAGAGAATTTCAGAAATAAACAGGTTAATGAAATATTACAAACAATGATGGATGAAGCTTATGAAGAATTAATTAACGATTTTTCTAAAAAGTATTGCTTAAATTTAGACGATTTGAAGTTTGTTATTAAACATTATGATTTATCGAAGGATGAATATAAACAATCGGGATTAAATGAGTTGTTAGCTAGGAATTCATTTATTGAATATAAAAAAGAGCATCCTGACACTAATATGCTTATGTGGAAAAAGAATGTTCGGTCAAAGATTAGGAACTTTTACGCAAAAAAGATCATACCAATAACCGATAAATAATATATATAGCTTATGAAATTGTGTCTACTTTTCTATAGTTAATTATTTTAAAAAATATAAAAATAGTACATTTATTTTTAAAATATTGAAAAAGAAAGCCTTTCCAGGTATTATAATAAATGATGATATGTTAATTATATTAATAGGTTAACTATATGAGGAGAAAATTAATATGAGTAAACAAGAATACCGTATTGAGAGTGACACAATTGGTCCCGTAAAAATACCTAAAGATGCTTTATGGGGTCCGCAAACTGAACGGAGTCGTAACAATTTTCCGAGTGGTGAATTAATGCCACTGCAAATTATCCGCGCTTTTCTTCATTTAAAGAAAGCTGCTGCCGAATCGAATGTCGAAGTAGGGGATGAGCCTAAAGAAAAAGGTGCAGCAATTGAGGATGCAATTGATCATTTACTCTCATTGGATGATGTAGACTTGCGCAAAGATTTTCCATTACACGTACTTCAAACAGGTTCGGGTACCCAAAGTAATATGAATGTAAATGAGGTTGTTGCTAATTTGGCAAATAAACTTCATCCAGGTCTTAATATTTTGCCAAATGATGATGTTAATCGTGGTCAATCATCAAACGACACTTTTCCAACGGCAATGAATATTGTTGCTGTCAAAGCATTAGATAAATTAGAGCCAGCCGTTCAACATTTAATTGATGAATTAAAGATTAAACAAAATAAGTACTGGAAGACTGTTAAAGTTGGGCGTACGCACTTACAAGATGCAACTCCAGTAACTTTTGGACAAGAAGTATCCGGTTATATTTCAGCTTTAAAGCATGATTTAGCTTACATTAAAGATTTAAAGCCTACTTTATATGAACTAGCTATAGGTGGTACCGCTGTTGGCACAGGTTTAAACGCTGTACCAGGTATGACTGAAAAAATAGCCAAAAAATTATCTAAAGTATACGGGCACGATTTTAAGGTTAAGACTAATAAATTCTGGGGCTTAGCACATCATTCAGGTATTAATGTAATGCATGGTGCACTCAAAACTTTAGCTGCGGATATGTTTAAGATTGCTCAAGATGTTCGTTTCTTAGCATCTGGTCCTCGTGCGGGTTACGATGAGTTAAATATCCCAGCAAATGAACCAGGATCTTCCATTATGCCTGGGAAAGTAAACCCAACTCAGTCAGAAGCCGTAACGATGGCTGCTGCCAAAGTGTTTGGTAATGATACCACCATTACCTTTGCAGCTTCACAAGGTAACTTTGAGATGAATGTTTTTAAAACCGTAATGATTGCGGCATTCTTAGATTCTTGTGACGTTTTGACGGGGACCATAACTGGTTTTGCTGATAAAATGATTCATGGTTTAACGGTTAACTCTGATAGAATGGATGAATTGCTTGAGAATTCATTGATGACAGTCACTGCATTATCACCACACATTGGTTATCATGCTGCTGCTAAAATTGCTCAAACTGCTGATAAGGAAGGCACAACTTTGAGGGAAGCCGCTTTAAAGAGTGGTAAGGTCACCGAAAAGCAATATGATGAGTGGATGGATTACATGCAGATGACTAATATTGATAAAACAAAACCAGAAGAGTAATTATAGGAGAGAAAATGGCAAAATTTATTTTTACCCCCAAAGATAGTTCTGAAATTAAAAATAATTATGATGCGATAATTGTTGGGTCAGGTGGAGCCGGCTTGACTGCTGCTATTCAAGCACATGAATTAGGCTTAAACGTTGTCGTTTTTGAAAAAAATGATCGTTTAGGTGGTAACACCCAGCGTGCCTCATCGGGTATGAACGCTTCAGAAAGTTTAGTGCAGTTAAAAGAAGGAATTATTGATAATAATAAAGACTTTTACAAAGAAACATTAAAGGGTGGCGGTCTGTTAAATGATCGTGACTTACTTAAATATTTTGTTAATCATTCAGCGATTGCTATTAGTTGGTTAATGGAACATGGGGTCGAACTAACTGACCTAACTCTTACTGGTGGAATGAGTAAAAAACGTGCTCATCGTCCGGCTTCGATGGCACCAGTTGGCAATTATTTGATTACGCAAACTTTAAAACAAGTTCAAAAAGAAGATATTCCCGTATTTAATAAAACTAAGGTCACTAAACTTTTACAGGATGATAAGAAGAAAGTTAATGGTGTCGAAGTTAAAACAGCAAATGGCACTAAGAAAATCTCAGCGAAAGCTGTACTCTTAGCATCCGGTGGTTTTGGTGCCTCTAAAGAAATTATTAAAAAGTATCGTCCTGACTTAGTAAATTATCAAACAACCAACCAGGCTGGTGCAACTGGTGATGGATTGAAACTTGCCAGTGCTCTTGATGCTCAACTCACACAAATGAACTTTATCCAGGTTCATCCAACTGCTCAAACTGATACCGATCATGTTTATTTGATTGGTGAAGGTTTACGGGGTGAAGGAGCAATTTTGGTTAATAAAGCAGGTAAAAGGTTCGTTAATGAACTAAATACTCGTAAGATTGTGTCTGATGCGATTACTGCTTTACATGAAGACGGTGCGTACTTGATCTTTGATCAAGGTATTCGTGATCATTTCCAAGCTGTAGAATTTTATGACCACGTTGGTTTAGTTGAACATGGTGATAATTTAGAAGATTTAGCCCAAATTATTGGAGTTGATCCTAATAATTTGCAAGAAACTGTAACTACTTGGAATAAAGCCGTTTCTGATCAAGATGATCGGGAGTTTAGTAGAACAACCGGCATGGACCGTTCGATTGATAAGGGTCCGTACTTTACAATTCATATTCATCCAGCTGTTCATTATACGATGGGTGGAATTCACATTAACCCTAAGACTGAGGTTTTAGATACCAATGGTAATATAATTAAAGGTCTTTATGCTGCTGGTGAAGTTTCCGGCGGACTTCACGGTAATAACCGTATTGGTGGCAATTCAGTAGCCGAAACTGTTGTTTTTGGTCGTCAGGCAGGAATACAAATGACCAAATTTATTCGTTAGCTGATAAATTAAGTTAAATTGAATATCGATAAACATCTGTGCATAGTAGCATAGATGTTTTTTTATTGTTTTGATTGAAAAAGTGAAAACTACCACAAGATAATTAAGTTTTAAATCTTGCTAAATATTTTAAATAATTAAAAAAACAATTATTTATTTGAAAATATTGAAAAAATGAAAGCGTTTAGTATATAATTGGTTGTGTAAAGAAGAACAAGTTATTTTTAAAGCTTGAAAGGAAATTAAATTATGAGTAGAAAAGTATTACTTGTCGGTGATGGTGCCGTAGGTTCAACTTTTGCAAATGATCTTTTGCAGAATACTAATGTAGATGAATTGATCATCGCTGATGTCGTTAAGAAGCGTCCAGTTGGGGATGCAATGGATCTGGAGGATATTAATCCCTTTATGGGTGAGACCAATATTCATTCTGGTGAATATTCTGACGCAAAGGATGCAGATGTTGTTGTAATTACAGCTGGTGTTCCTCGTAAACCAGGTGAAACAAGACTGGATTTAGTGAATAAGAACGTCAAAATTTTGAAGAGTATTGTTAAGCCAGTTGTCGATTCAGGATTTAAAGGTGTCTTTGTTGTTTCAGCTAACCCGGTTGATATTTTAACCACGTTAACTCAGAAGTTATCTGGTTTCCCAAAGAATCGGGTAATTGGTACTGGTACGTCACTTGATTCAGCCCGTCTTCGCGTTGAATTAGCTAAGAAACTGAATGTTCCAGTAGCTGCAGTTAACTCAATGGTTTTGGGTGAACATGGTGATACATCATTTGAAAACTTTGATGAATCAAGGGTAAACAATAAACCACTTCGTAATTATAAAGAAATTGATGACGATGTTTTAAATAATATTGAAACAGATGTACGTAAAAAGGGTGGAAAGATTATCGCAAATAAAGGTGCTACCTTTTACGGTGTAGCCATGATGCTCACCCAAATTGTTAGTGCTATTTTGGATAATCGTTCTATTGTTCTTCCGTTATCAGCACCAATTAATGGTGAATACGGCATCAAACATGAGCTTTATCTGGGCACGCCAACAGCTATTGATGGTAATGGTATTAGCCACGTAATTGAAACTAACCTTTCAGATATTGAAAAAGAAAAAATGCTTAATTCAGCCAATAAGATGCAAGAAGTTTTAGACGGAATTGATTTGAATTAAATTAATCTAATTTGTAAAGGATATATAAAAATGCAAGTTGGTAAAAGAATTTATTTAAAGCGTGAAATGCCTGATCTCAAGGTTGTTAAGAGCTTTGCAAAGCTTCCAGCCTCAAACGTTGCTGATTGTATGGAAAGAAGCAACGCAATGAATCCACGGATTCAATTGATGTCGAATCCAGATCAGGAGATGTGTGGTCCAGCTTTCACTGTTCATACAAGAGCAGGTGACAATTTAGCTATTTATGCAGCACTTAAATATTGTCATCCAGGTGATGTTGTTGTTATTAATGATGAAGGTGATGATACAAGGGCTGTCATTGGTGAGGTTATGATGACTTGGCTCCGTGATCAAAGGCACGTTGCTGGTGTCGTTGTTGACGGACCGATGCGTGATATCGATAGTCTTCAAAATTGGAAGTTGCCAATTTATGCAACTGGTACTACTCCGGGAGGACCTTATAAAGAGGGCCCTGGTGAGGTCAACGTTCCTGTTGCTTGCGGTAATATCAGTGTTTACCCGGGAGACATAATTTTAGGTGATCCTGATGGTGTAATTTCTATTCCAAGAAAAGAAGCAGCAGAACTTCTACCAAAAGCTCAAGCCTTTCATAAAAAAGATGATGCAAAGGCTGCCGCCTTCAGTAAGGGTACAGCAGATTTAGCTTGGGTGGATGATGCACTTAAAGATAAAGGATTTAATGTTATTGACGATATCTATCGCCCATAAATAAAGAGGAAAACTTATGAAAACTCTAGAAAAAGTAAATTATAAAGGTTTTATTTGGCCTTTAATAATTGGAATTATTTTATGGTGCATTACGCCTTGGCGTCCAGCAGGATTATCATCGCAAGCCTGGGAGATGTTTGCAGTCTTTGTTGCAACGATAGTTGGCTGTATTACCAAGCCCTTACCAATTGGAGGAACTACCTTAGTTGGGTTAGTTGTTACCGTTCTTGTTGGTTTAGCACCTATGAAAGATGTTGTTAATCCCAAGACTGGTGCAGTTACGGATACTGGTGTTCTCAGTGCTTTTAGCAATTCAGCCTCATGGTTAATTGCCATGGCATTCATTATGGCATATGGAATTAGTAAAACCGGTTTGGGCAACAGAATTGCTTATTGGATGATCCGGCGATTTGGTAAAAAATCGTTGGGTATCGGTTATGCAATTACTGGCTTGGAATTAGTTCTTGGTGCTTTGATTCCATCTAACAGTGCCCGTACGGGTGGTGTTGTTTGGCCAATTACTGAATCAATTTCAGAAAGTTATGATTCTAAACCAAATAGCCCGTCACGTAAGAAAATCGGTGCTTACCTGGACTTTATGGCTTTTCATGCGAATATTCTTTCTACTGCATTGTTTATTACAGGTGCGGCTCCAAATATGGTTGCGCAACAAATGGCCCAACAAAAGGGTTATACGATGACCTGGGGCGGCTGGTTCATTGCCGCTATCGTCCCGGTAGCCGTAGCTACGGTTATTATTCCGTTGGTTATTTATAAGATGTTTCCACCTGAAATTAAAGAAACACCTAATGCTAAGAAGTGGGCTGATGACCGTTTGGCAGAAATGGGTCCCATTTCAAAGCCCGAAAAGATTATGGCCGCTGTATTTGCACTTTCCATTGTGCTTTGGGTTCTGTCCGGATTCTTTAAGATTCCACAACTAGACTCAACTTTTGTAGCTTTCTTAGCCGTAGCACTTCTCCTGGTTACTGGTGTTTTGACTATGAAAGACGCTTTGAAGCAAACAGGTGCTTGGAACATTTTGATTTGGCTTTCAATTTTAATCTTCATGGCCGGTAAATTAATTTCTTATGGATTTATTGGCTGGTTCTCAAAGCTTATTCAAAATGGTTTGCACGGAATTAGTTGGGAAATAGTCCTCGCTATATTAGTTCTTTTGATGTTCTATACGCACTACTTCTTTGCTAGTGGTACAGCTCACATGACTGCACTTTACCTTCCGTTCTTATCAGTTGCTGTTGCAACTGGTGCACCGCTTGGTTTGTCAGCAATGCTCTTAGCATTTACTGGTGCAATCAATGCTTCAACTACTCATTACGCCAATGGACCAGCTTCCATTTTGGCAACTACTGGATATGTTAAACAGGGTGAGTGGTGGAAGATGAACTTTGTTTTAGGTATCATTTATCTGCTTATCTTTGGTATTGTAGGAACATTCTGGATGAAGATAATCGGTGTTTGGTAAAAATTAGTAATTAATAAAAACAATCTGATTATATTTTCAGATTGTTTTTTCTTTGCTAGGCTTAAATTGACCGGTCAAGAAAGAAGTAAGTTAAATGGATTTTAAAACAAGTGATAATGTTAATCTGCATTATTCGGATACGGGTGATACAGATAAACCAACAATGTTAGGAATACCTGGTATTGGCGGTTCAAGCCAAATGTGGACTAAAGTAATTGCACTTTTTAAGGATAAATTTAGGTTTATTGTGCTTGATCCCAGAAATCAAGGTTCATCAGAACGGACTTATAAGGGGCAAAGAATTAGTCGTCATGCTGCTGACGTTGAGGAACTTTTAGCTAATTTAGATTTAACTAATGTTATTGGAATCGGTAATTCAATGGGTGCTTCCAATTTATGGTCATATTTGTCAATCTATGGTTCAGGACGATTCAGTGCCATTGTTGATTTGGATCAATCTCCTAAGATGATTGCCGATAAGGGTTGGCCATATGGTTTTAAAGACTTAACCTGGGACAATTATCCAGATTATTTGAAGTTGAATTTTGGGAAAGCTTTTTATAATCATATTGATGATTCGATGTTTAATAAGGCTAAACAAGAAAATGCCAAACATCCCTATAATCCAGATGATAATTATAAATGCTTAATTAATCATGCAGAGGAAGATTGGCGTGATGTGCTTATGGATACGCAACTGCCAATGCTTGTTTTAGCGGGTAAGAACTCACCGTTTTTTGATTATCATTTTACTGAAGCCGTAAAAGCTTTGAACGAAAAGATGGATACTGAAGTAATTTCAAATTGTGGTCACCTTATTCAAGCAGAACAGCCGGTAAAGATGCATGACGCAATAATGAAGTTTTTGACTAAAAATAACCTGCTGTAGTACTAATGATAAATGTGAAGTGCAAAACATTTATTTTTATTAGCATTATTTGTAATAGCTTACATTTTTTAAATATTTAAAATTTTAAAGTATAAATTGTAATAATTTAAATAATAGAGTAAACTAAAGGTGTTGAATAAGTTGTATTTATTTGCACAAACTATAACTGAAGGAAGTGAATGAATGGATAAAGTTGTTGATCTTTATTTAAACGATTCCTCTACTAGAAGAAAATGGAAACATTTTTTGGAAAAATTGGGTTTGAATAATTTTAGTTCTAGAGAAATTGACGTTATTGATCATACTTTAGGTTTGGTTGATGATGCCGGTAATCTTGTTGGGACTGGAAGTATAGCCGGCAATGTTTTGAAATATATTGGTGTTTGTAATGAGGGTGCTCAACCAGGAGCACGTTTCAATAAAATTGTGACGGCATTACAACAATATATTTTTAACCAAAGAATTTTTCATAGTTTTGTTTTTACAAAGACAAAGTATTCTAAAAGTTTTCAGCATTTAGGCTTTAATGAACTGGCTCATACTGAACAGGCTGCTTTTTTAGAAAGCGGAACGCCAGACGTAAATGCTTTTTTAGATACAATTCCCAAAGTAAAGGGTCAAAAAAATAAAAAAGTAGCTGCAATAGTTATGAATGCAAATCCATTCACACTTGGGCACCGGCATTTAATAGAACTTGCCAGTCAAGAAAATGATTTAGTTTATGTATTTGTGGTTGCAACCAATGCATCTTTATTTAATACAGATGAAAGAATGAAGTTGGTACAAGCCGGAACTGCTGATCTTAAAAATGTCTTTGTTGTTAGCGGTGGAGACTACATGGTCTCTCGAGCCACTTTTCCAGCATATTTCTTAAAATCTCCAGATGATCTGGTTGCAACACAGACGCAAATTGATGCCAATGTTTTTAAAAATATTATTGCACCGCGTCTATTTATAAATAGTAGGTATATTGGAACAGAGCCTTTTTCACGAACGACCAGTTTTTATAACCAAAGTTTGATTCAAGTGCTTGAGCCAAGTATCAAGGTTGTTCTTGTGCCGCGGTTTGAGGTTAATGGGCAGGTAATAACTGCAACCAAAGTTCGGCAATTAATTAAAGATGATAATTTGTTGGCTATTCAAAAGTTAGTACCATCTACAACGATGGATTTTATTAAAAATAATAAAGAAATTTTACAAGATAGGATCAAGAAAGGAATGAATATTGATGGAAATTAAGACTACAGGTGTCGCAGGCACACTCGAATCGTCTGATATTCAGATTATGATTTCTAAGGGTACGGACGGTATCCAAATAGATTTAGACTCAGAAGTAGCAAAGGCTTATGGTGATCAAATTAAAAAAGTGATTACTGACACTCTAAAGAAATATGGATTAGATAATGTAAAGGTTAAAGCAACTGATAAGGGTGCCCTTGATTGTGTAATTGAGGCGCGTACTTTAGCAGCCGCTCAAAGAGCTACTGAAACTTCAGATAAACCAGAATTGGGGGTATTGTAAAGAATGACTTATGTAAAAAATCGTTTACGCCGTACCATGATGTTTGTGCCAGGCAATAATCCGGCTATGATCAAAGATGCTGGAATTTACGGTGCAGATTCAATCATGCTCGACCTCGAAGATGCTGTTTCTATTACTGAAAAAGATGCAGCAAGGATGCTCGTTTATAATGCAATTAAAACGGTTGATTTTGGCGGAGCTGAAATTGTTGTCAGAATCAACGGCCAAGATACACCATTTTATGACGAAGATGTTAAAGCCATGGTTAAAGCTGGAGTTGACGTTATTCGTTTACCAAAAACTGAATCAGCAGCAATGATCCAAAAATTGGTTAAAGACATGGAAAAAGCTGAAGAAGAATATGGTGTTAAAAAAGATTCAATTGGTGTGATGGCTGCTATTGAAAGTGCTAAGGGTGTCCTAAATGCGCCTGAAATTGCCACTTCCACACCACTTATGATGGGATTAGCAGTTTCTGGTGAAGACTATACTGCTGATATGCACACTCACCGTTATCCAGATGGTCGTGAACTTGAATTTGCCCGGAACATGGTTTTACAAGCTGCACGTGCAGCTGATGTTTACGCTTTTGATACCGTCTTTTCTAACATGAACGATACTGATGGCTTTTACCGTGAGACTAAGTATATTTATGAATTAGGTTATGACGGGAAGTCTCTTGTTAACCCACGACAAATTCCTATGGTTAATAAAGTGTTTAACCCAAGTAAAGATGAAATTGAAAACGCTAAAGCAGTTGAAAATGCTATTCGTGAGGCCAAAGCAAAGGGTTCAGGTGTTATTTCCATGAACGGAAAGATGGTTGACAAACCAGTTGTTGCTAAGGCTACCCGTGTACTTGAGACTGCAAAAGCTTCTAATTTAATTGATGAGGAGGGTAATTACATTGGAGAATAAAGTAAAACGTGAATTACCAGATGATTTAATGTCAAAAATGAATTTAAAACCATTTGAATCTACTGATATTGGTCACCCAGAAGTTCAGCGTGTTGCACCTAAAGTTCGTGTAACTTCCGATGAGAATAAAGTTGTTGATTCACTTGAAGACGTTATTAAGGAAAACTTGCGGGATGGGATGACTATCTCATTTCACCACCACTTCAGAAATGGTGACTATGCCTTTAATAAGGTAATGGACTTAATTATTAAGATGGGTTATAAGGATTTAACCTTAGCCCCATCATCACTGACTGGTGTCATGAATGACAAAGTTATTGAAGCCATTAAAAAAGGTGTAATTACGCATATTACTTCTTCAGGTATGCGTGGTTCGCTTGGTGACTTTGTATCTCACGGTGGTTTAAAGAATCCGGTTATTTTCCGTTCTCATGGCAACCGTGCCCGTTCAATCGAAGAGGGTGAAATCAAAATTGATGTTGCCTTCTTAGGCGTTCCTGTATCTGATCCAGCAGGTAATGCAAATGGTCAAGATGGGGATGCAATCTTTGGCTCACTAGGCTATGCATTAATGGATGCACAGTATGCCAATAAAGTTGTTTTATTAACCGATAATATTGTTGATTATCCAAATACTCCGGCTTCAATTAAACAAGATCAAGTTGATTATGTTGTTAAAGTTGATAAAATTGGTGATCCAGACAAGATTGGTTCAGGTGCAACTCGTTTCACCAAAGATCCTAAGGAATTGAAAATTGCTCAGATGGTTAACCAAGTGATCGTTAATTCACCGTATTATAAGCAAGGCTTTTCATTTCAAACTGGTTCAGGTGGTGCTGCGCTTGCAGTTACCCGTTATCTTCGCCAATCAATGATTGATGACGGGATTACCGCCTCATTTGCATTAGGTGGTATTACTAAACCAACCACTGATTTACTTGATGAGGGTTTAGTCAAGAAAATTATGGATGTTCAGGACTTTGATAAGGGTGCTGCAGCATCAATGGCTAAGAATAAGGATCAACAAGAGATTGATGCTTCATGGTATGCCGATCCTCATAATAAAGGTGCCGTCGTTAATAACTTGGATGTATCGATTTTGTCAGCTTTACAAATTGACACCAACTTCAACGTTAATGTTATGACCGGTTCAGATGGCATTATTCGTGGTGCTATTGGTGGTCACCAAGATGCAGCTAATGCTAAGATGACCATTATTACTGCGCCACTTGTACGTGGTCGGAATGCTACAATTGTCCCTAACGTTGAGACAGTGGTAACACCTGGTGATTTAATCGATGTTGTTGTAACTGAACGTGGAATTGCTATTAATCCTAAGCGGCAAGATTTAATCAAAGCCTTTTCTAAGGTTCCAGGATTAAAGATTCTTGACATTAAAGATTTGCAAAAATTAGCTCAAGAACAAGTTGGTACCCCAAAGCCACTTGAATATACTGATAAGACAGTTGCTTTAATTGAATATCGTGATGGTACAATTATTGACACTATTAAACAGGTTAAAGATTAATTTTGCTAAATAATTAAGCCAGAAAATAAGTGATAGCTTATTTTCTGGCTTTTTGGTTATAATGAATTTAACTGATTTTAATTTAAGGGGAAATAGAAAAAATGAAATCTATTTTTAATGAAGGTAAAAAGCAAAGTATTGCTGAAGTACTTGCTAGTAAAGATAAAAGAGTGGCTTTGCAGCAGGAAATTTTTACAAAGTATCCGAACAAAACGTTAGTAGACGTTAATTTAAACGTTCCAGGACCAATTAAGAATAATCACTACTTAGAAAAATTATTTAATCGGGGAGTTAATGAATTGGAAGGAAAATTCAAAAGGAATAATTTTCACTACCAGTTAATTAAACATTTAGATGAAGATACAGGTTCAGAAAATTTTTATGTTCTCGATGATAATGCAAACGGTGTAAAAAAGGTTACAACTGACTTTGAAGATAAAACAAAACTTGGCAGATTGTTTGATGCCGATGTTTTGATTAAGGGACAGAGTAATGCAATTTCTCGGAAAGATTTAGGTTATCCGGTCCGCAAGTGTTTTTTATGTAATCGACCCGCCAAAGAATGTTCACGCTCGAGACGGCATTCAGTAAGTGAATTACAAGATTATA
>ENA-UOOI01002752-UOOI01002752.1-fermentation-metagenome-genome-assembly--contig:-NODE-2752-length-14450-cov-14.378951_pt1 | contig 14450 bp, 17 predicted proteins | sample MGYA00245779_ERZ724027 | MGnify/ENA primary metagenome ERZ724027 (study PRJEB28704, sample SAMN03018318) | fermentation metagenome | biome: anthropogenic terrestrial biome; feature: soil... | reverse complement strand
AAAGGAGAATCTGGAGCAGTCCAAACGGGACAGCTTTAACTTTTTGGCGTTTCTCGAAGATGGAACGCTGGTAAGGCTGGATGTTCCAGACACTTCCGAACTCTGTTCGGATATATACAATGAATATTGCGCCTGGTGCCACGACAACAGTGAGGAGCCGCGCACCCGAAAAACCGTAATTAATTACTTAAAGCAGAATCAGGCCCGGCTGCACATTCTCTATACGAACCACCTTTTGAAAGGGAGCAGGCGGGCGCGGGGATTCTATGGGATACAGTTGCTCAGGCGGCCTGCTTTTGGACGTTATTCCCAATAACCGGACGCGTGGACGCGTCCCCGGGACGCATGTGGGCGCGAATTGGGCGCATAAAAAAACCGGAAAGCCGCGCGGGAACTGGATTGGGACGCATGGGACGCGAAAAAGAACACTTATTCTCTATATATATACTCCTAACAATGTATATATATCTGTTATATTACATTTTATTTATAACTCAATATTACGCGTCCCATGCGTCCCACACGCCCAAATCCAGTATTCATGCGGGTTCCGAGAGTCCGAGAAAGAAACCGCTCGCGTCCCATACGCGTCCCATACGCGTCCCAATAATTCCAAATAAGCGCTATATCTTCACGATAACGCATCAGGCGAGCGGTTACGGCCGCCGCAGATATGCCAAAAAGATAATATGGAAGAAGGTATTTTCTTTATGGGAACAAACGCAGCAGTTACTTTCCCCGCTGCAAAAGCGCGGAGACTTGTCCTTGACTACATACGGGAGAATGGGTTTGCCTCTTTCCCCGAGCTTCAAGGTCTGTTCGAGAAGCACGGTATTCCCTACAAGGGGGATAAAAGTATCGCATATCCCACGAATCCCCATATCGTATATTGGGCGGGATGGAGCCGGGAGGCAGCGGACTTCGTGTGTGGAATGGCCGCCGCGGGAACCGTGACCGCGATTCGAGCAACACTATTGCACATTCTCCTTAGCGGCGGTGGGCTGCGGCTGCCCCAGGCAGTGAGAAAGCATTACACTTATAAGACGCCTCACTGGCTCCCGATAGTTTTCCTGTCCGGCACACAGAGCAGCAGACAAAGCGGCAGGCAGACCGGCCGGCGGCAAGGCCGGCAAGGCCAAGCGAGAGAAGGTGAACTGCAATGTCTGGTGTGAATAAAGCCAGGATTTGCCCGTTACTGTCGATCGCCTCCGGCGTTCATCGGGAAGGCCTCCTCACTCCCTGCTTCGGTGACCGGTGCGCGTGGTTCTGCGGCAGCCCTGATAATGAGTGTGCGCTGGTGCAGGCGGGCAAGGCCGCGGCCGGCGCGGCGAACGCCCTGGAGGACGATATCCCCGCTGTCCTGGCTGATGGAAAGAACAACATCGGCCGCGCCTGACGAGGCAGAGCTTCCTCGCGCCATTCACCAGAGTAGGAGGCCGATATCACATAAGAGATACAGCGGTACAGCTGCTATGCAAGGGGGCTACCGGCGGGAGCGGTTCCGAACCGCGGCGGTTGGAGAAGGTACTACCGGGACAAAACCCGGAGCGGGGCGCGGAAGGCCCGAAGATTTTCCGCAGAAAAATGGAAAATTTCAACACGTTTCGTTACGTGAATAAATAAATCCCCCACCAAGAATACAAAAAGCCGCCCCGGAGAGCGGCATTCCACCACTTTTACTATACCATATCCGGGGAGGCGCTTCAATGTCAGAACAGATTAACGGGCCAAAGGCCGGCGGCGAAGCCGGCAATGGGGCGGGCGCCGGGAACGAGGCGCTCGCTTTGCGCGTCCAGAAAGGCGATTTCGCGGCCGCTGGGCCGCTGTGGCGCGGGGTTCAGCGTCTGGTATATGGTTTCGCTTCCCGCTTTTTCGTCCAGCACCGGGCCGCGTGCGCGTCCGCGGGCGTGGAGCCGGACGACCTCCGGCAGGAATCGTACTTCGCCGTGTGCGATGCCGCTCGGGACTACGACCCGGCGAAAGGCTGGCGGTTCACGTCCTACCTGCCCCTTCACCTTCGGGACCGTTTCAACGCCCTGCTGGGCTTCCGAGGGGGGCGCTCCGCCCGCCTGCTGAACGACGCGAAGCGGCTGGATGAACCGCTACCGCTCAATGATGAGGGAGACGCCGCGACCATGCTGGACCTGCTGCCCTCTGCGGCCGCGCAGGCGGCGTTTGAGGGCGCGGACGTTAAACTATACCGGCAGCAGCTTCACGCCGCCATGCAGGAGGCGCTGGAAACGCTGACGCCGACGGAGCGGCGGACCGTCACGTCACGCTATTATGAGGACCTGACACGGGCGCAGATCGGCCGGCTTTTCGGCCTCGACGCGGAACGCGTACGGCAGATCGAAATGAATGCGCTCCAGCATCTCCGCCGCCCGGCCGTCCTGCGGCGGCTGCGCCCCTTCGCGGTGGACTATGGCGCGGCGTATGAGGGGACGGGCTGGGGCGCGTGGAAGCGGCGCGGCAGCGTGGAGGAGCGGCTGGTGGAGCGGGCGGAAGAACGGGCCGAGAAGGAATAAAAGACAGGGCGCGGATGTTTCACCGCGCCCCCTTTATTGTCTGCCCTGAACCGCTACCGGACCACCTTTCCCCTGCGCGCGAGAAAATACGGGCGGATTATTCTGCCGGCGGCCTCGGACGCCACATTCCCGCTATGTAGGCGGAAAGGTCGCGCTTGTCGACCAGGTAGATTTTCCGCCCCGGCGGCCGGTGCGCCGGGAAATTCCCGTCCGCTATCAGCTGTCGGAGCCTCGCCGTGGTGCAGTGCAGCAGCGGCGCGCACTGCTTGAGCGTCAGGCAGGCCGGGCAGTAGGCCAACGACGTGATGGTTTTCATTCGTGCTCCCTTCCGACGTCGGGCACATACTCCAGAATATCGCCCGGTTGGCAGTGAAGAACGGCGCAAATCCGCTCTATCACGTCGAGGGAAACCTTTTCCCCCTTCCCCATTTTCGCGATTGTTGCAGGGGAGGCGCCAATTTTGATACGCAGGTCCTCTTTCGTCATTCCTCGATCAATCAAAAGTTTCCAGAGGCCGTTGTATTTCATGCCCATTTTATCCCCTCTTCTCTTTAACTTTCATTATAGACTTGATTTCTTCATATGTCAATACATTATCTTCAAATAAGTAAAGAAAATGTTTATAAAACTATTTACACCGTCTTCAATAAGTGATAGAATATATTCAGAAAGTTAAAGAAATGGAGGCCGAAAGTTATGAAATACAATTTGCGGATTATCTGCCGAGCCGCGAACCGGCTTCACAAGGCCGGGTATTCCCGCTCCCGGGCGTTCATTTTTGCATGGGCCATGGAGAAGCAGGGCGCGGCGGTCAAGGTACGGGGCGTCACTGTGGGGCGCCGTCAGGCCGCCCTGCAGCACCTCCTCCGCTACGACCCGAAGGACGTTTCCATCCGCCTCGAGCGCGAGCCGGGGAATCTGTACGATGCGAACGCGGTGGCAGTTGTGGCGGCGGTCCGGGGACGCGGAAGCTACAAGATGGGCTACCTGGGCCGCCCGGTTGCCGCCGTGCTGGCGCCGCTGATGGACGCCGGGAAGGCAATCCGCGGCGGATTCGGCGGGGTGCTGGGCGGGTACCTGCCGGGCATGAGCTTCGGCATGGCGGTCCGGGTGAAGCTCGCGGCGGTCCCGCTGGGTGCATGAACAAAAACGATTTGAAAGGAAGGAAAGCGAAATGAGCAAAAAAGGTGTTTTTGAGAAGCTCGACGCTCTGGAAGAGGCCTCGGACGACGTCTTCGGCGTCATGCAGCTTGCTTCTGCGCTGGCCCATGCCATGGCAGACACAGAGCAGGGAGCCGCTGTTTCCGTTTTGGCGGGCAGTCTGGCCGATATCAGCAGCCGGCTGGAGGAAGCAGTGCAGGAAATCAGACAGCCGGAGGATGAGGCGATTGGTCGTCTGCCTACCGCGAAGAAACAGGCAGCACAAAAAGCGAAAGAAGGGGCAAAATCATGAACATGCCGGTAAAGCTCGATATCAGCGAGTTCTTAACGCTTGGAAACCAGTTAAGTACTGATGACGCGGCGAAGGCATGGAAGATGTTCGAGTGCTTTATGGCCGACAAGGAAGAAGACCCGGTCTACACAGAACGCGAATGCTCGCAGGTTTGCAGGATGTGGGCCTGCGCCGCCCTATACATGGCCGGGTACGTTTCCGGCGTCCGCAGCGAGCGGCAGCGCAGAAGGGGCAAGGCAGTTTATAGCCGGTCCCGGACGGCGCGCGAGGGACAATAGACGAGTGCAAAAAGCCCGTGATCCGCCGCTCCCGAGAGGCCGTTTTCGTGGTCAAGAAATGGTCAAGTTTTCGTCAAGAAAGTGCCGTTTTGTCAAGTAAACAGCGGGAACGAGCGGAAAGGCGAAACGCTGGAAACCGGCCTGTAGAGCCATGTTCTGGCATGTTGCGGAACGTGCGGGAAACAGTAAAAAGGCTTTCGTAATGCGCAGGTCGTCCGTTCGAGCCGGACCAGTAGCTCCAAGCGAAAAACCGCATGGTTAAGCCATTTTTGGGCTTTGCCGTGCGGCTTTTTTTATTCGTAGTGCGAAAACCCCCGGCTATGCCGGGGTGTTCAGAAGAGCTTTAGCGTTGAACAAAAATGTAAGCTAAACCTTACCATAATTCTTCCGTTTCGCTTTCAAAGCAAAAATAGGCAGCTTCCATGAAACGAGAAGGGCTTTGGCAGGGAGGGGGCGCAGCCCCCTCCCGTATCGATCCCCCTTCCGCACCGAATTGCTTTCGATATTTTGTTCTGCTTTGTGTGCGGGAGGGGGCAGGGGGTGAGAGGGACTGTTGCAAGCGTAAAAAAGCCCCGAGCGCCTTGAGGCGTTGCCAGTAAAACAGGGTTTTGCCCGAATATGAAGAGCTCCCGGCTATGCTAATGGATGACTATTATGCAGCGGAAGATTACGCGACTTCAAATAGAGACGCCAGCCCGACTTTATCCAAGTCCCGACCGATCACGCAGATGCGCCCGGTGTAATCCGCGGAGGTCTCTGCCTGGGAGGCTTCGCCGGGGACATAATCGAACTGGACCCACTTGCCGCCCTCGACCGGCACGATGCCCTCCGCCCGCAGCACCGTTCCGAATTGTGCAAGCTTCCGCAGCGACTCGCCGATCCTGCCGGATTCAAACACTTTCGGCGTTTCGACGCCCCAGGATTCAAAAGCTTCCCCTGCATGATGGTGGTGCCCGTGTTCATGTTCATGGTCATGATCTCTGCCGCAGCCGTTCTCGTCGAAAAGCGGCTCCTCGGAGAGCTGGTTTTTGTCTATCAGCCGCTCCGCCCCTTTTTGCGCGACCGATAAGATTTTTTCCGCGCTGAGCCGGTCCCACGGCGTCGTGACGATCGCCGCGTCCGGATTCTGTTTTTGAATGCTTCTCACGGTGCCGTCCAGCAACTCGGGGGAAGCTTTCTGCGTCCGACTCAGAAGGATGGTCTTCGCGCTTTTGATCTGATCCAGGAAGAATTCCGCGAAGTTCTTTTCATACATCGCATATTTTTTCACATCGACCACGGCGGCGCACATTCCGAATTTGCCGTCCTGCCGCGCCATGACGCGCCGGCAGGAATCCAGGATATCCGACAGCTTCCCCACCCCGGAGGGCTCGATCATGACCCGGTCCGGCCGGTATTTCCGGATCACGTCCTTCAGGGCGGCGCTGAAATCCCCCGCAAGCGTGCAGCAGATGCAGCCGGAATTGATTTCCCGGACCGAAACGCCGGTGTTCCTCAGCAGCCGCCCGTCGATCCCCACGCTGCCGAACTCGTTTTCGATGATCACGATTTTCTCCGGGGAAGGCTTGCCTTCGAGCAGCTTTTTGATCAGCGTCGTTTTCCCCGCGCCCAGAAAACCCGATACGATATCTATTTTTACAGCCACAATACCACCTGACATCTATTTTTCAATCGTCCCGAAGGGAGATCTACGCCTTTTTGGGCAGGCCCTTCGCCCGGCATTCCGGGCAGTAGCCGTAAAGGTCCAGCTTATGGTCCGTAATCGTGAAATGCGTCTGCTCCTCCAGTTTTTCCTCAAAGGATTTGAGGGGGCACGCGTCGATCTCAATCATTTTTTTGCAGCCCAGGCAGATCAGGTAATGCTTGTGAATCATCCGGTTATATTCGTAAAGGGCTTTGCTGCTGTCGCTGATCTTCATTTTGGACACCAGGCCGCTGTTCTCCAGACTGTCCAGCTCTCTGTAGACCGTCGACAGGCTGGTCGGTACCTCCTGCCGGCCCAGCTTCATGAAAATCTGCTCGGCCGTGATCGGCAGAGGCTGCCGCTCCAGGATCCCGAGGATCGCCGCCCTGCGCTTTGTGTTTTTCAGCCCTTTTCGCTTGAGATCTTCGCGGCGGTCGATGCCGTCCTTCAAGAAATCACCCCCTGCATGAAAACGATACCCATTTGCATATCATTATATTTCGCAAACCGGCTTCTGTCAACACCGCGCCGAACGGCGCGGAGGAATATTCCGTACAAGCCCGTCATAGATATCTATAGCGATTCCGGTTGCTGATGGAGCGATGAGAATTGATTTTATTCCCGTCTCCGGCGGGGGTAAAGCAAAAAGCGTTCCACCGTTCCACTGGAAATGCCGCAGAAAAGGGTGATGGGCAGAAATGAAGCGTAAAAAGAGCGGCGGGAACATCAAAATTTCGGTCGGCATCCTTTTGCTTTCGGCAGTTTTTCTCTTTGCGGGGAATCGCATCGCCTCCTCGCATCAGAAGAATCTGATCATCAGCGATTACGAATCCGAGCTGGAGGATCAGGTTTTCGCGAAGGTCGTCAAAATCGATTCCGTCGCCGAGGACCCGGACGACGGCTCCGTGCGCGTCGTGACGTTCGACGCCGCCCTCACCATGGGGGAACAGAAGGGCAGCGTCGTACAAGCCGTACAGCGCGCGTATCGCGATAACGAGACCATGCCCCCGATGGTCAGAGTCAACGATCGAGTGGTGCTCGGGAAGCTTTCCGAGGGCGGTTCTTCCGCATGGGCTTTTGAGAACTTCGACCGGATCGGGCAGATCGCGATCCTCGTTTTTGCTTTTGTCCTCCTGCTGCTTCTTTTGGGCGGGAGGAAAGGGCTGAGCACGATCCTGTCGCTGCTGCTCACCTGCCTGTCCTTATTCTATGTTTATATCCCGCTGATGATGGCCGGGTATCCTATTTACTTTCTGACCGCCCTCGTCTCGGCCTTTATCATAGGAGTTTCCTTTTCCCTTTCGGGGGGCCTGAACCGGAAAAGTCTCGCCGCGGCGGTCGGTTGCGCGGGGGGCGTCGTCTTCTCCGGGATCCTCTGCTATTCTATGGAGAAGATCATGAGGCTGACCGGGTATTATAACGACGAATCCTCCCGCCTGATCCAGATCTTCGGCCAGGGGCAGCTGGACCTGAAGGCCGTCGTTTTCGCCATGGTGACGATCGGCGCGCTGGGGAGCGTGATGGATGTGGCGATGTCGATCGCGTCCTCCCTGTTTGAAATCGCGGGCGAAAGGGTGGTGACGAGGCGCGATCTGCTGCGATCCGGATTCACGATCGGCAGGGATATCATGGGGACCATGGCCAACACGCTGATCCTGGCCTATATCGGGAGCAGCCTCGTGATGGTTTTGATTTACGGCGCCTCCCGATATCCTCTGTTCCAGCTCCTGAATAAAGAGGAGATCATCGTCGAGCTGCTTCAGTCCCTGGTGGGTGTCATGGGGATGATGTTTACCATCCCGTTCACGACCGCGATCTCGTCCCTTCTGCTCACGGAACGGCAAGAGGAAGAGGCCGCCCGCCTTGTCGCCCACAGGCGGCGGGACGGAACGGCGCGCCGCGGTCAATAGGTGAAATAGATATAATTTGCTTTCGCCGGGTCGGCGGGCTCAATCTTCGTGACGTAGCAGACCGGCATCGTCTGGCCCTGGTACTCCTCAATCCTGATTTTTCCCGTCACCCACACCCAGTCGTTATCCTTGTATTTTTCGACGCCGCCGCCCCGGCTCAGGATCCCGCACGGCTGAAGATCGGCCGTGCAGCAGACCATCGCATAGCGGAGGGGGACGATCTCGTCCTTCGCGAACCCCGCCATGCGGAAGACCTGTCCCTTGAATTTCAAGGTTTTCCCCTCGTATTTTTTCATGTCCCGGTTGATGTCCTGATACCATCGGGCGAATCCCTCGTCCGGGATCGTCGTGACCCCGCTTTCGTCTTCCTTGGGCAGCGCCGCGGCGGAAGAGGATGAGTCGATCCCGAGGTCGTCCCGCGGGACGCTGTCGGGGATCACCGTCCCTTGGACCTGCGCGGAAGAATTCCCGCCGGCAGCGGGCTTCCCGCCGGCGGCGGAAGGCCCGAACGAGACCGCCTTGCTCTGCACCGCACCGGCGGGGATCAGCACGCAGGCGAGCAGAGGCAGAAGGAACAGCAGATATTTTGCCGGCCTTGCGTTGTGCTTCGGGGTCAGGGTGTGGGGAAACATAAAGAGCGCGATCGCGACCAGCACGCCCGCCGCCATCCAGAGGAACCCGTTCAGGCGCGGATGGACGTACAGCGCGGCTTTCCCGGAAAGGACGGCGCAGAACAATAGGATCCCCAGGAGCAGGCAGATCAGCGATTCCAGAAAAAGCTCCGAATTGATTTTTCTGTTCATAGGATTCCTCCGGGTGTCCAGACCGAAAGCAGCAGGAACACCGGGACCGCGAGCAGCAGCAGCAGCCCGGCCAGCCTGATGACGAAACTCTTTCTGAAAGTTCCCGTCAGCATAAAAAGGTTCGAGAGATCCAGCATCGGCCCCATGACCACGAAGGCCAGCACGGCGGCGGCGGGAAAGACGTTCAAAAAGCTCCTGCCGATAAAGGCGTTCGCGGTGGAGCAGACCGACATGAAAAACGCGAGAAACAGCATCAGCAGGATCGGGAAAAAGACCGACGCGCCCTTCCGCTGGAAAAGGGAGGCGGGGAGGACCTGCTGCAGCACGGCGCACGACAGGGCGCCGATCACGATATATTTTCCCATGGAGATGAATTCCCTTCCCGTCAGGACGAAAATCTGCTCCGTCCGGGTTTTGCACGGGACCGTGTCCACGGAACAGGCGCAGGAGGCGGCGGCCCCCGGCAGAAGCACATCCCCCGCTTTAACCCGCGCCAGATTCAGGACGACGCCGGCCAGCAGCGCGACCAGCATCCCGCTCAGGACCCGGAGCAGGGCGTAGGAGGGCTGCCCGGGAAACGCAACCAGCGTGGAAAGGATCGTGACGGGGCTCACGGCCGGGGCCGCCAGCATGAAGATCACCGCGTGGGGGAGCGGAACGCCCTTCTGCGTCAGCCGCGAGGCGACCGGCACGATGCCGCAGTCGCAGATCGGGAAAAAGAAACCGAGAAGGGCGGCCAGCGGGAACCCGAGCGCTTTGTGCCGGGTGAAGAAGCGGACCAGGACGTCGTCCGGCACATAGATCTGAAGAAGCGCGGAGACGAACGAGCCGATCAGCAGAAATGGAATCGCCTGCAGCGCGATCCCGATGAAGACCATGTTCACGCTTTGGACCGCCGGGAAAAGCCCGGGGGAAGAAAACAGTCCGGCCAGGGCGAAGCAGAGCCCCGCCAGCACCACAGCCGCCGCCGCGCGGTTCCGGCGCCGGACGCGCCGGGCCTTCCGGATCTCCGCCGGGTCGAAAACCGCGGCGAGGCACTGGTCCGTCCCGATCTCGTCAAAATACAGCTTCGCCGACCGGCTGACGCTGCGGGCGGCCGCTTCCAGCGGCCTCAGGTCGGAGCCGCACCGGTTGAAGTGGACGGAATCCGCATTGCTGAGCTGATTCCTCATCAGGCTGCCGGTGTTACCCATATACAGGCTGAAGGTCGAGGCGTCCGCGCAGAAAAAGACCCGGTCGATTTTATAATCCCCGGGCAGCTTCGTCTCCAGAATCCGCTCGATGGGCCAGGTGCCGTTATATTCGATCAGAATCAGGTCCGGGTCCACCTGGTCTGCGATTTTCTCAAACAGTTCCGGCCCGATCTTTTCCATGCCCTCGATCTGGGACAAAACGACGTTCTTATTTTTCATCCCCGCGGCGTGGAATTCCTCGATTCCCTTTTCGCACTGGAGAATCAGGATCCGGCGGTAGGGCCATAGATAGCTTTGTTCCAGAACATGCTGGATCAGCGTGGTCTTGCCGCTTTCCAAAAAGCCGCAGAACACTTCGATTTTTACCATATCCCAGCTCCCGAATCCATTGCCGTCGCCCGCTTTGCGGATGCGGCTTCCGGCGGATTTTCCGAATGAAACGATATAATGACAATATTGTAACATATTTCGGATCGTTTGGGAAGGGAGGAGCCGGAGAGATAGAAGAAGCCTCCGCCGCAGTTCTTCGCTGCAGTGGAGGCTTTGACTTTTTAGTGAGAATCCATTCTGAATCTGCGGACGCGATCCTTACGGAAGACGTTACGCGGCGGCGCCGCCGAGACTTTCGTAAATCTTTTTCAGATTGCTCTCAACCCGCTCCAAATAGGATTTGTCGTCCTCGCCGCTTTCGATGGTATAAATGGTCTCAACCTTCGCGCCGACCTCTTTGGCCAGCGTCTGCGAAACGTCCGGGCTGGCCATTTCCTCCGCGAAAATGGTCGTGACCTGATGGTCCCTGCAGTATTTTACCAACTCGGCCAGCTGCTGCGCGCTCGGCTCGCCCTCGGCGAACGTATCCTCCACGCTGTTCTGCTCCAGCCCGAAGTCGCGGCACAGATAGCCGAAGGCGGCGTGCCCCGTCACGAAGCTCTTTTTGGGCACGGACTTGAACTTCTGGTCGTAATCCGAATACAGGCTTTCCAGCTTGGACACGAAATCGTCGCAGTTTTTCTCGTAATACTCTTGGTTGGCCGGGTCGGCTTTCACCAGCCCGTCTTTAATATTCTTCGTCTCGATCTCGGCGCCCTTCAGGCTCAGCCAGATATGCGGATCGTACTGGCCGTGCTCCTCGATCTCCCCGGGGTCGGTGTTCTTGATCGGCTCCGCGCCCTTCGAGGCCTCAACGGTGACCAGATCCGGATTGTTCGCGGACTGGACCGCCTTGTCCGCCCAGGCTTCCATGCCGAAGCCGCTGTACACGAAGACCTTCGCCGTGCTGAGGCCGACGAGGTCCTGCGCCTTCGGCTCGAAATCATGCGGTTCCGTCCCGTCCGGGATGATGGTGGAGATTTCCACCTTGTCCCCGCCGACCGCCTCAGCGAACTCCTTCATGGCGTTGAACGTCACGGAGATTTTCAGCTTGTCCGCCGGCGCCGCGCTTTCCTCCGAAACCGCCGCGGCGGAAGAAGGCGTCTCGCTCGCCGCCTGCGAGCTTTCCGCATTGCCGTTGCCGCACGCCGAAAGTCCCATACTGATCACCGTTGCCGCGCCCAGCAGGAACGCCGCATACCGTTTTAGCATTTTACCAGCCTCCAAAGCTCATTATAATGATAATGCAAATGCAAACCGTTTGTATTTATAATATAGTCCGGGAGGGGAACTTTGTCAAGCGCCGCAAAAATATTTCTGCGGAAATTCATTTTCAATAAAAAAAACGGCGGCGGAAAATAATTTTCCCGCTGCGTCGGCATCCGGAAGCGGAGGATGAAACTTCACTGCCGGAAGAAATGCGCGATCGTGCCGTTTTCGGCCATAATATAGATGCCAAGCGCGATGAACACGGCCGGGACGATGATGCGCCCGTATTTTTCCACGGTTTCTCCGACCGGCTTCAGATGCGCCGCTTTCAGACTGACGAGATTTAGGAGAAGCGTCAGCACGGCGAAAATCAGAGCCATGAGGGCGATTTCAAACGGCCGCAGCGTGGTGAAGTACGGGATATAGACGCCGAGGTTATCCCCTCCGCAGGCCAGCGTCAGCGCGGCCACGCTGACCGTCAGGCTCCCGTATTTCTGAGCGGAGGAAAGGACCTCGTTTTCCCCTTCTTCGCTTTCCGGACGGACGGCCGCCCGGATGCCGAGGAACAGGGGAACCAGCCCGAGGAGCCCGACGATCCAGTCCTGAGGGATCAGGTGGACCGCAAACGCCGCGATCAGGCTGACGAGGATCAGAATTGCCAATCCCAGATACTGCCCGGCCAGAATCCTCCCGGAACGCCGCCGGTTATTCTTTTGGGCATACAGGATGACGAGAATCAACAGGTAATCGATGCTGGTGGAAACGAAGACGGCGACGGCGGAAAGCACAAAAGCCATGGAATATCCCCATCTGATGGCAGCGGTGACGAGCGCGCGTTTTTCAGCTCCAAGCCGGTGGGAGCCGGCGCTTTGCCCCCAGCGGTCGATGAAAGATCTATCTGAATGATACCATTTTTTTCAGGCAACGTCAAAAAAAGCGCGGCGCGGGCCCGCGGTCCAAAACGGCCGCAAGCCTGCGCCGTGTTCCTGATTTCTATGCCTGCTCCATAAAATGCCGGACCAGGGCGAGACATTCCGCGGAATGGGAGAGCGTGAATCCGCCGCGCCGCGTGCCGGGAGACACGCACGCCCGAGCCCCCGGGACGGCGCGCAGCAGCGTCCGGACGGAGCGGTCCATCCGCCGGAGCTCCTTCGTGCCGACGATGATCAGAACCTTCGCTTTCGTGTTTCCTATGGTTTCGGGCAGCGTGTAATTCCGGCCGGCCTTTATCATGCGGACCCAGGATTTGCAGGATCTTTCGGGACGATCCCCGCCGCGCCGCCCGAGGAATTTCCACGCTGTGCCGGCGAGCCAGTGCCCGGCTCCGCAGGCCGCTGCGAAGAAGCGGGAGAATCGGCCTGCGGGGCAGACCGGCACGCTTTCAAGGACCGCATATTCTGCGATCCCCGGCCTTTGGGCCAGCGTTTCGACCGCGATCTGCGCCCCCAGCCCCGTGCCGCCGACGGCGAACACCTTGCCGCGGCAGCTTCCGTCGACATATCGGATCAGGGCCCGGGCGGAATCCCGGATGCTGACGAACTCCGCCGACCGGCCTTCCCCATATCCGCCGATCACGGGCAGGACGACGTGACGGTCCGCTTTCAGACCGCGGACGAGGTCCTCCGGCGGCCGCCGGAGGGAGTCTTCCCGCAGGAGCAAAATCACGGTCGGGCGCCCCCGGTCCCCGAACTCTCTGAATTCCATTCTGCCCGCGCACCCTTTTCCACGGATAGCGATTCCGGCCATGACGGAGAGGAGGGACTTGCTTCTCCCCGCCGCCCGGCGGGGAGAAGCAAGGAGCGTCCCGCGATTCAGCCGGAAAGGCTGCAGAGCGGCCGTTTGCCTCCGGCGTTTTTCTGATGCCCGGCGGCGCGCGGAGCCTTTACGCTTCGTTCCCGAACAGATCGTCCAGCTTCTGGAGCTGGTCGACATGCGTGATGGCGATCAGCTTGTCGTCCGCGTTGATCACCGTATCGCCTCGGGGGAGCAGCAGGTTGGAATCGCGGATGACCGCGACCAGCACGCATTCCCGGGGCAGCTCGATATCGCGCAGCGCTTTCCCGGCGACCGGGGAGGCGGAGCCGACCATGCGCTCGATCAGGGAATATTTGCCTCCGTGCAGCTTGAGCAGCGTCATCATATCCCGCATGGACATTTCCTCCGCGACCAGATGCGCCATCACGTCGGCCTGATTAAGCGCGGCGTCCACCCCCATCACGGGCGTAAAGAGCCATGCGTTTTTCGGGTTGTTCACGCGCGCCACCACGCGGCGGACGCCGTACTCCAGCTTGGCCAGCGTCGCGATCACGAGGTTCGTCTCGTCCGAGCCGGTCACGGCGGCCACCACGTCGGTGTGGCGGACCCCCGCCGATTCCAGTGTCTTGGGGTCGGTGCCGCTTCCGAACAGGACGGCGTCCTCCGGGAGGCTTTTTCTCAGCTTTTCCGCCCGCGATTCCTTCCGCTCCAAAATCTTCACTTCGTGGCCGCGCCCCATCAGCAGCGCCGCCAGGTAAGCTCCTACCTGCCCGCCGCCGACAACGATGATTTTCATGGTTACATTCCCTCCTCGCCGTTCAGGCCCAACAGCTTTTTCAGTTGACCGCCGGCCCCGATCGTCACGGCGATGTAGAGCAGATCTCCCCGCTGAAAGACGGTGCCCGCCGCCGGAAGGATCGTCCGGTTTCCCCGCTCGATGGCGACCACGTGGATGTCCCCGGGGACCGTCAGATCCTGGACCCTGCGCCCCGCGATCATGGAGGGCACCTCGATCCGGACCATCTCCACGTCGCCGTTCCCGAAGCTGAAAACCGAATCCAGGGGCGAATAGGAAAGCAGGTCCGCCGCCCGCTTGATCCCCCATGTGGTGGAGGAGAGGGTCTGGATGCCGAGGCGCTTGTAGATTTCGGCTTTCCTGCGGTCGTAAAGGCGGGCCACAACTTTCGGCACGCGGTAAATTTCACGCGCCATGCGCGCGATGACCGCGTTGGATTCGTCGCTGGTGGTAAAGGCGGCCAGCGCGTCGGTCC
>ENA-UOOI01002751-UOOI01002751.1-fermentation-metagenome-genome-assembly--contig:-NODE-2751-length-14451-cov-11.576410_pt1 | contig 14451 bp, 9 predicted proteins | sample MGYA00245779_ERZ724027 | MGnify/ENA primary metagenome ERZ724027 (study PRJEB28704, sample SAMN03018318) | fermentation metagenome | biome: anthropogenic terrestrial biome; feature: soil; material... | reverse complement strand
CCCGCGGATACGGGACGAAGCCCGAAGCGGGACACAGGATATCCGTGGACATGGAAGGTGTGAAAAGGAGCGGCGCCGAGGCTTTCTACTCCAACGTCGACATGAAGGACGGGATCCTGGTGACCGGCACGTCCAGGGCGGTGGGGGTCGTCGGGATCGACGATACTCTCGAAGGGGCGGACTGGAACTGCGAGACCGCACTGTCGTTCGTGGAGAGCGACGCCATCTTCGTCAGACATGACATCGGCACCCGGGACCTCATCCAGCGCAGGGTCGACCACATGAGAGAGATCCTCGGGAAATGACGCGTCTTGCCGTTAAGGTCGCATATATGGGAGAGGGCTTCTCCGGGTCCCAGACCCAGCCGGGGCTGCGGACCGTCGAGGGCGAGATATCGTCCAACCTGGAGACCATATGCGACTCCTCCGCCGAAGAGCTGGACCTGAAACTTGCCAGCAGGACCGACCGCGGAGTCAACGCCCTAGGAAACGTAGCCGTCTTCAGCACGGAGTTCAGGGACTGCAAGGTTTTGCTGAAGGCGCTCAACGCGGTGTCCAGAGGAGTGTATTACCGTTCCTATGCCCCGGTTCCCGACGATTTCAACCCCAGGTATGCGAATTTACGGAAGTACCGCTATGTCATGCCCTCCGATGGCATAGACCTGGACCGCGCCCGCGGGTGCGCCTCCGTCTTTGTCGGCGAACACGATTTCGTCCGTTTCTGCAAATACGACAACAAGCCCACCATAGGCCGTGTCGAATCCGCGGACGTCTGGAAGGATGGCGGGGCCCTCGTTTTCGACTGCAGTGCCAGATTCTTCCTTTGGAACCAGGTCCGGCGCATGATGTCGGCTATCGCCTCGGTCGGAAGGGGCGATGCCGAGACGGAGGACGTCCTGAGTGCTTTGAACGGCGACGATATAAGCTTCGGAGTTGCACGCGCGGACGCTCTGACCCTCAGGGACGTCGTCTACGAGGGCCTGGATTTCTCTGTACCGGACGTGGCGATGTTCGATACAAGGGTCAAGGAAGAGCTTTTCCGCAGCAGACTTAAAGAGTCATTCTTCAACTCCCTTTAAACCGAACGAATGGCATACAGCCCCATGGAAGGTCTTTCGGAGGGGCTTGAATCGGCTTCGGAGTTCTTTAACCGTGCAGAGGAACACAGGGAATACGCCATCCGATCGTCCCGAGACATAATCCGAAGGTCCAAGAAGATAATCCACTCCATACACGAGGGCGAAGACTGTTCCGAAGACGCGGACAAGATCGCAGAGGAGATCAGAAGGTTGGTCTCGGGCCTTGCGGAAGAGCCCTCCGTCCTCTATTCAGGCCCTGCGGCAGATGCCATGTCGGAATACGCAGAGGCCGCCATCCTGGGCAGCATGCTCGAGAAAGGGACCGTTCCTACTCACACGGCACTCGGAATAACAGAGCCGTCCTGGGCGCTGGGTCTTGCGGATTCGGTGGGAGAGCTCAGAAGGGTCGCGCTCAAGTGCCTGATGTCCGGGGACATAGAGCGGGCCATTAACGTCTACAGGATGATGGAGGAGGTCACCGACGGGTTGCTAATGTTCGACGTGCCGGACGCGGTGGCCCCTATGAGAAGGAAACAGGACATTGCCAGAGGCGTGATGGAACGCACCCGTTCCGACATAGCCATAGCTGTCGTGATGTCAGAAAAACGAAAATGAGCGGAGTTTCCTCCGCTAAGTGATTTAACGCCTTCCCTTCGGCTTTCCGTAGTTCTTCACAGGTTTCCTGATCACGAATATCAGGACTATCAGCAGGATCACGAACAGCAGGGCCGCGAGCACCGTTGCGATCTGATAGTCGTCATGCCCGATGTAGAACACGCTCTCCTGGTCGAGCCCGGTGATGTTCACCATCGATGTCTCGCTGACCGCCGTGTAGGTGTGCTTGCCCGATGACAGGGAGTCCGTCACCCACTCGAAGGTCGCCGTGTCCGTCTCTCCGGGGGCGATGTCCGTGACCGTAGTCTGGCTGTCCGGAACGGCCTTGCCGTCTACTACGAAACTGACCGTAAGGGAGCTCAGTGCGACGTTCCCGTTGTTGGTTATCTCGGCCTTAAGGGTTATCGGCACCACGACCCTAACGGATGCGTAGCTGGAGCCGCTGACATCGATCTCTTCGGTGCCGACGGTGACCGTTCCGCTGTATTCCACCACAAGCTTGTATGCGCCCGCCGAGGACGGGGCCGTCATGGCGATAGTCTTCGTTCCGTTGGACGTGTACGTGCCTGTGGACGGGGATACCGCGCCCGACATCTTATCGCCGTCCGAGTTCAGGAGATATGCGGTAAAGGTCACGGCCATCGAACTGTAGCTCCCTTCGTAGTAGAAGGGCGCCTCGTAAGAGACGGAGCCTCCGGTCTTCACCGTGTAGCCGTCCGCCGGGGTCACGTTGAAGTACTCCGCGTCCGCCTCGTCTACAGTAGCAAGGCATATGCCCGCAACCATCAGCAGCGATACAGCCCCTATTATCGAGATTACTTTCTGCGTCTGAACACCCCCCTCTTGGATCCTAGCCAGATTATCATTACGATCAGGATCACGCTCAACACGAGCAGGACCCAGAACGCATTCTGGACCGTGCTTCCGGTCTGATACACGTTGTCGCCGGATGCGGACACGGACGAACCGAGGACCGCGTCCTGCTTCGTCAGATCGAACGATTCCGTGGCAACGGTCGACAAGCCGTGGGAAACTTCCACGTCTATGTGGATACCGGGTACCTCGGTGGACGAGCCGTCGGCGCTGATCAGCTTCACGTAGATCGTCGTGTCGGCATATCCCGCCAAGGGGAACTCGGCCGTCGGATCTATCAGCTTTCCGTCGCTGTCCGAAACCGTGTACAGCCACCCGGCGGGGACGCCTGTGACCGTAAGCGTCGCGTACATGAGATAGTTGGCTTCGTTCCTTAACGTCACCGCGTACATGTACTCGTAATCGTTGACCGCGTCGGGGCTGGCACCCTCCTCGGTGGCCACCATTATGGTCACATTGTCGGACGAGGGTATGTCGACCACATATCCGCTGGGGATCTGGCACGTTGCCTGCGTGGTCCCCTCAAGGTCTGCAAGCGATACCTTCATCTCCGGATTGCCGTCGCCCACCCTGAGCGGGTCGAGCCACCCCGAGACCGTGACCGTCGTCGCCGTCGAGCCGTCCACGGTGACGGTGTACGACCTGTCGAGCTGCCACGGGCCCGAAGACACGACAGCATAGGTCTTGCTGCCCGTGGAATCGGCCGAGGGCGTCACGTTGATGGTGAAGGAGAAACTGCCGTCCGCGTCCGCCGTGATGGTGCCTGCGTTCACGGATATCGTGAGCTCCGCGTCGGGGTCCGCCACGACGAGCCCGTCTCCCACCAGTTCGGCGTTGACGGTGTTCGTCCCGGACGGGCCGATGGTCGCGCTTGCCGTACCCGAGTAGCTGTAGTCGCTGGAGCCTATGGTCATGGTCACGTCGAAGGCGATTGTTACCGCTCCGATGTCTGCGGGGACCTCGATCTCATAGGTCCCGTCCGAGACGGTCGTGAATATCGTCTTCGTAGACGAGTATGTGATGGTCGCGGTGCCGCTTCCGGACACTCCCACGTATCCCTTGAGGGTCACCGAGTCCGAGAGGGCCCACGAGGATGTGTCAAGGGTGGTCCCATCATAGTAAGCGTACGCCACCTGAGTATCGGTCTCCGCCTTGAACAGGTACTTCTTGCCGGATTCCAGCAGATAGTATCCCGAGTCCAGGTTCACCTTGTAGTATTCGGCGTCTTCGTTGTCCGGGTCCTCTGTCACGGTGACGGTGGCCCCTGTCAGAGCGGATACCTCGACCTTCGACATAGACGTTACTTCCGTGTCCGCGACCGTGTACATCTCCGTGTGGCCGGCATATATGCTGACCTTACTGTAGGTGTAGACGCCCGCATTCTCCTCTATGCAGTAGTACGTGCCCGGTTCCACATCGGCAGATGCTCCCGCGGCGATCTCGTAATCGGCCGTCTCCGAGGAAGCGGAAGAAAGCAGCCATGTGTCCTCTGTAACGGTTATGCTCTGGGTCTTCACGGTGCTGCCCGTGACGGTACCGATGTTGAAGGAGGCCGTGGCGCTCTCGGTGCTTGCGGAGATCGACTTCGTAAGGTCCGAACATGTCATCGCCGCGTCGTCGAATCCCTCTATCAGGACGTCCGCCGTAACTCCGTCGGGTATGTACATCGTTGCCTTGCCTTCGGAATTCGTCGTCCCGTAGATCACCTGGCCGTCTCCCAACGTTACCTGGACCTCTCTGAATGCCACGCCTTTCTGGCCGTCGGTTCCGGAGCTGAAAGTCAGTGTGACGGTCAGCTTCCTGGCGTCCTGGGTCCTTATCTCGCCCAGGTCTGCTCCGTCGGTGACGGTGACGGCTTTGATGAGACAGGAACCGTCGGTGCCGACCGCGTACATGGTATAGTCGCCTGCCGGGAGCATTCCGCTGATGTTGCCGTCCTCGTCCGCGGCGTAACCCATCGTCACGCCGTTGGAACCGAAGAACGTGACCGTTCCGGGGATCTCATCGCCGGAAGAGGATAACAGCTTCGCGGTGAAGCTGACGGCGGAGCCTATGTCCGCGTAGACTCCCGCGTCATAGGTCTTCACGCTGCTGCCGTCGAAGAGGGTGAAGACCGCATTGCCTGTGTCCGGGAGGTTTGCTTTCCCGGCGGATGCGTTGACAGACGAGTAGCCGGGCGCGGTCACCGTGATTATTCCGGTCATTCCGGTGTCTGTCACGGCTCCGTAGACGACGATCTTGGCGCTGACCGTGGAGGTCGAGCTCACCTTGGCGCTGTAAGACGTGCCGACCATGTCCTTGGCGTACACGACATACTGTCCCGAGTAGTCGACCCCCGTTATCGAGCGCACGACCGAAATCTCGGCCTTTCCGTATTCGTCCGTTACAGCGGCCGCCTCGTAAAGCGTTCCGTCGAGCAGGCTCTGGGCCACGACCAGGACGCCCGTCTGCGGGGCGCCGTACTGGTCCGTTACGGTCACAGATATCTTTCCTTCTGGCTCTACGTCCACTCCGTCGTTTGCTCCCGGATATATGGTTACGGACTTCGTGCCCAGGGTGTAGGTTCCGAGGTTCGCGGTTATCGTGTATTTATCCGACGGCATGTCTGTGAATGTGTAATTTCCGGAGGCGTCGGAGGCCACCGTAACTGTTTTACCCGAGTATTGTCCCACAGCCGTTACGCTGACCTGGGACTTTACGCCGGTAACGGTTCCCGAGATAGTGGATCCCGTTATGTCCGTGGCCACCGAAGGGTCTGCGACGGTTCCTATGAACGTTCCGCCGACCGTCAGGTCCGTACCGGTGTATACTCTGATCTCGTAGTTGCCCGAGACGGGGACCATGATCGAGTAGTTGCCGTCGGAGTCCGTGAAGGATGTGGAGCGCTGGACGAATGTCCCGTTCTCGTCCTCCTCGAACACGGCGACCTTTGCGCCGGGCAGCGGCGTTCCGCCGTTGTAGGTTATCTGTCCGGTAACCGCGGTCTCGTCGGCCGGGTCGGACACCTTCAGGAGGACGATGCTGGAGAAGTAGTTGATTAGACCGCCGTTGGTCTTCTGAAGCTCGATGGCCTCGTATCCGTCCATGTAAACCCATCCGCCGTCGGTCAGGCTCGCGTCGCCGTCGGGATTGTATTTGACCTGCCAGTATTCGACCTCGAAACCGCTGAGCCCGAGTCCGGGCTGCGCCGTTACGGTACCGTCGCTGTACACCAGCTCGTAAGCTATGCTCTGCGTCACGCCGGCCGACTCGCCGGTCACGCCGAAGAGTGCTTTCCAGAGGAAGGACTCGTACATCGCGTCCGTGTAGGTGACGCCGCTGTATCCGTATGAGAAGTACTTGGTCGCGGCCCCGTAGGTGTCCGAGGAGTAGTCATTAAGGTAGGCCAGGGTGGAGATCGAAGAGCCGTCGCCGTAGTAGAGGGGTATCATTCCCGCGTTAAGTGCCACGTAGGCGATCCCACCGTCACCGCGCTCGCTGCAAATACCGTTGTAAAATGCGATGACCTCGGTCTCCGTCAGGGTCTCCGCGATATACAGGGATGCACGCATGTAGACGGCGTTCTCTTCGCTGAGCGATCCCGAAACGCCGGGATATAGGTCCGGATTTTTGAGGACCGTGTCCCTGCACGCCGCCGGGTCGTTTATGATCGAGGCCAGGTCGCTGAGGCCCGCCGCGTTGATCTGATCCGAATACCTTTCGGTCCCGTCAGCGATTATCAGGCGCAGCGCCATCGCGGCATAGGCTCCTTCGGAACCGTTCGCCAGTATTATGTTGGATGCCGCCGAGGCGCCTTGGCCGGAATCGCTTGTGACGGATACGAACCCTCCCCTGTCCGCAGCCGAGGAGGAATCGAGGAACCATGTAACCAGGGCGCCGTCCTTGGATATGCCGGAGTAGGTGTCCCAGATCATGTTCATCGGGTTGCTTTCCTCGGTGTTGATGGAGTATCCCATCCCGCCTAGATAGTCTGCGGAAAGGCCCTCCTCCTGGTTGGTGGAGGTGCTGGCGTCGGCGGCCAGCAGGGCGTTGGGCGCCACGACCAGCAGGAGGACGCAGACGAGCGATATGAAGGGCTCCGGCTTCAGGAGCTTTTTGAGGCTCGCCTTGAAGCCCCCTCCCCTTATGGTTGACAGGTAGGTCCTCATGTCCACCGCACGGATGAGCTTGACTATGACGACCGAGGCGGCTATCGAATACATCGCGCCCGCCATTATGGCGCTCTCGAAGGAGAGCCAGCTGAGCACGAAAACTCCGATGATCCAGAGCATCGACATCAGGTAGGCCTCGGAGCGGCCCTTCTTGCCGAACCTGTAGAGCATGTACGTGAAGATAACGAAAGGCATCCAGACGGTAGCCCAGCCGTAGAACGTGGCCATGTATGATATCGAGACGTGCTGGGGCAGCAGGATCGCCGCGATGAGCGAGGTCTCATATATCTGGTTGCCGGAGACCGCGTCTTCGAACAGGCGCGGGGCCGCCAGGTAGAGTGCCGCCAATGCGGCGGCCGCGACTATGATCGGCACCAGGAAGGACTGCAGTTTAGGCCTAGACCTCATCATGTAGAGTATCCCGACGCAGACCGCGGAGATCGCCACGACCATTACCGGCCCGGTGAAAACCGCAAAGAACAGCCCAGCGGCCACGTAATAGGGCACGGACACCGCAAGTCCTATGGCGATGATCGTAAGATAGGATGCGAATACGGCGCCGAAATCACGGCCCCTGAGGCGGGCGAAGACGGCCTGGGCGACCATCAGGAACACCAACATGACGAAGGCCATGCGGAACCCGTTCCACGATAATGCCACGGCGGCGATCAGAAGCCCTGCGGGCACGGTGTATTTCAGCACATCCCTGGTGAATGCGCCCTTCATGCCGTCGGTGCGGCCGTCGAGAGCATTCATGGCCTTGAAAATCAACAGGGCCGCGGCCACGAAGAACAGCAGGACGATGCTCAGCTCGTTGCCGTTCGAGAACACGGACATGACGATCGGCAGAGGCAGCGTAGCGAACAGAAGCGCCGACACCAGGCCGACGGTCCTGTCGAACATCTCCTTCCCCAGCATGTAGACCAAGATGCAGGCTATCCCTGCGGCCACTGGACCGGAGAAGGCGAGTGCACCTGCTGCTGCGGTCGGGACGGATGCTCCTAGCAGCACGGCTATCTCGGCGAAGAACGCCAACAAGAAGTCGACCAGCGGAGGCTGGACCGAGGTTCCGCCGTACGGGTAGTTAAGCGATGGGTCGGAAAGCCCGAATGTTCCCGCGAGGATGCTCTCGATCGTGTGCTGGTGTTCAGATGACCCCGCGCCGGACAGGGCGAAGTTGCTTCCCGCGGATATGCCGAACGAGAACACCGTCCTGACAGCGACCGCCAGCGCGACTATCATGAGAAGCGTCAGCAGGAGCCAGTGTCTTTTTATCCAGGATCCTTCGCCGCCTTCTTTGGCGGCCAGGTCCCTCTTCTCAGCTCCCTGAGAAGATTTTTCCTTTCCGAATTTACGCATTATAAGGGTCTCCGTCCTTTAAGGTGGCGATTGATGTTTGATTGCCTATTTATAGGTTTACGGGCGCGCCCTTAATATATAGTCAGAGGTCTGCACAGCGCTCGATTTCGTCGCACAGAGTTTTGGCAACCGCCCTCGGGTCCCCTGATTTGTATATCGAGCGGCCGACTATCACATAGTCCGCCCCTGCGGATATGGCCGCCGCCGCGCTTCCGCCCTGGGCGCCCACTCCGGGCGAGAGTATCGTCCTATCCCCGACGACCGCCCGTATTGCTGCGATGCCCTCCGGCCTGGTGGCTGGTGCGATGAAACCGGAAGCACCGCATCTTACCCCCATCTCGGCCATCTCCACCGCATGCTTGGCGGTGAAAAGCCGCCCTCCGGGGTGGCTCATCTCAGTGACAGCGAATATCTCTGCGTCTGTGCCTGCGGCCGCGACGGCGGCCGCCAGCGAATCATCGCCCGTGAATGCATGCACGATGATTGCCGAAGCCCCCCTCGATACGCAGCCCTCCACTATCAGACGGACGGTGTTCGGTATGTCGGCGACCTTGAAGTCGCAGATGACGTCGTTGTGTTCCGCCAGCCGGTCGATCATTTCGGGACCGGCGGAGAGGACCAGGGGCCAGTTTATCTTTACCGCGTCTACGCGGTCCGATACTGCGTCGGCAATAGCCAGCGCCTTTTTGCCGTCGGTTTCGTCCAGAGCGAGTACCAAACGAGTGTCCTTCTTCATGTTTCCCCGATAGCTCAGGGAGAGTTAATAAAACGTCGGAGCGATTGCTGTTCATGACGATGAGGAGGTTGGAGTGCGGTTCCGCGGCATGCGGCAAACTCGCCAAGGGATGCCAATTCTGCTCCGAAGGTTCCAAGATGGTTCTTTTTGTGACCGGGATATGCCATACAGGATGCCCTTACTGTCCCGTATCCTTGGAGAAGAAGGGGGTAGCTGGGACATATGCGAACGAGCTCAGGGCCTACTCGGACTCGGATATAATCGGCGAGGCGGAGGCCATGGACGCCAAGGGAACGGGGATAACCGGCGGCGACCCTCTCTGCGACATGGAACGCACTCTCCATTACATCCGCCTGCTGAAGGAGCGCTTCGGCCCGGGGCATCATATCCATCTGTACACTTCGTCGGTGGACCCGGGCAAGATAAGGCTGCTCAGGGAAGCGGGCCTCGACGAGGTCCGGTTCCATCCGGGCGACGGGACATGGGGCGACTTCGACACGGGAAAACTCGAAGAGGTCGTTTCGATCGGCCTCGACGTCGGCATCGAGGTTCCGGCCCTGCCGGGGCGCGAGAAGGACCTTGATTCGCTGATATCCCGCGCCTTCTCGGCCGGCGTATCCTTCGTGAACCTGAACGAGCTCGAGTTCTCTGAGAGCAACTGGGACATGATGAAAAAGAACGGCTACAAGCTGAAGGACGACATCTCATCGGCGGTCAGAGGCTCTGAGGAGACCGCGCTGGCACTTATATCGTCGAACCCCGGCAGGAGGATACACTTCTGCTCCTCCTCGTTCAAGGACGGGATACAGCTGAGGCGTCGCCTGATAAGGAGGGCGAACAACACCGCCAAAGAATACGACGTCGTGACCGACGAGGGTACGGTCCTGAGAGGGATCCTTTACGCCGACGACCTTGACGGGGCGGCGGAACACCTCATGAAAGAATACGAGGTTCCGGACGTGCTCCTGTTCATAGACAGGAAGCGCAACAGGATAGAGGTGGCCTCGTGGGTCCTCCAGGAGCTGGCGGACGAGCTGCCCTACAAGTGCTACATCATAGAAGAGTATCCGACCGCGGACAGGCTGGAGGTGGAGAGGATGCCTCTCGGCCGCCACGCCCGCAGCTGATTAACAGGTTTCACCCTGGAGACGATCCCTAGGGGAGGGATCAGTCCACGCTGAGGCTCTGTATGTCGTGGTGTCTGTTCACGATATCTCTGGCTATGCGAAGGTTCTTGCCCTCTTTGCCTATGGCCCTGCCTTTGAGCTCCGGATCCACCGTCACGGTTGCGTGGGTTATCTCCCCGCGCTTCTCGATCACGACCTTCTGAGGGTTGTAGATATGGAATACGTTCATGACGAACTGTTCGGGGTCGGCCGAGTGTTCCACAACCTGGATGTTCTTCCCGGTCAGGTCCTTCAGTCTGATCATATGGTCCCCTTTCTTGCCCACCGCGATGTTGCCCTGTCCCGCCTCCACTACGAAGACGAGCTTGTCGGGGGTGTCCATGCAATCCACAGCGTTGGTGTGGGTCACCTCCTGGAACAGCGCGATGTACCTTAGGGTATCCTCTGTGATGACTATCTCTGCAGGCATTTCACTCACAGCGTAAGTATGTTTGAGGTGCCTTTGTCGATGACGGCCAGCGCCGATACCGAGAAGGGTTTTCCGCAAATGGCCCCGAGCTCCATGTTGTTGCCGTCGTAGACGTGGACCTTCACGCCCACTTTGTCTTTCAGCGTCTCGCTGGGGCAGTTCCTTGCCAAGATTATCATCTGGGCCTTGCCTGCCTTTATGGCCTTCTCTGTCTGGTCCACGCCGAACTCGACCTTACCCGTTGTAATGGCCGCCCTCAGCGCCTTGCTTATATCGACTTTTTCTTCACTCATTCTTCATCCCCCTTAGTTTTTTTCCTGGGTGTATAAATCAGGTTTACTGCTCCGGTCCCTAGCGTGACCGGCTGTCCTACGATGATGTTTTCCGTCACACCTTCGAGGTGATCGACCTCTCCCACCATCGCCGCATGCAGCAGGTGGGCCGCGGTTATTTCGAACGCCGCCCTTGCGAGCACCGACGATTTCTTTCCGGACACTCCGTGCCTTCCTATGGCCTTGACGAGCCCGTCGTTGGTCATCAGGTCCGCGACCAGCATGATGTGCCTTATGTCGACGTCCAGGCCTGCTTCGCCCAGTGTCTCCCCGGCCTCGTGTATGATCGCGTTCCTGGCCGCCTCGATCCCCAGAACTTCGGCGACCTCCAGTATGCTGTTGGTCATTACGTTCGGCGAATCGACTCCCTCGACCTTGAGGACCTCTTTCATGTTGCTGCCCTCGGTGACTATCTCATATCTGCCCGTGTCCTTGCTCTTGCTCAGGACCGCCCTGGCGATGCCGTCGATGCCTTTTATCTTGGCGTTCTTGATGGCGTCGTACATGGTCTGCAGTTTCTTGAAGGACTGCTGGTCGGACGTTATGGTTATGCTGAAGTCCGTCTTTTCGATCAGGCCGCGGACGGCCTTGATCTTGTTCAGTTTATCGAACATGTCGTCTATCGTCACGCCGCGCTTGTCCATCTTGTGGGCGCTGGGCGTTATGATTATGCGCATGTTCGTGACGTCCGTGGATATCTCGGCCACGTCTGTGAGGACGGTCATCTCGATCTCGGATGCCACATGGCGTGCCACGCTCTCGTCCTCGGCGGCGATCCCAAGAAGGGGGATCTCCATCGACGGGGTGCTCGGAACGCGCCTCGCATCGACGATCTCTATCAGCCTGGGAAGACCCTGCGTAACGTTGATGTTGGCGACTCCCGCGTAGTGGAAGGTACGCATGTTCATCTGAGTACCGGGCTCTCCTATCGAATGGGCCGCCATGACTCCCGCGGACTCGTTCTGGTCCATCAGGTGGGAGGTGTACATCTCCCATGCCCTGTCCAGAAGCTTTCCGCATACCTCGTCGCTGAAGTCGTTCCCCGCCATGCGCGAAGCGATGTCGGTGATGATCTTCATCGGTATGGAGTATCCCTTGGATGCCGCGAGCCCGAGAAGCCTCATCTGCTCCGGGGTGCGGTGGCGGTGGTGGGTGATCTCCTTCGCCGTGAATGCGGGCACAGCCTCTTCGACCTCCTTCTTTACCTTGGCGGTCGTCGAGCGAGACGGGCGTTTCGAGAGCTTGGTCACTATGGACTCGGCCTCCTCGGAAGAGATCCCGAGGTCCTCGATGTCGCCCTGGGATATCGTCTCCACGTCGCCGAGGGTGTTGTATTTGGTCATCAGGAGCGCGGCCGCCTCTTCGCTGACCCCGCGCCTGATCAGGGCCTTCATCGTGTCTTTCTTGGCCATTATCACTCACCTCCGGACTCGTAGTCGGAATCGCCTGAGTCTTCGAACTCCTCGGACTCTTCGTCTTCCATGAACTCCATCTCGTCCTTCTCCTTGGCGCCGTAGTCCTCTCCGACGTCCCTGTCGTCGATGCGTATCATCTTCTCGGCCACATCGTCGCCCAGGACCTCTGCGAACAGGTCGTCCAGGTCTATCGCCTTTCCGCGCACGGACCTGGTCGGGTCGACCCCGTCCTCTCCGTACTTGAACTGGATGACCATCCCTATGGTGTTCCTCACGGTGCCGTCGGACGTCAGTTTGAGGTCCTCCAGCGCCGATACGAGCCTTCTCTGCATGTAACCGGACCTGGACGTCCTCACCGCAGTATCGACCAGTCCTTCACGTCCTCCCATGGAGTGGAAGAAGAACTCGGTGGGCGTGAGCCCTGACTTGTACGAATTGGAGCAGAACCCCCTTGCGTACGCGCCCATGTCGCCCTTGTGGAAGTGGGAAAGGGTCCTGTTCCAGTATCCTCTGGACAGCCTCTCTCCACGAACGGACTGCTGACCGACGCATCCCGCCATCTGGGACAGGTTCAGCATCGATCCGCGGGCTCCGGCCTTGGCCATGATGACCGCCGGGTTGCTCATACCCAGGTGTTTGCCTGCGATTTTACCGGCCTCGTCACGGGCCGCTCCCAGCTGGGACATGACCTTGACCTCGAGGGTCTCCCTCAGAGAGCGCCCGGGCATCTGCTCGAGGGTCCCCTCCTGATAGGACTCCACAAGGCTGGACACTTCGGATATGCACTCTTGGCTGAAGCTGTTGATCTGAAGGACCGCTTCCTCCGGTATGTCCTCGTCGCCTATCCCTGTGCTGAACCCGTGGTTCATAAGGGCGCCGAGGGCTAGCCTTGTAACATGGTTGATGAAATTGGCTGCCTCCTCGGACCCGTAGTCGCGGGCGATGCGGTCGACGATCTTCCCCTTGCTGTTGCCTATGGCCTTGACGTCGATCGTTCCACAGATGAGCTGGGAGTTGCGTATCTTGACGTACGCGTCGTATTCGCACTCCTCCCTCTTGCACGAAGAACAGTTCTGGCATATGTTGGCCTTGAAGGTGGTGCGGAAGTTTTTGGGAAGGACCGAAGAAAATATCTGTTTCCCCGTCCAATACGCTTTGCCTTCCTCGTCCCTGAGTGGCTCCGGCATCTCGATGTCCGGTAGCTTCCTCATTATGTTGGCGGCCTCGAACCTGTCGAAGCGGGGGCTCAGGTGCGTAAGGAAGTACGCACCGGTTATGTGGTCGTGGATCGCCCCTATGATGGGACCTCCGTACCTCGGGGAGAGGATGTTCTCCTGGACCTGCATGAGTATGCGGGCTTCGGCGCGGGCCTCCTCGGACTGCAGCACGTGGAGGTTCATCTCGTCTCCGTCGAAGTCTGCGTTGTAAGGGGGACACACGCACAGGTTGAACCTGAAAGTGCGCCCTCCCATTATCCTGACGCGGTGGGCCATCATGGACATCCTGTGCAGCGAGGGCTGCCTGTTGAACAGGACGACGTCGCCGTTGATGAGCTGCCTCTCGACCGTGTAGTCGGGCTCGAGCCCTTCCGCAACGTCCTGGGCGTTGCGGTCTGTCACGCGTATCCTCCTTCCGTCGGACCTTATGACGTAGTTGGCTCCGGGTATGTATTCGGCGTCCTCGGGGGGGGTCGGGCCGCGGGCCACGAGCTCGCGGAGCTTCTCGATGTTGTGCTCGTTCACGTGCACCGGGACGGTCAGCTCCCTGGCGGCGACGGTGGGTATACCCACGTCGTTTATGGAGAGCATCGGGTCCGGAGAGATCACGGTACGGGCGGAGAAGTTCACACGCTTACCGGAAAGGTTGGACCTGAAGCGTCCCTCCTTCCCCTTCAGCCTCTGGGCCAGCGTCTTGAGCGGACGGCCGGACCTGTGCCTCGCGGGCGGGATGCCGGACGTCTGGTTGTCGAAATAGGTGGTTATGTGATACTGCAGGAGCTCCCACAGGTCCTCCACGATAAGCTGGGGGGCGCCCGCGTCGCGGTTCTCCCTGAGCCTCTGGTTGATCCTCAGGACATCCACCATCTTATGGGTGAGGTCGTCTTCGGACCTGTCTCCCGAGTCGAGGGTGATCGATGGCCTGACCGTTACCGGCGGCACCGCGAGGGCGGTGAGCACCATCCATTCGGGCCTGCATGTAGCGGGGTCGAATCCCAGGGTCGCAAGGTCCTCGTCGGTTATACGCTCGAGCCTCTCGCGGACCTCCTTGGGGGTCAGCTTGTGGTTGTCGTCCACCT
>ENA-UOOI01002749-UOOI01002749.1-fermentation-metagenome-genome-assembly--contig:-NODE-2749-length-14459-cov-3.842474_pt1 | contig 14459 bp, 13 predicted proteins | sample MGYA00245779_ERZ724027 | MGnify/ENA primary metagenome ERZ724027 (study PRJEB28704, sample SAMN03018318) | fermentation metagenome | biome: anthropogenic terrestrial biome; feature: soil; material... | reverse complement strand
ATTCAAAAAAGCGCTGATTTGCTGCATATACATAGGAATACACTACTGTACAGACTTCAAAAGATCCATGATATGGCAGCAATTGATCTTGATAATTCATCGGAACGGGAAAGACTTTACATATCATTTTTTCTTATGAGTACTCCCGATAATCATAGTCGAAATTAGCCGAATCATGCTTGACCTCTTGTTTTTTATTGCGTACAATAACAAAAGGAGGTAAATTATATGGCAATTAGTAAAAATAGACGAACTGGTTTTTTAACCAAGAATATTGATATCGTCGGATTTGATGACTTAAATGGAAAACCTGGTTTTCAGATGGCAATGCAGAAGGCTAACGGCCGGTATTATCTATATGCCACAGATCGGAAGAGCGTCGTGTAGGGAAAGAGTGTAGCAGAAGGCTAACGGCCGGTATTATCTATATGCCACTTCCTTTCGCTGGAATGGCATCAATATATTAGATGTAACAGATCCCAAAAATCCTAAGAAGATCAAATGGATGGAAGGTTTCTGGGTAGACGACTCAATCCATGACGGACAGTCCACCCCGAAGATGCAGCTTGCAGATGGAATTCTTGTACTTGCCCATGGAGGTACTATGGACGTACTTCACGGAACCCCAAAGGGAAATACACTTCCGTTCTGGGGCGGAATCTCGATCTGGGATGTCAAGACTGATCCTGAAAATCCGAAACTGCTCTCAAAATTCCACTGCGGAGGCGGCCCCGGTGTTCATCGTTTCTTCTATAACGGAGGAAGATACATCTATGTCACAGGTTCCTGTGAGGGATATGCTTTCTTCATCTTGAGAATCATCGACATTAAGGATCCCACAAATCCAGTAGAAGTCGGACGCTGGTGGGCTGATGAACAGTTTCTGAATAACGAACCGGGCGGGGAACTTCCACCATTCGGCTCTAAGGAATTCTTAAATACTCCTCAGCTGCACGCATGCAGTTATCGCGATGACATTGTATATATGGCATATCAGAATGTCGGCTTAGTACTCGTAGATGTAAAAGACAGGTCGAATCCTACTCTGATCGGAAAGGTTGGACTAAACCCGCCATTCGGAGGCGGTTCCGGCGGTGCACGTGTTCACACAGTACTACCTCTGGGAGACCTTCCTTATGTTCTGGTTTCTACAGAAGCCGAGAGATGCTACTATTTCAATGGTAAAGAAGATGGCGGAATGTTCGGAAAGCTTACAACACAGCCGATGAACATGCTGGGAATTGTTGAAGTTACTGATCCGACAAATCCAAGCCTGATCTCTGTATTCCCATATCCGGAAGTTCCGGAGGGATACACACATGGTAAAAACTTCAACCTCGTCGACGGACTGAGAGTTCCTTTTGGCCCTCATAATTCTTTTGACGCATTTGGACCGGATGTATATCAGAAATATAATAACCGGATTTATACCGCATATTTCCATGCCGGATTACGTGTATATGACACAACCGACGTATTTAATCCAAAGGAAATTGCATACTGCATCACTCCGGATCCTGAGAAACCTGCTTTTGACAACGAAGACGGTACACTCATGCCCGGGCCGCTTGTAGGTATCGCTGAAGATGTGCTTGTAGATGACAGAGGTTATATCTACTTTGATACAGCCAATGATGGACTTTACATCGCTAAATGCACAGTTTGATGCACGGATAAATATCGAAATATTTTAATAAAGCCATCCTTAAATCTTGAAATTTTTAAGGATGGCTCTTTCTATAGAATTCATAAATAATAATTCATAAATCTGCATGCTTGGAAATCTCTGAAAAATCAATATACAAATCATCATAGATATTGACTTTGATACTTGCATCAAAGGTATAGGGAACACTCAGGAGGTCACCTTCAAAGTAATATACGGTTATACTTTTTCGTTTTGGGTCAACAATCCAGTATTCTCTTACCCCATATTTTTTATAATAATACAGTTTTCGTATATAGTCATCCGATGAATTACCGGGAGAGGCGATTTCTATAATGAAATCAGGAGCCCCGTTACAGCGTTTTCCATCTAGCTTGTCTTTATCACATACAACCAGAATATCCGGTTGTACAATCGTCAATGGATGATCCGATAATTTCACGTCAAAAGGCGCGGGGAAAACCGAACAATCTCCCTTCTTTTTTCTGATATAAGAGCTGATAGAAATCAGCAACTCAGTCAGAATGGCCTGATGTGCCTGAGAAGGGCTTGCCATGTACTGAATCCGGCCATCAAAAACTTCTGCACGTGTATTTTCCGGCAGAGAATCATACTCCTCTAATGTGATTATTTCCTGCTTTGGCGACAACATATTGAACACATCCTCTCTATATTGGACCCCTTATTGTTTATTCTAATACGAATTTTATATCTTCACAAATATTTTGTTTCCTAATTCTTACAATATCATGTTTTTACCAAAATCTCAACCTAAAAGCTTTTATATTTTTCTCTTGACTCTATACCTACTATAGTCTTTATACTTCTATTATAAACATCAACTTTACACAAAGAAAGGAATTAAGGATTATGAAGAAACTTATCAAAAATGCTCAGGCTATCGTAACATGCGATGAAAAAGATACGGTTTACCGTGATGCCGATATCTTAATTGACGGACAGGAAATTATGGAAATCGGTAAGAGCTTGTCTTCCGATGGCATTGATGAAGTCATTGATGCCAGAAACAAATTTGTCTATCCGGGTCTTATTAATACGCATCATCACTTTTTTCAGACATTTGTCCGAAACACAGTGAAAGTGGATTATCCCAATATGACGGTTCCGCAGTGGCTGGATCATATCTATCCGGTATTTAAGCTGATCAATCAGGATGTTATCTACTATTCTTCTCTTACAGCAATGGCAGATCTTCTGAAACATGGTTGTACGACAGCTTTCGATCATCAGTATTGCTACACTACAAACACAGGAAAACAAACCGTGGACCGACAGATGGAAGCAGCAGAATTACTGGGCATCCGCTATACGGCAGGCCGCGGAACCAATACCCTCCCGAGAAGTGAAGGCAGTACGATGCCGGAGGAAATGCTCGAGACTACAGATGAGTTTATCAGCGATTGTCAACGGATTATTGAAAAATATCATGATCCCGAAAAATTCTCAAAAAGACAGATTGTGATTGCTCCCTGTCAGCCGATGAACTGTTACAAAGACACCTTTATCGAATCTGTAAAACTTGCCAGGACCGAGGGCGTCCATCTACATACCCATCTGGGGGAAGGCGAAAATGAAGTAATCCAGCAGCGTTGGGGCATGAGAAGTCTCGACTGGTGTGAAAAAATTGATTTTGTCGGAGACGATGTCTGGATTGCCCATGGATGGGAATTAAACGATGATGAACTGGATCGCCTGGCAGACTATAAAACAGGAATTTCCCATTGCCCGGCCCCTGCAATTCTCGGCGGGTTTCCCATTTTGGACTTTAACAAGCTGCTCGATAAAGGTGTTCTTGTCAGCCTTGGATGCGATGGTTCTGCGACCAATGACAGTTCCAGTCTTCTGGACTCTCTTCGGATTGCTTATCTGATGCAGGCATTTTACAGTAAAGAACGCGGCGGATGTGTAAAACCTTACGAACTGTTGAAGATGGCAACAATCAACGGTGCGAAAACTCTTGGTCGAAGCGATATCGGCTCTCTGGAAAAAGGGAAGGCAGCTGACCTGTTCATGATAGATACCACCAGTCTTGAGCTGACAGGAACATGGCATGACCCTGAAAACCTGCTTCCCAGAGGCGGTGTGACCGGACCGACATGGCTGACAATGGTTGGCGGAAATGTTGTTTCGAAAGAAGGACATTTAGTAGGAATCGATGAAGAAAAACTCGCATATGAGGGAGAAAAAATCTGCACAAATGTCCTCAGAAACCACTGTGACGCATTTTAATTGGAGGCCTGAAAGAAATGGAAAATACCATGAGCACAAAAAACGGAAACATGAAAAAATTTCTGATAAACACCTTGCAAATATGTATCGGACTTTTTATCACAGGTATTGGTACGGCTATGATGTATCTGGTGAACTGGGGAAGCGCACCTGCAGCAACCATCGGCGATGGTGTTCATGTCGCATTTCATATAAGTTACGGTACAGCGGGAATACTGGTGAATATCCTGTTTCTTATCGTACTTGTATTTCTAGACCGATCTATAATCAGTATCGGTACAATTCTGGCAACATTCTTTATGGGAATCTTTATAGACGTCGGAGTTTTTCTGATAGAGCCATTTTATACTGATACCTTTTCCGTTTTCGCAAAAGCAGTCATTCTTGTCCTGGGCGGAATCATCACAGCGATAGGACTCGGCTATTACGTAGGCGTTAACTTTGGAATCGGGGCTATTGACGGTATGTCCGTAGCATTAAACAAAAAATTCAACATCCCATTTACAGTCTGCCGCTGGGGTGTAGATATTGTAATTACAGTTGTCGGAATCCTTCTTGGCGGGGCCTGGGGAGCCGGAACTGTTGTTTCCATAATTATCACTGGTCCAATCATGCAGGTTGTGATAAAATATTCACAGCAGTTTCGTGAGAAACATATAAAACAGGAAGACAATTAATTAACATGGAGTTTGTATGGAAATCAAATTATACAACATTGGAGAAATGAGCAGGCTTTTTAATCTGAGTGTTCAGACTCTGCGCTATTATGATAAAATAGGTTTGTTTATACCTGCATATAGAGAGACAAACGGATACCGGAAATATAAATTTGAACAGATATATAAACTGGCAGCCATCTGTCATCTGAGGGAACTTGGCTACCCCTTAAAGCTCATCGCGGAAATTATGAATACCCGAAATGTAGATACCTCATTAAATGAAATGGAAAACCGCCTCCATTATGTCAGGCGTGAAATCCGGTATTTGCAGAATACCGAAAACATTCTTGACAGAAAAATCCACTTCATCAAACGAGAGGTACCACCCTTTGATTCCATACTGGAAGATTCCATACAAAACTTTGAAACCCGTTATTATATTCTAATCGGGAATGAGGAGACCCTATACCAAGATAAATCCTTTTACCTCAATCCTACCATTGTTTTTTATGATGATAGGGGAGACCGTAAATTCGGAGCATATCTCGGGACGTCAAAAGAATTAAGGTCCGAAGACAAATGTATGAAAAGTATTCAGGCTGGAAAATATCTGATCCTATGGCATAAAGGCGGATATGACACGATCTGGCAGCATGTACTGGAAATACGAGAAAAATATCGTAACTTGAACCTCGAAAGCTGGTCGGTCCACTTTAACATCGTAGATCAATTCATAGAAAAGAATCCGGAACATTATCTCACAAAGATTCAGATTCTGATAAAAATATAGTCCCAAAAAACAAAGACCCCTGAGAACAGCCATCAATAGCTGTTTTCAGGGGTCTTCTTAGATTTTCAATCACAAAAACTACTGATACAAGTTTTCCTGCAAATAGGACCTGCACTGTGTAAGATCCGGCACAAGCACATCCATCTTTCGGATGACCGCCGGACGAAACGAACCGTCCTGTGGAATCCGATAGCTTTCAACATTGCCTGCCCCCATGGTAAACACGGTCATCGCATATCCCATAAGATCACCATGTGACAGGTCTGTTGTCAATAATGGGAAACCTTTGTCAATCAGTTTCAATATTGTATTCAGATCTGACTTTTTCGCCTTTTCAAATGCCGCTGTCAGTACTTCCCTCTGACGATTGGTTCTTTCATAGTCAGAATTTCCAACCGATCGATTTCTCGCATGAATCAGGGCCTGCTCACCATTTAGATGATTCATCCCTTCCTTTAGATCCCAATCCTCATCTTTTGCCTGGGGATCTAGAACCGTCTGACTATTTCCGATTACATAATCCGCCTCTCTTTGAGAAAGTTCCAGATCAATACCGCCAAGAAGATCGATACAGGACTGGAAACCTTCAAAGTCCACTTCTATATTTCCATCTATATGAACCCCGAAGTTTTTCTCCACTACCTGGTCAAGCAGATCCATCCCTCCAAACTGATAAGCCGCATTCATACGGTTATCACTGTATCCGGGAATCTGAACATACAAATCACGCATAAAGGAAGTAACCTGAATTGCACTTTTTTTCTTATTGATCGTGACCATCATCATAGAATCGGACCGCTGTCTTCCCTGTCCTTCTCTTCTATCCTGTCCGATCAGCATAATATTTACAACATCCCTATCTTTCATAATGTCCTTTGTCAGATCCGGCCATATTACATCTTCAGGCAAAATCTTCTGCAGATCACTATCGGAACTTTCATCCGCCTTATCCTCATCCGTTTCAAATGTCTCCTCCGAAGGATCAATCTTCTTATTGTCCTCTGTGGTTGTTTTATTTATCTTGCCAAGTGTATGCTGTGCATAAGCATATCCGGCGCCCAGAACGATGACAACAAGTAAAAGCACCGCAATTAGAATTTTGAAAACCACAGGCATCTTCTTTTTTTTCTTTTGTTTCATCTCATTCTCCTCATATGTCTTTCAGAAATTTTACCATGATATCTATATTATACACCTTTTTTGGGAAAATATGGGATATATTCTTCTGAACATTAAAATGGAGAACAGAGATAAAAAGAGTTAATCACACATCTCGAAGATCTTCTCGATATCCTTCTGTCTGAGTGGTTTAAACCCGCGAAGCACATCGCCGCCGCAAGCCTTTTTTGCCATAACCGGGTAATCTTCTGACTGGATTCCAACTTCGGATAAGGTGCTTTTCAGTCCCAATGTCTTAAAGAAAAAGTCCGAAAGCATTTCTATCGCCTTCTCGGCAATTTCCATATCCGGAAGAGTAGAATCTATCCCAAATACATTGACTCCAAACTGCACATACCTCGAAACTGTAGTCTCATCCAGGCAGTATTTCAGCCAGCGTGGTGTCAAAATTGCAAGTCCCAGACCATGCGTAATATCATACCTCGCCGATAACTCATGTTCCATCGGATGGCAGCTCCATTCTAAGTGCTTACCTCCGTTAATAAATCCGTTAATTGCCCAGGAAGACGTCCACATAAGATTGGCGCGTGCCTCATAATTATCAGGTTCTCTCAGAGCAGCGGGTGCGTACTTTATTACCGTTTTAAGAAGACCCTCCATGAAGCAATCCAACATATAAAGATCGGGCTCCATATTAAAGTAGACTTCCATGATATGACTCATCATATCTGCAGCTCCGCAGGCCGTCTGGTATGCACTCACAGTATACGTGTTAGTCGGATCTAGGAAAGAAACCTTCGGCTGTAATTTTTCTGATCCATTTCCTATTTTATCCTGTGTTTCGGGATTACTGATCACACCGCCACTGTCCATCTCGGAACCCGTCGCCGCAAGAGTTAAAACATCCAAAATAGGCAGTGCCTTTTTTACGGGTGCTCCTTTACTGAAAAAATCCCAGGGATCATGAACCACACAGGCAGCAGCTGCAATCCATTTTGTCGCATCAATCGTCGACCCGCCGCCTACTGCAAGCAGAACATCAATTCCCTCTTTCTTGCAGATTTCTGCTCCTTTTCGAACAGAATCAACCTTTGGATTCGGTTCAATTCCGGACAGTTCAAAATGCTCCAGACCTGCTTTCTCAATTTCTTTTATGATCGAATCATAGAGGCCTGACCTTTTGATAGAGCCCCCGCCATAGGTCAGCAGTACCTTTTTCCCATAATTGCTCAATTCTTCTCCCAGATGTATGAGCTGATTTTCTCCAAAATACACCTTTGTCGGAATATGATAAATAAAATTGTTCATAGACAAAACTCCTTTCGACATTTGTTTGCAGGTTAAATATATATTACATTAAATGTAGCCCCTTGGCAAATCTTCCCTAATCAGCGGCATACTCATACATCTCGGGCCACCTCTTCCCCTGGATAATTCCGAGCTTGGCATTTCCAGAACTTTTATTCCATGATCCCGCATAATACTATTGGTAACATAGTTTCTGTCATAAGCAATAACGGTTCCCGGGCTGACACATAGCGTGTTTGATCCGTCATTCCACTGTTCCCGCTCAGATGCCATTCGGTCCATTCCTCCACAGCGAATCATAGTCACCTGGTCTAACCCAAGGCATCGGCATAGAATATCTGGCAGATTACCTCCATGCTCCGTAACTTTTAAAGATCCTTTCCGATCACCGGAATCTATTTCAAAGACCTTTAGATTGTCCAAGATTCCCGGATGAACGATAAACTTGTCAAAATCAATCTGAGTTAATACCGTGTCCAAATGCATAAATGCCCGGATATTTGGTATATCAAGTGCAAGTATTTTCTGAACTTGTGCATTTTCGTCAGAAAAGATATTTTCTGCCAGCTGCTCAACTGCCTCTGGTGTCGTCCTCTGGGAAATTCCGACAGCAAGTACATGTGGACTCAGATTCAAAATGTCTCCACCTTCAATACAGAAAGGATTTTCTCTCGTATAATAAAAAGGAATATTATCTGAAAAATCCGGATGATTTTCTAAAATCAGTTTTCCATAAATTGTCTCGCGTCTTCTTGTCCGGGAATACATATAGTTTAGGCTGACCCCATCCCCGATCGTAGCAAAAGGATCACGGGTAAAATACAGGTTTGGTATGGGATCTAAGAGGAAATGGCTATTCAGGTTCACAAGCTTTGATAAAGGGCTGTCCCCCACACCACTGACCTCATGTAAACCAATTCCTGACATTGTCTTAAGAATCAGTTCTTTTTCATCTTTGATTCCATTCAACAGATCAAATAATGACTCCTTATATTTTTGCGCCAGATTTTCACCTTCCCGAATAAATTGGCGGATAAACTCTCCCCGAAGTTTTGGATCATTTTTCAATACCTCCGCTGCCAAATCCTCAAGATATACGACTTCCACACCCAGCTCCTGCAGCATCTTCGCAAAGTAATCGTGTTCCTGCTGCGCCGCCTTGAGATAGGGAATATCATCAAAGAGCAATCGCTCCAGCTCACCCGGCACAAGATTCTCCAATTCTTTTCCAGGTCTGTGAAGCATTACCTTCTTTAATTTACCAATTTCACTTGTCACATGAACAGGCATTTTCAAGCACCTCCATTTTTTCTGATATACCGTCTCCGCGCACAAAGCGGAGAAGAAGGCCAGGCTAAAAGCCTGCCTTCTTCTTGCTTTATGCTGATAAGTCAGGGAAGGATCTTCCCCGCTGACAGATAGAGTTCGTACCACTCTTCTCTGGTAAGTTCTACATCCGGAGCCTTGCAGAGTCCTTTGATGTGGTCGAGCCCGGTCGTACCGACGATGACCTGAATTCCTGCAGGATGTCGAAGCAGCCATGCAACTGCAATCGCATTTTCGGTGACATCATATTTCTCCGCAAGTCTGGTCAGAACTTCATTTAATTTGGGAAATTTATCACTTCCGATGAAAGTTCCCTCGAACATCCCATACTGAAACGGTGACCACGCCTGCAGTGTAATGTTCTTCAGCCTGGAATATTCGATAATTCCGCCATCTCTGTCACATCCCGCATCGCTGTGAATATTCACATTTAACCCTGCATCAATTGTCGGGCAGTGAGCGATACTCAGCTGAATCTGATTGATCTGAATCCGGTTGTCGCAGCAACGGTTCAGCAGCTCCATTTGCATGGGGTTCTGGTTGCTGACACCAAACGTCTTCACCTTTCCGTCTCTTGTAAGCTCATCAAATGCCTCTGCAACCTCTTCCGGTTCCACCAGCGCATCCGGTCTGTGGAGTAATAAACTATCCACATGATCCGTTCCCAGTCGTTTCAGACTTCCATCCACCGATTCAATGATGTGTTTCTTCGAAAAATCAAAACTTATTCCTGGATTAATCCCACATTTCGTCTGAATGAACATCTTGTCTCTCAGACTCGGCGTGAGTGCTTTTCCGAATACCTCCTCTGATCTTCCGCCGCCATAGATATCAGCATGGTCAAAGAAATTAATACCATTTTCCAGCGCTGTTTCAATTATTGCCTGAACCTTCTCCGCCGATAAACTGTCAATTCTCATGCATCCCAGTCCTACACGGGATACCTCCGGTAAATCCCTGCTCAGATTAAATGTTTTCATTGTAATTCACCAAACCTTTCTTAATATGTTGTATATTACACTTCTTTTACTGCCTATCGATCCAGCCTAACCAGCGCATTTACATAAATTTTTACCGCACAAATGATATTGGCGACTGACTCTGTTTAAAGCTATAATCAAATCACCATATGTTTTTACAACTTTTTAATTCTTTGTTACCATAATAAGTCATACGCACGTTCTAATCAAGACTTTTCTGACATTTGTTAACATTATTTATAATTTATATTATTTATCAGAAACCTCCCGCCAAACCTGCTATTTTACTTATATTTGATCATCAATTACCTGATAGTGAAAAAGGATGTTTCAAACTTTTCGTCTGAGACACCCTTTATTATTATTTCACAGATTTAAGTTTTAATCCACTTCAAATGATGATCCTCATCAACGACCGGCTTAAGCCTGCGCCACTTTATGCGGGTTCAAAATATTATCAGGATCAAATACTCTCTTGATTCCATTCATCAGATCAATATTTTCCTCCGGCAGTGATTCCTTCAGATAAACTTTCTTCGCGTATCCGATCCCATGTTCTCCGGAGACCTGTCCGCGAAGTTCATACGCTTTATCATAGATCTTTTCCATCGTCGCCTTCATGCGTTTCTCCCACTCTTCGTCGCTCAGATCATCTTTTAAGATGTAAGCATGAAGGTTACCGTCTCCGGCATGGCCAAAGCTCTTAATCCGGATGTCAATCTCTTTATGAAGATTGTGTAGATAGGTAACCATCTCATTGACGTGATTTCTGGGGACAACCATATCCACCTCATCCATGTCAGTGGTGGACCCTTTGATTGCTTCAAGAAATGCTCCTCTGGCTTTCCAAATTGAGTCTTCTCTTTCCTCTGTATCAGAGATAAGCACATCGATGGCTCCCTGAGCAAGACAGAGTTTTGCCACATTGTCATATGCCTGTTCAATCTCCTCCACAGAGTTTCCGTCAAACTTCAGCAGCAGATAAGCGTCCGACTGGTTATCCGGAAATGCCTTTCCCAGATATTTTTCAGCATCCTCGATGACCTCTCTCTGCATAAATTCGATGGCTGTCGGTATTGATTTCGATTTGATAATCAGCGGAACGGTATCAATTGCCTGATCCAAGGTCGGAAATGGAATCAGCAGACTGATCACTTTTTTCGGAAGCGGTAGAAGCTTTAAAATAGCCTTCGTGATGATACACAGTGTTCCTTCCGATCCCACAATCAGATCCCTCAGATCATAGCCGGAACTGTTCTTTACCACTTTTCCGCCAAACTGTGTAATTTCTCCGTTCGGAAGTACAACTTCGAGTCCCATCACATAATCTCGTGTCACACCATACTTTACAGCACGCATTCCGCCGGCATTCGTGCTGATATTTCCTCCGATAGTCGCTGATTTTTCACCCGGATCCGGTGGATAGAAGAAGTCATGGTCTTCGACATAGGAAGCCAGCTCCATGAGCAAAACTCCAGGTTCTACCGTAATCGTCAGGTTCTCTTCATCCAGCTCCAGGATATGATTCATCAGGCTGGTATCAATCATGATTCCATGTTCAATCGCTACGGAAGAACCGACCAGGCCGGTACCTGAACCTCTTGGTGTCACAGGTATGACATTCTCATATGCATATTTCATAATCTCAGATATTTCCTGTGACGAAGTAGCCTTTACAACAATATCGGGATAGCTGCTTGTGCCGCTAAGTTCATCGTGGCTATACTCTTCATTGATCTGATCTCCCCTCAGGACACGCTCGTTGTCATTCACAATCTCCCTGATGCGGCTGATATCCTTTTCATCGATTTTTTTATAACTCATGCCTGTACCCCTTTCTTTTGTTCCAGCTTTTTGATTAGCTGCGGAACAATATCATAAAGATCACCGACCAGACAGTAATGTGCCGTCTTAAATATCGGAGCTTTCGGATCTTTGTTAATTGCAAAGATATTTTCTGAATGATTCATTCCTGCAACAAACTGTACAGAACCGGATACCCCGCAGGTGATAATCAATTTCGGTCTTACCGTTCGTCCGCTGAGTCCAATCTGGTATTTCGCATCCATCCAGCCATTTTCCATCATCGGTCTTGTACAGGCCAGCTGCCCGCCGAGCAGCTCTGCCAGATGTTCGAGCATCTTCAGATCTTCTTTTTTCTTCACACCACGCCCTGCAGCAACCAGAATATCGGAGTTTTCTATAAACTGTTCTTTTTCTTTCGGAATAATATCCAGCACCTTTACATGCGATATCAGTTTATCATCGGGAATCTCTTCCTTTACAATCTCACCGGACTCCTCTTCTTTCCTTACAGGTGCATTCATGATCTTATAACGAACCGTAGACATCTGAGGCCTGTGGTTTGGTGTCTTAATATGAGCCATGATATTTCCGCCAAATGCCGGGCGAATCTGAGATAAGTCCGTGCTCTCGTTCATCTGGAGAACCGTGCAGTCTGCCGTAAGACCGGTATGCATTCTGGCGGCAACTCTTGGTGCAAGCTGACGTCCGACTGTCGTTGCCCCGACCAGGATGGAAGACGGTTTCACTTTTTTGATAAAGTTTTCAAACACTGCCGTGTACGGCTCAATCTGGAAGCGTGCCAGCTCCGGTTTATCATATACATAGACTTTATCAACGCCATAGTGCAGAAGCTCTCTGCTCTTTTTCTGAATGTTGCTGCCCATGAATATGGCATAGACCGGATACCCTACTTTATCTGCCATTTCTCTTGCCTTGCCAAGAAGTTCGAATGTCACCGGATGGATGACTCCGTCCACATGATCCACATAGACAGCAATACCCTTCCATGCATCCTTGTCGATCTGTTCTTCCTTCATATCCTCAACGTATTCCATAGCTCCTTTTGGACCCTTTTTTACGCAGAGACGACACATCTTACAGGCGGCATTGATGACTACTTTGCCGTCCTTTTCCTCCATTGCCCCGAATGGACAGATTGAGATAAGATCCTGATTATTTTTAATCTTGTCCTGATGTACAATTAATCTCGCCATGGTTGTATACCCTCCTTATGCGAATTTCATATCTACAAGTTTGTCAAATAGTTTGTCTGCCAGCACATCGTCAGCGTCTTCCCACACCTCTTTTTTATCACTTACTTCAGGAGGAAAGATCTTCTGTACCTGTGTCGGTGACCCATTCAGGCCATAGTGTGTCTCATCTTTGTCTTTCATATCATCCAGCGACAGCACCTGAATCTTGCGTTCTCTTGTATCCTTCTTTTTCACATAAGAGGGAAGTCTCGGTGAGAAGATATCCTTGTCTACAGCCAGAAGACAGGGAAAGCTTACCTTTGCAACTTCTGTCTCACCCGGAAGATCCATGCTGACCGTAATCCCTTCATCGTCGATTTCGTCAAGGCTTACAACGTCTGCTACACATGGAATATTCAGCCACTCAGATATCTCAGGACCTACCTGTGCTGTATCTCCGTCTGTTGTCTGCCTTCCACATAAAACCAAATCGAACGTTCCACATGCTTTGATTCCCTGCGCCAGTGTATAGCTGGTCGCCAGAACATCCGCACCGCCAAACTTCCTGTCTGACAACAGTGTGCCCGAGTCTGCTCCCATCGAATATGCCTCGCGGATCACCTGCATTGCCTGCGGCGGACCCATGGATATGACGTGAATACTGCCACCCATCTTTTTCCTGATTCGAAGTGCTGTTTCCAGTGCATATAAATCATATGGATTCATCTTGGAAGCGGCGCCGTCCCTTTTTAACACTCCGGTAACCGGATCTACTTCAACCTTATTACTCTCCGGTACCTGTTTGATACATACTAGAATTTTCATTTATCCAAACCTCCATTTTTTATATCAGTATACTGCCTGCAAAGGCAATACAGCCTGCGATAATAATAAATAATAAACAATACTTCATAACTGAATTCATAATTTTACTTTCTTCCCCAGCCTGGCTGGTAGCTGCGGTTCCAATTGCAATTGTCTGAGGGGAAATCATCTTTCCTATCGTAGCACCAACTGTATTGACTGCCGCAAGCCATGCCTGACTAATCCCTAAATTGGAGGCTGTTTCAGCCTGAAGTGAACCGAATAATACATTGGAAGATGTTCCGCTTCCTGTCACAAATGTGCCAATCGCACCGACAAATGGTGAAATAAACGGATAGAATCTTCCAGTCAGTGTAACCAGCATACCGGCAATTGCTCCGATCATTCCACTGTAACCCATGATTTTAGCCATAGCCATAATTGATATAATGGTCAGAATTGTTTTCCACATCTGTTTCAGAGAATCTTTCAAGGCACCCCACATCTGAGTAATACCCGCTCCCTGTACTTTTCCTCCAATCACGGCTGCCAGCAATA
>ENA-UOOI01002748-UOOI01002748.1-fermentation-metagenome-genome-assembly--contig:-NODE-2748-length-14460-cov-3.677681_pt1 | contig 14460 bp, 11 predicted proteins | sample MGYA00245779_ERZ724027 | MGnify/ENA primary metagenome ERZ724027 (study PRJEB28704, sample SAMN03018318) | fermentation metagenome | biome: anthropogenic terrestrial biome; feature: soil; material... | reverse complement strand
TGTAGCATTACAGATCGTATTTAAAACACTAATATCATACCTCTTTTTCAAGATTTTTTCAACCAATTCTTGAAATTTGTTGTAATTAAATGTCGTCTGTGCCACTATGCAAACCTTTTTACCGGTTAAATCCGGAATTTTATCCAAATCCGAGGAGTCTTCGACGACAGAAACCGGTCCCGGACACCAGCCCCGGATCCCTTCCACTTCGGGATGCCGGTCATTTCCAATAATAATAATATACGCCCCTTTTTTGCTCTGGTCTTCTACAACACGGTGAATTCTTTTTACAAAGGGGCATGTGGCATCAATGACATGAAACCCCTTCTGCTCTATTTTTTCTGCGATCTTTCGACCTACACCATGAGAACGTATGACGACCGTGCCCAAAGGGACTTTATCAAGATCAGCGATACCATCAAGAACTCTGACTCCTCTTTTTTTTAAATCATTGACGACCCGGTCATTGTGAATGATAGGTCCATACGTGTACACAGGCTCACAATTTGTATTTTCAACCTGCTCATATACTTGATCGACAGCCCTTTTAACTCCAAAACAAAAGCCCGCAGAATGCGCAGTTGTAACGTTCATAGACAACACCTCTCATGATAGATGTCGAGGATTTCGTTTACAACTTCAGAAATATTCAAATCAGAGCTGTCTATCAGGCAGGCATCAAAAGCCTGATAAAGCGGTGACTGTTCCCTGTGTGTATCCTGATAATCCCTCTGTTTGATGTCTTCTCGGATTTTATCAAAATCAGGATGTCCGCCTTTCTCCTGCAGTTCGAGAAAGCGGCGCTCTGCTCTCGTATTGACACTGGCTGTCAGAAAAATCTTGATTTTTGCATCCGGCAGTACCACGGTACCAATATCTCTGCCATCCATGACGACGTCCCGCGTCGCTGCAAGTTTACGCTGAAGTGATGTGAGCCTTTTTCTGACTTCATCATATCTTGCAACTGTTGATGCTGCATTTCCCACAGCTTCCTCACGGATTTTTCTGCTTACATCTCTGCCATTTAAAAGGATCTTCTGTTCTCTGTTTTCATATACGATTTCAACTTGTACCGATCTGCAGTTTTTGCAGACAGACAGTTGATCTTCAGGATCAATATCATTCTCAAGCATGTGCAGTGCAATGGCTCGATACATAGCACCTGTATCTACATATACAAAAGAAAGGGCTTTGGCCACATCTCTGGCAATCGTACTTTTTCCAGCCCCGGCAGGACCGTCAATCGCAATATTAGTCGTCATTTTTTTTATCCTCCTGATCGCTTTGAATTCCATTTGCAGCTGCATATGCCGTAGACCACGCGATCTGCAGATTGAATCCTCCGGTAAGTGCATCCAGATTCAGCACCTCTCCGATAGAATAAAGGCCCTTTATATCCTTCAATTCCATTGTGACTGGATTTACAGCATTTGTATCTATTCCCCCCTGTGTGATAATAGCTTCATTAAACCCCTTGGTTTTAACGACGGTCATTGGAAAGTTCTTGATAAGTACGGCAAATGCTCTTCTCTCTTCTCTTGTAATCTCATTTGCTTTTTTCTCCTCAGATATGTCTGAAAGCGCAAGCATAACCGGCACCAGTTTAGATGGAAATAATCGATGAATTACGTTTTTGAACTGCTTATTTTTTCCAGCCTCAAACTCTCTGATCAGTCTCTGGTCCATCTGCCCGGGGCTTAACGCTGGTTTTAGATCGATATATGCCTGAAGTGCCCCCTTTTCCAGTCTTTTTGCGATTTTTGAACTCGCTGACAAGACAAGCGGACCACTGATACCAAAGTGTGTAAATAACATTTCCCCAAACTCATCATAAAGAACTTTTTTCCTGTCCATAATTCTCAAACTTACATTTCGAAGAGAAAGTCCCTGAAGCATAGGAATATAGTCTTCCTTTATTACAAGAGGTACAAGTGCCGGTCTCACTGATTTTACCGGAATGTTATATTTTTCAGCCATGGTGATACCGTCTCCGCTTGAACCGGTGGCCGGATAAGAATAGCCGCCTGTAGCCAGCACAACGCAGTCACTATATATTTTTTTATTGTCCTCCAGAAGAATTCCACAGGCTTTTCCATCGTGTACAATCAGATCTTTCACACGAATACCAAGATGAATACACACATTCAGATTCCTCATACGCTTTTCCATGCCTTTTATGATATCTGAACTGTGATCTGAAGCCGGAAAGGCCCTGTTTCCTCTCTCGACTTTTGTCCTTATTCCCAAACGTTCAAAAAATTCGATACTGTTTTCGCTGGTAAAACCATAAAAAGCGCTGTACAGAAACTTTGGATTGGAAACTACATTCTGAAATAATTGATCTATATCACAGTTATTGGTAAAATTACAGCGTCCTTTTCCTGTGATAAAAAGCTTTTTTCCAAGCTTTTCGTTTCGCTCATACACCTGAACTTTATGCCCGGCCTCTGCGGCAAATATTGCACAGGCCATTCCGGATGCTCCTCCGCCGACTATCGTTACATCAGGCATTGTCGTCGTCCTCCAGTTTCTTGAATTTTAATTTCATGTTATCATTCAGATAATTAATTTCGTCATTGCTGTAAACCTGATATTCGTCCCATATCTTCTCCATTGATTCCAAAGTATGAATCACCTCATCTTGTTTTTTCATGCACAAGGCGACAATCAGAGCATTGATGACACTTAAGGGGGCCGTGAGGGAATCTACCACAGATGCCATATCACTTCTTGCCAGAAGATTGCACGATGAGTACAGATTGATCGGTGAATGAATACTGTCAGTAACCGATATCACCTTTGCGTTTCTGTTGTTTGCAAATTCCATGGCTTTTAGTGTACGCATCGAATACCGCGGAAAGCTGATACCTATAATGACATCATTGTCATCAATTCTGATCATCTGCTCAAAAATCTCGCTGGGGCTGCTGGTATGTATATGACGTACATCTTTGCAGACAAGTTTTAAATAGAAGCTTAAAAATTCAGCCAACGGTGCACAGCTTCTTATACCAATCACGTAAACGGTTCTGGCCTGTAAGATTGTATCGACAGCCTGATTAAATGCAGCCCGGTCTGTGCGCTCCAGTGTTGTCTTAATATTCTCAATGTCTGATTTGAGCACCTGATCCAGAATCTGATCTTGTGGTACTCTTCCATATGTCACTTCCATTCGCTGGATCGAGTTTAATTTATTTCTAACCAATTCTTCAAGTGCCCTGTGAAATTCAGGGAATCCTGTATAACCCAGCTCCGTCGCAAAACGTACCGTTGTGGATTCACTGACATGAACTTCCGCCCCTAATTTTGCAGCAGTCATAAATACAGCTTTATCATAATGCTGTATAATGAAATTGGATAATCGTTTTTGCCCTTTACTTAAAGAACTATATTGCCTGTTTATTCTGTTCAGCAGATTATCTGCTTGTGCCATAGTCTTTATCCTCTATACTCTGCCCTGTCGGGCTTTATAATTTCTGATGAAATTACGGATTTCTCCGCACTCTTAATGATAGCATAAATCTCAGGAAGTGCAAGAAAAACCAACAATTCCGCAAAAGCAAAAAGATTCCGGGATGGTCTGTTCACCAACCCCGGATCTTTTTGCTTTTTTGCCCTGTCCTATTCAGACAGGATAAGCTTTATTTTCTTTATCTGCTTTTTTGGCATCTACTTTTGTATTCTGGGCATCTCTGTATTTGAAGAATTCTGTTGCAACCTGTGGAAACAGTGCATAGGTCAGAACATCTTCATCTTGTTCCTTATACTGCGCCATTTTCCCTTCAAGAGTATCAAGTTCATCGTCCAGAGTATCGGCAAAACGGCCGGTAATCGGTTTTGTATCTCCGATACATTTTTTCTGTACTTCGGGATTAAATGGTTTTGCTGTTTTTCCATATTTCCCGCTTAGAACATCTTTTGTCTCCTGTGTAACCATCTTATAACGCTCGCCGGAAAGAACATTAAATACAGCCTGCGTTCCGACGATCTGTGAAGAGGGTGTGACGAGCGGAGGCTCGCCAAGGTCTTTTCTGACACGTGGAACTTCTTCGAGCACTTCATAGTATTTATCTTCAGCGTGCTGTTCCTTTAACTGATTGGTCAGATTTGAAAGCATGCCTCCGGGTACCTGATACAGTAGTGTCTTAATATTAACACCCAGATTCTTGGGATTTAAGAGACCGCTGTCAAGGGCCTGGTCTTTGATCGGACGGAAGTAATCCGCAATTTCTGCCAGCAGATTTTGATCATATCCGGTATCATAAGGGGTCCCTTTAAAGGTCTCCACCATCACTTCCGTTGCCGGCTGGGACGTTCCCATTGAAAATGGAGAAATTGCACAGTCAATCGCATCCACACCCGCTTCTATCGCCTTCATATAAGTCATGGACGCCACGCCGGACGTATAGTGTGTGTGCAGCTGTATCGGAAGTTTTGTGGCCTTTTTTAGCGCAGTCACAAGCTCCGTAGCCTTATATGGCAGGAGCAGCCCGGCCATATCTTTGATGCAGATAGAATCAGCGCCCATCTCTTCCACTTTCTTTGCCATATTCGTCCAATAGTCTAATGTGTAGGCATCACCAATTGTATAAGCCAGAGCTACCTGTGCATGCCCTTTTTCTTTATTGGCGGCTTTCACCGCCGTTTGCAGATTGCGCAGATCATTCATGCAGTCAAAGATCCGAATGATATCAATTCCATTTGCAATGGATTTCTGAACGAAATACTCCACTACATCATCTGCGTAAGGACGGTATCCCAGAATATTCTGCCCCCGGAACAGCATCTGAAGCTTTGTATTCTTAAAACCGTCTCTCAGCTTTCTAAGCCTGTCCCAAGGATCTTCATGCAGAAAGCGCAGCGAGGCATCGAATGTAGCTCCGCCCCAGCATTCCACCGCATGATAACCGACTTTGTCCATCTTATCCACAATCGGAAGCATTTGTTCTGTGGTCATTCGTGTGGCAATCAGAGACTGGTGTGCGTCACGAAGGACTGTTTCCATAATACCAATCGGTTTCTTTTCTATTTCAGCCATTTTAATTTCATCCTCCTAACTTTCACTAATCCATTGTAGCCAGTACATCCCCAGATTCAACGGCATCCCCGACAGATACAGTGATCCCGGCGATAGTTCCGTCCGCCGGTGCTGTGATCGGAATTTCCATCTTCATAGCTTCCAAAACCACGACAGAGTCACCCTTTTTTACAGACTGACCTGCACTCGCCTCTATCTTGGTTATTTTTCCCGGCACAGATGCTGTGATCTTGGCAGATCCGGAAGCACCGGATACCTGTTCAGCTGTCTTCTGAGGCGCGGGAGCAGTTACTGTTTTAGGTGCGGCCGGTTTTGGCGCTGGTATTGATGCCTGTTCTGGCGCTGCCTGTGACGCTTCTTTGTGGCCTTCTTCTACGGTAACATTGTAAGCTTTTCCATTGACTGTTATTGTATAGTTTTTCATCACAATTCCTCCTATGACCTTCTCCAGTTTTTATCCCGATTTTTTAACGGACGGGCAATATATCCCTGTTGTTCCTGTGACTGATCTTCCTCATATGCCGCCACAGCAGCGGCAAGCACGGCTGTCAGTTCCTCATCATCCGAAGATACAGCGGCATTTTTTGAATCAAGGTCTCTCTTCGGTTCCGGCTCGGCTTTAGCTTCGCCTTTTTTATCGCTGTCTTTGTTCTTGAAAAAACAAACAATGAGCAGAATAATCAGCACGGCTGCTACAGCAAATCCCGCTTTTTGTCCGCCCGACGCTCGTTTCAGCATTGCACTGATCGGATAATTTATATCCACCGAAAAATCAGACCAGAGCTGATCAAAGCTGGTGGCCGTCGCCGCAAGATCATAATTGCATACCGCAGACATAACGGCATCCCCATTTTCGAATGACACATCCATGGTGACATCGGCAGTCTTATCTGCTTCATCTACGATTACTTCGCTATTCTTTATTCCCTTAAAATCGCCGGCATCCTTCAGAACATCATAGTACTTGTCGACCATTGTATTCAGAAATTCACTTTCCATCGGCTCAATCTGTGTAATCATCTCAGATTCAGAATAATTGTTCATCATGTCAACCAGAGATTCAAAGTTTTGGGCAATACTGTCTTTTACACTATCTTCCACTGCAGCCGGTACAGGCGAAGCCATCAAAGGTAATGTGCACACAAGGGCAAGAAAAAAACCGGTTATCTTTTTCCACATCTGTTTCATCTCATCCACCTTTCTCAGACTGCACTATGTTTTTTATCAGGTCGATATTCCCGTTTTGTGTATAACATTTCGAAAGCACCTGTCACGAATTTTCTGGTATCCTCGGGTTCTATGATTGTATCCACATAGCCTCTTGCAGCCGCTGATGTGACATTATTTTGTAATGCGGCATACTCGGCCGCCTTTTCATTGATTGTGTCTGTATCACTGTTCTGATACATGATTTTAGCTGCCAGATGTGCATCCATCATACCAATCTCAGCTTTCGGCCATGCAAATACCATATCAGCACCGAGTGATTTGCTGTTCATTGCGAGATAGGCGCTCCCGTATGCTTTCCCTGTGATGACGTTTATCTTAGGAGTCGTCGCATTTGCGAATGCATGAGTGAGTCCTGCACAAGCTCTTGCAATGTCCCTCTCAGAGCATTTGGAGGCTTCATAACCTGTGACATTCGTGATGGTAAGTAAAGGAATCGAAAAAGCATCACAGAATCTGACAAATTTGGCGGCCTTCCCGGCTCCCTGCACAGAAAGAACCGTGTCAAGAGTTTCGCTTAAACTGCCATCCTGATCATAGATCTCACTTCTGTTTGCCACAGCCCCTACCGTAATGCCGTCAAATTTAACAAAAGCAGTCACCATGTCTTTTCCATACTCTTTTTTTGTTTCAAGAAATGAAGCATCATCACTGATCCTGGAGAGAAGAATCGCTGTATCTCCAATATTGTCCTCAATATCTTTACATTCTCTGTTTAAGTCGTCGGTGGACGTCTCCGCTGCTCCCCCATCTTCATAATTAGAAGGGAGATAGGTTATGAGAAGCCTTATATTATTTATGATCTCTTCCTCACTGCCCAGAAAATCCACAAGACCTGCCTCTTCACTTTGAAATCTGGCATTTGCTGTATCACATTCACTGTCAATATTTTCCTCAAGAGCATTCGGAGAATTGACGAACAACTTTGCTTTTGTACTTTCCATAAACGTAAAGTCAGTGAGTTCAGGGAAAAGAGCCATTCCGCCTCCGCAGCATCCAAAGATTGCATTGATCTGTGGAATAACACCGGTAGCTTTACTTTCGGCCATATATATTTCACCAAAAGCATTTAAAGCATCGCAGGCTTCCTCCAGGCGAAGTCCCGCACAGTCTAAAAGGCCAATGACGGGGGCCCCCGTCTTCATGGCCATATCATATAGATTCACGATCTTTTTTGCATGCATTTCACCTATGGTTCCTGAGAGAATAGAAGCATCCTGACTATACACATAAACAAGATTACCATCAATCACACCATAACCGGTGATGACACCGTCAGAAGGTGCTTTTTTTTCAGCCATGTTAAAATCCGTATTTCTCGCCGTGACAAGGCTTCCGACTTCAACAAAACTGCCTGCGTCAAGTAAGGACTCAATTCTTAACCTGGCATTGTCTGCCGTAATATTACTCATTCCTTTGACCTCCACATCACATATAAGTATTATGTTCTTCTCATCTAAAAAGATAAATTCACCTATCATGATATCTTATCTGACCTGTTTTTTCAATGTGTTTTTAGTAAGTTTTTGACAAAGTTTATATTATTGTACAAAAAATCGGGTGATAAAACCGTTATCAGCGGTCCTTTCACCCAATTTCATTGGTAACAGAGATTATTGAATTATATGGCATAAGCATGAAACGCAGGGCTCTTTGATCCTGGCACCATCACGTTAATAGAGTGAAATATGCTTTACAATTCCATTTTCATAGGTCACAGGAGCATTCCCCTGTATTAATGGTTTCAGATAGTGAATCATCTTCTCGGTGACATCATGTCCACTTTGGTCAATAAAGTCATCCGGAACTGTTTTGACCTTATTTGCTGCCAGGAAAACGGGAATTATCTCATAAGTAACCTCATAGGGATCATCGTTTCTTCTCACAATTGCAGCCATTTTACCATTTTCTCCGTTGAGTGCAGCCTGACATGCCTTGATACCAAGCATCTTTGACTCCTGTATATCCACATCACTTGCGAGATGACCGGCACAACGCTGCATCAGATTTAATTCGATAGACCGTACTTTACAGCCGATTTCGTTTTGAATCAGATTTTCCAGCACTTTCGCGGCTCCGGAGATATAAGTGTGACCAAAGGCATCCAGTGCTTTTTCTCCTTTGGCCTCTGATACATATCGTCCATCCGGATATTTGATTCCCTCGCTGACTGCTATAAGCACACTGTTCTGCTTTTGGAGTCTTTCCTTTATGTCAGAAAGAAACTTTTCATTATCAAATACCGATTCGCACAGGTAGATCAAATCGGGACCCTTCTGACCATTTTGTCTTGCCAAAGCGGATGCGCCTGTCAGCCAGCCGGAATCTCTCCCCATAACTTCTACCACTGTGACCGACTTTGCTGCATAAGCGCTGCAGTCCCTTTCGAGTTCTGCAAACGTATTGGCAATATACTTTGCCGCTGATCCAAACCCGGGACAGTGATCCGTCCCCATCAAGTCGTTGTCAATTGTTTTGGGAGCCCCCACAATACAGATATCATCAATACCATGCCGGGTGCAGTATGCAGATAGTTTATTCACAGTATCCATGGAGTCATTGCCTCCGATATAAACCAGACATCCAATTTGATGTCTGTGCAGAATTTCAACGATTTTTTCATATTGACTTTCTTCAGTCAGTTTTAGTCTGCAGGAGCCAAGCGCCGCAGACGGAGTCTGACACAGCAGCTGCATTTCTTCTGCGTTTTTAATTTTTTCACTCAAGTCAGCAAAGTGTTCATCAAGGACGCCCGAAATACCGCCGATTGCTCCAAACACCTTACCGGCCCGTCCGGACGTATATGCACAGGTAATCACGCCTGCAAGCGTTGCATTAATTGCGGATGTCGGTCCCCCGGACTGAGCTACAAGAATATTTTTCATTTGTTTCTCCATTCATCTTTTTCCAATGTAAGTATATCGTAAAAAGGCGAAAGATGCAAATTTTAAGAGGTTATCCTTGTTATCAATCATACAAATCAGATTACTATCAGGCAGTTACCTTTTCAAACTGGCTGTTGTAGAGATTTGCATAGAAACCGTTTTTGGCAAGCAGCTCTTCATGAGTTCCCTGCTCAACGATATCACCGTCGTTCATCGCCAGAATGACATCGGCATTTCGAATCGTAGAAAGCCTGTGGGCAATGATAAAGCTGGTCCGGCCTGTCATCAGATGATCCATCGCTTTCTGAATTAATATTTCTGTTCTGGTATCCACAGAGGAAGTTGCCTCATCAAGAATCAGTATATTATTATCGGCCAGGATTGCCCTCGCAATCGTGATCAGCTGCTTCTGCCCCTGAGAAATGTTATCTGACTCCTCATTGATCACGGTCGAAAAGCCTTCAGGCTGCTGCATAATAAATTGATATGCATGGGCTGCTTTCGCAGCTTCAATCACTTCTTCATCTGTTGCCGAAAGCCGGCCATAACGGATGTTCTCCATAATCGTCCCTGAAAACAGCCAGGTATCCTGAAGCACCATTCCAAACATTTTTCGAAGATCTCCCCTTCTGAAATCTTTAATATTATGTCCGTCTATCCGGATGGCTCCCCGGTTTACATCATAAAATCTCATCAATAGTTTCACCATTGTTGTCTTACCTGCTCCTGTAGGGCCGACAATTGCAATTTTCTGACCGGGCTTTACATCTATAGAGAAATCACGGATGACCGGCTGGTCTTTCTGATATCCAAAAGCAACATGATCAAAGGAGATATTTCCCGCAAGATTCGATGTCGAAACCGGATTCTCTACATCTAGTACTTCTTCTTTCTCGTCCAAAAATTCAAATACTCTCTCCCCTGCGGCCGCAGAAGACTGGAGCAGATTTGTGATCTGTGCGATCTGTTGAATCGGCTGCGTAAAATTCCGGATATACTGGAAGAATGACTGAATGTCACCGACTTCGATTGCGTTTTTAATAACCAGAAATCCCCCCAGAAGTGCCACCATTACATAACCGACATTACCGATAAATCCCATGACAGGCATCATAATTCCGGAAAAGAACTGCGACTTCCAGGCCGAATCATATAACTGGTCATTTGCCTTTGAAAATTCGCTGATTACATCATCTTGTTTATTAAAAGCCTTCACGACATTCTGTCCGGCATAGATCTCTTCCACCTGCCCGTTGACATCTCCCAGGTATTTTTGCTGGCGCTGGAAGAATTTCTGTGAATGTTTCATCACTGTCCCTATAATCACCATGGAAACAGGCAGTATAAGCACAGCACAGAGTGTCATCCAGACATTGATAGACAGCATCATAACGAAAACACCAATCAGTGTTGTAACAGATGTAATCAATTGAACGATACTCTGACTAATCCCCTGCTGCAGGGTATCCACATCATTGGTCACACGTGATAATACTTCGCCGTAAGTTCTGCTTTCGAAATATTTAAGCGGCAACTTATTGATTTTCACTGAAATGTCACGACGCAGCGAATAACTTACATCATTTGCAATTCCAGTCATCACAACTCCCTGTATCATTGAAAATATGGCACTTATGACGTACAGGCCCAGGGTAAGTAATAAAATCTTTAATACCTTATCAAAATTGATAGATCCCGTTCCCTGAACTTTTTTGACCAGACCGTTAAACAATTCTGTCGTTGCCTTTCCCATAATCTTTGGCCCTGCTATAGAAAAGACTGTTCCGATTGCCGCACTGATCATTACAACGATTAATCGGATTTTATACTTGGAAATGTATTGGATAATTCTCTTCATCGAGCCTTTAAAATCATTTGCTTTTTCCCCTCTGCGATTATTTGCACTCATGAGTTAAGCTCCTCCTTTGACAGCTGGGATGATGCAATCTGCTGATAAACTTTACTGGATTTCATCAATTCTTCATGTGTTCCCTTTCCCGCGATTCTGCCTTCGTCCAGTACTATGATCTGGTCTGCGTGCAAAATTGTACTGATCCGCTGCGCAACGATAAGCGTTGTCGCATCCGCGGTATAAGACTTCAGAGCTCTTCGAAGCGCAGCATCTGTTTTATAATCCAGTGCTGAAAAGCTGTCATCGAAGAGATATATCTCCGGATTTTTGACAATTGCACGTGCGATAGAAAGTCTCTGCTTCTGCCCTCCGGAGACATTTGTTCCGCCCTGAGAAATACGGGAATCCATACCTTCTGCTTTGTTCGAGATGAATTCTGATGCCTGGGCTATGTCTGCCGCTTTCTTTAGTTCTTCCGGTACAGCATTATCCTTACCATAGCGCAGATTAGAAGCGATATCTCCTGAAAACAGTACCCCCTGCTGCGGTACGTATCCGAGACAGTCTCTTAAATCCTTAAGGTTCATATCTCTGACATCCACACCATCGATGAGTATCTTTCCCTTAGTAACATCATAAAACCTTGGGATCAGATTGATCAGAGTACTCTTTCCGGACCCGGTGCTTCCTATAAATGCTACAGTCTCGCCTTTGTCTGCTTTGAAGCTGATATCCTGCAGCACATCTGCCTCGGCCCCCGGATAAGCAAAAGAGACATGTTCGAATTCTACTACACCTTTTTTCTGATGATTCGGCAGTTTTGGATTCTCCGGGGAATGGATCGTCGGTTCTGTATCCATAATTTCACGAATACGATTTGCAGATACATTTGCACGTGGCAGGATAACTGACACTGCAGAGATCATGAGAAATGCCATGAAAATCTGCATCGCATACTGAATAAACGCCATCATATCCCCTACCTGTAGATTTCCCCGGTCGATTCCGTGGGCACCCGTGTAGACAATCAATACCGCCAGAGAATTCATAATCACGGTAAGGGCAGGCATCATAAATGTCATACAGCGGTTTACAAAAAGATTGGTCTTTGTGAGATCTTTATTTGCCTTATCAAATCTTAATTCTTCATGTTTTTGTGCGGAAAAGGCACGAATCACAGGAACACCGGTCAGTATCTCACGCATCACCATATTCACCTTATCGATCAATACCTGCAGCTTCTTGAATTTAGGCATAGCTATCGCTAACAATAGTAGAATCACAACAAAAATCGCGCCAATTCCCAGTGCCAAAATCCATGACATAGATGCCTGTGTATTTAATACCTTAATTAATCCTCCAATTCCAATAATTGGTGCATAGAGTACGATCCGAAAAAACATCATCATAAACATCTGTACCTGCTGGATATCATTTGTACTTCTCGTGATCAGCGATGCCGTAGAAAACTTATTCATCTCATTACTGGAAAATGAAAGTACCTTTCTATACACACTGTTTCGCAGATCCCTCCCAAGGCCGGCAGATATGCGTGTAGATAAGAATGCAGCGCTAATTGCCGCAAGCATTGACAGTGCTGCCAGGCCAAGCATGAGCAGTCCTGAATGCAGCACATAACGGTTCTGGATCTGATCTACATCTCTTCCCTGAGCTTTGTATTCTTCATAGAGATAACCGGTGCCTGCCTGAGTTACGATGCTTTCAGGCATGCCTTTCACTTCCTTTTGAACTTCGGGAAGCAGAGCTTCCATCTGTTCCTTTGGAACGACAGAAAGGTCAATACCCTGTTTTTTTACTCCCTGGTCCATCAGCATAGCCTCACCGAGCGGAGAGTTTATTTTATCTCTTTTATTTTCATCAATTTTATTCAGGTGATAGAGATCCCCTTTCAGAGTGTATACGTCCGATACCTGTTTCTGATCTGTTCTGGACATAAACATCAATAGCGAGTCCAGCGACTTTTTCCTGATTTTATCGGGTACAGCGTCCTCAATACCCTTTTGCTGAATCCCAACATCTATGATCTTAGATGTATAGGAAGGCAAAGACAAATCAGTATAAGCCTGTATAAACAGCAGGATAAAAATTGCCAGAATATACCACACACTCTTTTTTAAGTATAAAAAAATTTTTACCATTATCTGATTTCTCCTTTTTTCTCTTTCGTTCTCTCTGTATCCGTGACAGAAATTTTCTCTATATTCTGATAGATCTGTTTTAAAAACCGTTTCAGCAGACAGACTTCGGTATCCGAAAAACCTTCCATCATAATCTTCTCATTTCTGTTCGATAATTCATATATCTGCCGGGAAATCTGATTCAGCTTATCTGTCTTGAAAACCCTCTGGATTCTTTGGTCCCTCATGTCTGGTTTTCTGACAATTAAGTCATTCTTCTCCAGACGCTGTAGAGAAACAGCCACAGTTGATGGTTTGATTTTCAGCTTTTTAGAGATTTCAACCTGACTTAAACCATCATCATTTGATACCAGCATGAGCATCGGTATCTGCCTCGGGTGAATGCCATATTCTCTTATCTGTTCAAAATTGATCGTAAACGCCCGATGCACTATTTTCACCAGAGCATTTTGAACGAAAGGGGTATCATTCATTCCAGTCTCCTCCCTTTCTGTCATCATCCACCTCCGTAAAATAAGTAAACTAATTAGTTGCCTAATTAGTTTATGCCATTTGCTGACATAATTCAAGTGAAATTTTTCATTTTAGAGTTATTATAGAATTCATTTAAAAATATATAGCTTTTTTTAGTTAGCCGAGTAACTGTTATTTTGTTAATAATTCTATGATTTAATCTTTTATCTGAGATTTGATGTTCTGGTTTTCCCGATATTTTCTATAATTTAGCGGTGTATAACCGGACCGTTTCTTAAATGTTTTACAAAAAGAAGCGCTGTCATGGAAACCACAGGAGTAAGCAATTTCCGTTACAGAAAGATTCGTATGAATTAGCATGTTCTCTGCCGTCTTTGTTCTATATTTTATCAGATACTCCTGAGGTGATATCTGATAATTTTCCTGAAACAATCTATACAGATAGGTTCTGTCAATTCCCACAGATCTTGCAACATCCTGAATTTTAATCTGATAACTGAAATTCTGCTCGATATAATCACAGGCCTTTTGCAGATAGCTGCCTGAATAAATTCCCTTCTTTTTGCCGTTGCATCTCTGCATATATCCAAAAACCTGATAAAGATAGGACAGCGATAAAAAGCTGCTGCCATCCGGGTCGTTATAGCTGTTCTGCAGATTGATCATGCTTCCGGACAAGCGCTGTACGATGTCGCGTTTATCCTGCATGAAAAGCATTTCAGATCCGTTAAAGATTGGCTTCTCCCCCGTCAGACCGCAGGTTTTTAAAATTGCTCCTGCATCATTTCCACCAAAAGCAACCCAGGTATATTCCCACGGATCGGC
>ENA-UOOI01002747-UOOI01002747.1-fermentation-metagenome-genome-assembly--contig:-NODE-2747-length-14466-cov-4.052182_pt1 | contig 14466 bp, 13 predicted proteins | sample MGYA00245779_ERZ724027 | MGnify/ENA primary metagenome ERZ724027 (study PRJEB28704, sample SAMN03018318) | fermentation metagenome | biome: anthropogenic terrestrial biome; feature: soil; material... | reverse complement strand
AAGAAAATAAAATTCGTCACTTTAACGAAGATTTTTTTGGGGTGTGAACAGTAACCAACCAATAACTGTATCAAAGTTTGCTCCGTTTTCATCTTCCTCAAGTCTTTATCTATCCATTAAATATTTTCCAACAATTCTTACTTTCCGACAATCAAACCTCTAACCGTTTGCAAAATCTTTCTGTCTCTCAACTCCAAAATTTCCTATGCTTTCCGCTGTGAATTTAAAGAAGAAAAAGAACATCCCCTTAAAATCACTTTTAGAGAAATGTCCTTTCATTAACTATCATTATTTAATTATCTAGCAAACTCAGAAGTCACTATTGATTCTTAGCACAGTTTTGCTCCTGCCGGAATATGATCATCCACAAGCAGAAGATGCAGTTTTTCTTCTCCTTCTTCTTTATGAACAGCGGAGATCAGCATTCCACAGGAATCTACACCCATCATACTGCGCGGCGGCAGATTGACAATCGCTATTGCTGTCTTTCCAATCAGTTCTGCCGGTTCATAATATGCGTGAATACCGCTCAGGATTGTACGATCAGTACCTGATCCGTCATCCAATGTGAACTGAAGAAGCTTCTTGCTCTTCGGAACTGCAAAACAGTCCTTGATCTTAACGGCACGAAAATCAGACTTGCAGAACGTATCAAAGTCTACCATTTCATCGAAAAGCGGCTCGACCTTAACATTGGAAAAATCAATCGGTTCCTGAGCCTTTTCAACTGTTCCCGCTGTCTCAGGCTTTACCTTCTTTTCCGTATCGGAAGAACCAATGCTCTTCATGGTCGGGAACAGCAGCACGTCTCTGATCGCAGCTGAATCTGTGAGCAGCATAACCATCCGGTCGATTCCGAAACCAATTCCACCTGTCGGCGGCATTCCAATCTCAAGGGCATTCATGAAGTCCTCGTCTGTGGTGTTGGCCTCCTCATCCCCTTGTGCGAGAAGTTCTTCCTGTGCTTTGAAGCGCTCTCTCTGATCGATGGGATCATTCAATTCGGAATAAGCGTTAGCCATCTCCCAACCGTTCATAAAGAACTCGAAACGTTCTACATAATCCGGGTTATCCGGTTTCTTCTTTGTGAGCGGAGAAATCTCAATCGGATGATCCATGACAAATGTCGGCTGAAGCAGATGTTCTTCTACATAAGTCTCGAAGAACAGGTTCAGAATATCACCCTTCTTATGACGCTCCTCAAATGCAATATCATGCTCTTTTGCAGCATTTCTCGCCTCTTCCAGTGTGTGAATCTCATTAAAATCCACACCGGAATATTTCTTAACCGCATCAACCATCGTAATTCTCTCGAACGGCTTCCCGAGATCCATCTCGATCCCCTTGTACGTAATGATTGTTGTTCCCAGCACTTCCTCGGCAATATGGCGGTACAGATTCTCTGTCAGATCCATCATACCGTGGTAATCGGTATATGCCTGATAGAGCTCCATCATTGTAAATTCCGGATTATGCCTTGTGTCCAGACCTTCATTTCGAAATACACGACCGATTTCATAGACGCGTTCCATTCCTCCGACAATCAATCTCTTCAGATATAATTCAATTGAAATTCGCAGCTTGATATCTTCACTCAAAGCGTTATAATGTGTCTCAAAAGGCCTTGCGGCCGCTCCGCCGGCATTGGATACCAGCATTGGTGTCTCCACTTCCATAAAACCCTGTCCGTCCAGATAATGGCGGATTGAGCTTATGATCTTTGAGCGTTTGATAAAGGTATCCTTCACTTCCGGATTCATGATCAGATCTACATATCTCTGGCGGTAGCGAAGATCTGTATTGGTCAGGCCATGGAACTTCTCCGGCAGCACCTGCAGACTTTTTGTCAGAAGCTTAATGCTTGTCAGATGGATTGTGATTTCACCTGTTTTCGTCTTAAATACAGTCCCGGCGACACCGACGATATCCCCAATGTCCATCTTTTTAAAGTCTTTATAGGAGTCGACTCCAATGATGTCCCTTGCCACATAGCACTGAATCGACCCTTTCAGATCCTGGACATTACAAAAAGAGGCTTTGCCCATCACCCGTTTGGACATTATACGTCCGGCGGCTGAGACCTCTTTTCCTTCCAGTTCATCATAATTATCCTTAATCTCCCGGCTGTGGTGACTCACATCATAACTTGTGATCTTATATGGGTCTTTCCCGTCATCGCGCAATTGCTGAAGTTTATCACGACGAACCTTTAATAATTGATTAATATCCTGCTCCTGCGGCTGCTTTGGACCTTTTGCCACTGTATTCACTCCTTTACCTGTCTTCGTGTTTACTCGTTACTCAGTTTTTGCGATTGTTAGTACTTTATACTTCATCATTCCGGCCGGTGACTCAACATCTACGACGTCCCCGACTTTAGCACCCATGAGTGCCTTGCCAACAGGTGATTCGTTCGATATCTTGTTCTCAAGACTGTTGGCCTCCGTTGACCCTACAATGATAAATGTCATGTCTTCATCGTATTCCATGTCCTTAACACTCACAGTACAGCCGACGTTAATCTTGTCAGAACTGATCTCATCATCCAGTACTACTTCCGCATTCTTTAATATTTTCTCTATGTCTTCAATCCGGGCTTCGATATCACGCTGCTCATCTTTTGCGGCATCATACTCGGCATTCTCAGATAAATCGCCCTGTTCTCTGGCTTCCTTTATCTTTCCGGCTATTTCTTTTCGTTTATTAACCTTTAAATCATGAAGTTCATCTTCTAGTTTTTTTAACCCCGTACGGGTTAATATGTTCTTTTTCTCCATTAATTTGCTGCTTCCTTTCCCACAAGAAGTTATATCAGGGTATAAATACCCAGAGTTCAATTATCGTATTATAGATGAATTGAGTTAAAATGTCAAGCAATTTATTTACTTTGATTATCAAACCAATTGACATTCAAATCATTTTGTGATAGGATATCTGATATGTAGTATTGATAACTACATGGTGCAGGAATCACAACATAAAAGTATGAGGTGAAGCAAATGAATGGTATTAAAGTTGGAAATAAAATCAGCCGTCTTCCTATTATACAGGGCGGCATGGGCGTTGGTGTATCCATGCACTCCCTTGCGGGGGCAGTGGCAAAAGAAGGTGGAATCGGAATCATTTCCACCGCAGATATCGGATACCGGGAAGCGGATTTTCTGGCCGAACCAAGAAAATCCAACTTAAGAGCTATCGGGAAAGAGCTTTCTCTTGCCCGTCAGATCGCCCCCGATGGAATTCTTGGATTCAACGTTATGGTTGCCTTATCCGATTATGAAGATATCGTGAAGGAATGTGTAAAGCAAAAGGCTGATCTGATCATCTCAGGTGCCGGTCTTCCTATGGATCTTCCGCGTTATGTTATCGGGACGGATACACGGATCGCCCCCATCGTATCCTCCGCCAGAGCCTTTCGGCTTATCTCGAAGAGATGGATAAAGAAATACAACTATGTGCCGGATCTGGTCGTGATCGAAGGACCGAAAGCCGGCGGACACCTCGGATATAAAAGGGAGGAACTTGAATCCCCTGAATATTCTCTGGAACATACAACGGTAGAAATTATATCTCTTGTAAGAGAACTAGAGAAAAGTACCGGAAAAGAGATACCGGTTATCGCAGCCGGGGGCATCTTCGACGGCAGTGATATCGCACACTATCTGACCCTCGGTGCATCCGGAGTTCAGATTGCCAGCCGCTTCGTGGCAACAGAGGAATGTGATGCTTCTTATTCATATAAAATGGCTTATATAAACGCACGTGAATCCGACATCACAATCATAGACAGCCCGGTGGGTATGCCGGGACGCGCAATTCGAAATCCTTTTATCGAACGGGTTCAGAAGGCTAGAGAACCCATTACACGATGCTATAATTGCATTAAGACATGTCATGTCAAAGATGCCCCCTACTGTATTACAAAGGCTCTTGTCGACGCAGTCCGGGGAGATCAGGAGAATGGTCTGTTCTTCTGTGGAAGCAATGTCGGCAGAATTAACGAAATCACAACTGTATCAAAACTCATAAATTCCCTGATATCAGAAGCAGATCTTCTAATTCCCGATATGTCCTGATTTCATTGATCTTTCGGCGAAGCTTCGCAGAATTGGGGAATCCGGCCGTATACCATGAGATATGTTTTCTCATCTCTCTGATTCCGCGATATTCTCCTTTATGTTCCAGCTGCATCCTGGCATGTCTGAGCATCATCTCTATTACTTCTTCTTTCGACGGACCCGTGAGAAGCTCCCCCGTCTTCATATAGTGCAGGGTTCTCGAGAAGATCCATGGATTTCCTCTTGCCGCGCGGGCAATCATCACACCGTCACAGCCGGTCTCTTCCATCATCTGCACGGCCTTTAAGGGAGAGTCAACATCACCATTTCCGATGACCGGAATAGACACAGCCTCTTTTACTTTTCGGATAATTTCCCAGTCCGCTTTTCCTGTATAATACTGTTCTCTCGTCCTGCCGTGTACCGCAACGGCGGCCGCGCCACTGTCTTCCGCAATCTTTGCGATTTCTACCGCATTCGTATGTTCCTCATCGAATCCCCGTCGGAATTTCACGGTCACCGGTTTCCCGGCTGCTTTCACAGTCTTCGTAATGATCTCACGCACCAGGTCAGGATTCTTCATGAGAGCAGATCCCTCGTGGTTATTTACCACTTTGGGAACGGGACATCCCATATTGATATCTAGAATATCGAATGGGCGATCTTCAATCTGTGCTGCCATCTGACTGATAATGTCCGGATCCGATCCGAACAACTGAAGAGAAACCGGGTTCTCTGCAGGATCCATCTCCATCAGTTTTTCTGTGTTCTTATTCCCGTAAAATATAGCCTTTGCACTGACCATCTCCGTACAGACGAGTCCGGCTCCCTGTTCCTTACAAAGTACTCGAAACGGCAGATCTGATACCCCCGCCATGGGCGCAAGGATCAGAGGAGAATCCAGTTTCACATTTCCTATGGTAAGTGTTTTCTGTATACCTGTTCCGAACTCATTTCCCATCTTCATCAAAATCTTCTCCCAGATAAAACACTTTATAAAACGTTTCCAGGCTTTCGAATAACTCTTTTTTCTCTTCACGAAGTTCCTTTATCCGAAGAGCAGCCCCGATGTCATCGTACATGGCATCAGCCTCAATCGCCTCTGTCTTCATTTCCAGTTTTCCGTCCTCATTAAAAGTCAATTGAAAGATGCCGCCGATTTCGACTGTATAGAGCACACACATCGCATGCAGCTCATCCTGAACTGCTTCAGGCAGTGAATTAAAATCGGGATTAAAAAAATATTTCTGTTCATATGCACTCGATGCACATAAAACTATCTTATCAGAATGCATTAAAAAATCTCCTCTTGTTTGTTATACTCAGATATAGGATGAACCCCCGCGGATGGATACCTCCCCCGCGTAGACATTCTCCATACTTTTATCGGGTTTTTCCACCAGCAGTTCTCCGCCTGCGTTGATTCCTCTGGCAATTCCCTCAAAGGGTCTTACAGGATCTAATACCCTGACTTCACGGTCACGATTAGCAAGAATCGAATTATAATCACTTTGAAGTCCGCTTAAATCTTCTGTTTTTAAAAATATGGCATAATTTTTTTCGAATGTAGTAAGAACCGCATCCATAACGTCATGTTTATCAACCATATGCCCTGCCGCAAGTTTCAGTGATGTTGCTGTATCCGCAAGATTACCCGAAAAGCCGGAATTATTGACATTCACTCCAATGCCGATGATTACATAGTCGATTTTCGTCTGACTTACACTCATTTCAGTCAGGATTCCACCGGTCTTCCTACCCTCGATCACCAGATCATTCGGCCATTTGATCATCACCGGCAGTCCCAATTCATATGAGATCCCCTGTGCCGCCGACAATCCCATCACAAGAGTCAGCTGTGATGCCTTAAACCCCGGAATTTCAGGCCGCAGAATTAAGGACATATAGATGTTATCCTCCATGGGAGAATCCCAGCTGTGCCCACGTCTTCCCTTTCCCCCGGTCTGCGTATCAGCCAGAGCGAGGGTACCCGAACGGGCACCCTCTTCTGCCATCTGTTTTGCCCAGTCATTCGTTGAACTGACTTCTCTTTGGTAACAGATCTTGATATCCATCCATTATGCCCCCAAAGTTGCTGCCATCACAGCCTTAATCGTGTGCATACGGTTTTCAGCCTGATCAAATACTTTTGACTGATGGGATTCAAAGACATCATCGGTCACTTCCATATCTTTTATCCCGTATTTTTCATATACTTCGTTTCCGATTTTTGTATTCAGGTCATGGAAAGAAGGCAGGCAGTGGAGGAAAATCGCATCTGCTTTCGCCATATCCATAACACTTCTCGTGACCTTATAGGGGGTCAGATCTTTAATTCGCTCCTCCCACACTTCATCCGGTTCGCCCATGGATACCCATACATCTGTGTAGATCACATCCGCAGAGGTCACTGCCGCAGCTACATTTTCAGTCAGTGTAACCGTTCCACCGCTATGTTCAGCCCACACCTCACACTGACTCACAAGTTCCGGATCAGGGAAATATTTCTCCGGGGCACATGCCACAAAGTTTATTCCCATCTTGGAACATGCAGTCATCAGTGAATTTCCCATATTATAACGGGCATCACCCATATATACAAGGCGAAGTCCCGCCAGATGATTAAACTGTTCCTTAATTGTCAGAAGGTCCGCCAGCATCTGTGTCGGATGATATTCATTGGTAAGGCCGTTCCAGACAGGAACTCCGGCATACTGTGCCAGTTCTTCTACGATTTCCTGGCCAAATCCACGGTACTCAATGCCCTCATACATCCGGCCAAGCACACGTGCCGTATCCTTAATGCTCTCCTTTTTTCCGATTTGGGAGCCTGACGGATCCAGATATGTCGTCCCCATGCCAAGATCGTGAGCAGCCACCTCGAATGCACATCTCGTTCTGGTGCTGGTCTTTTCAAAGATCAATGCAACATTTTTGCCTGTCAGCGTATCAACGGGGATTCCTCTCTTCTTTTTATCCTTAAGCTGTGCTGACAGCTTTAGTAACCCTGTGATTTCTTCCTGTGTAAAGTCCTTCAGCGTTAAAAAATTACGTCCCTTTAGATTCATTGAAATTTCACCCTCTATTATTTCTCTTTATCAGTCACTACTTCTTTTAATGTCGTCGCAAGACTCGCCAGTCCCTGAAGATCAGAAGGAACCACGATCTTGGTCGCCCTGCCATCCGCCATATGTCCGAGAGCCTCCAGACTCTTCAGTGTAAGTACTGAATCATCAGCTCCGGCTTCTTTCAGCATACGGATACCGTCCGCATTTGCCTGCTGAACCTGACGGATCGCCTCTGCCTCTCCTTGTGCCTCATTGATTCGTTTCTGTCTTTCCGCTTCCGCTTTCAGAATTGCAGATTGTTTGTCAGCTTCCGCATCGAGAATTACAGACTGTTTTTTACCTTCCGCCACCAGAACAGAGGACTTCTTCTGACCTTCTGCGCGAAGAATCGCCTCTCTCCTCTCACGCTCAGCCTTCATCTGTTTCTCCATTGCCTCCTGAATCGCCTCCGGCGGCATAATATTCTTGAGTTCCACACGATTGATTTTAATTCCCCATGGGTCTGTGGCCATATCAAGTGCGGCACCCATCTTTGTGTTGATTACTTCACGGGATGTCAGTGTCTCATCCAGCTCCAGATCACCGATAATATTACGCAGAGTCGTTGCCGTCAGATTTTCAATGGCAAGGATTGGATTCTCGACACCGTAGGCATATAATTTCGGATCTGTAATCTGATAAAAGATGATCGTATCAATCCTCATCGTAACATTGTCTTTAGTGATAACCGGCTGCGGCGGAAAGTCCACAACCTGTTCCTTTAGATTTACCTTGCTGGCTATTCTCTCCACGAATGGTATCTTAAAGTGAATGCCATTCCCCCAGGTTCCCTTATAACTTCCCAGGGTTTCCATAACGAAAGCATTTGCCTGTGGCACTACCTTGACACAGGACGCAAGTACTATTAGTATAATCGCTATAAATACTATCAGTGTTATCATGTTTGATTTCCCCTCTCTTCTTCTAATTCTCTGACAATCACCTTCACACCTTGAATACTCACGATTTCCACGGTTTTTCCGATTACGATGACCGCATCGCCTGTCTCAGATCGGGCACTCCAGCGGTTTCCTGCGACTTCAACCTCTCCTTTTCCCTGTAGATTGTTGATTTCAGAAATGACGACCGCCTGCATCCCGATCAGGCGGTCCGAATTCGTCGGTGTCTTCTTCGTATTCAGATATCGTACCGCCACCGGCCTGGTAAAAATCAATAGTAAAATAGATACGGCAAGAAACAGGATCACTTGTATGTACAGATCCGCACCCAGTAATGCAGTGATAAAAGCTGCCAGTGCTCCGCCCGCAAACCAGATAGTTGCAAGCCCCAATGTCATAGCTTCAATTGCAAGGAAAACAATCAGTACAATCAGCCAGATCATCGGATTCGTTAAAAAATCCATACGTTCTCCTTTCTCGGTTTATTTCTTTTATCATACTATATATAAAGATAAAATACAACAAAAAGAAAAAAGGACCTATGGGGTATGCAGCCCCCGCGGGTCCTTTTTTGATCTGAACAAATTGCTCATGTATGAAATTGATTTTATAAAACAGGTTATGTTCTTAATAGAAATGCTGGTTCCCAATCTGTGTTCCCTTACCTGAACCATTATTGAAATAGAGACTGTTTCCAATTGGACTTTCTCCATTTAATGCTGCTTTTGCAGCTTCATAGCAATCGCTTCTTGCACCACTTGCAAGTGTTCTTGAAAGACTTCCGTTTGTCACCGGTGAAAACTGTCCTCCCTGATATACAACATCGTTAATACTGTTCGGGAAAGATCCACTGTTTACACGGTTTACAACTACTGCCCCGACTGCCACTTTACCGGTTCTGCTCTCTCCTCCGGCCTCACACTGGATCAGTGCTGCGAGTAAATCTAAATCACCATTTCCAACATTTGCAGCCGGCTCCTGTGCCTTAGTCTGTTCAGTCTTGGGTAATTCTGCCTGCTGGTTTTCGGCTGCGACATCAGGTGAAGATGCCTGTTTCCCTGCCACTGCTTCAGCCTTTTCTGCTGCTACTTTTTCCGCTGCTGCTGCTTTTTCTGCTTCAGCCTTTTCCGCTGCTGCCTTTTCTGCTGCTTCCGCCTGCAGTTTCGCCTGAAATTCCTGTGTGGACATTGCTACGGAATTTAGTTCATCCAGTTTCAGGTACTCTGCCTTAACGAATGCGGATTCTCCGTTATAATCGATATGATACCAGTCGTCCTGAGTCCCCAGAACTTTAAGCTTACTTCCGTTATCTGTTACCGCCAGGATCCGGGAATCCGTGCTCGCCTGAGCTCTTATCCTTAACCCCTCGGCTTCTACGGTTCCTGAAAGGCCACAGACATTCGTATAATGTGCTCTCGCTTCCTCCCCGAAAACAAGCAGGTCATCTCTTACATAACCTTCCACATTACCTGATTTTATCTTGCTCCAGCTTCCGTCATCTGAGATGATTTCCGCCATGTGTCCCGGCAGAAGCACTCCTACACTTTCGGAATCTGTATTTGCCTCTGAACGGATATTTGCATATGATTGAACATTTGCAGCCGCCTTATCGGTCCAGACTGCTGTATTTGAAGTACTCTCCTCATTCGTAATTTCAGCTGATGTTGTATCAGCAAATACCGGTGCAGCCATGATTGTTGTGAGTGCCGCTGCGCTTCCCAATGTAGCTAGGACACTTTTCTTAGTAACTCTCATACTTACCTCCAAAAAGATAAATTATTACATTTCTGTTACAACTTGTTACGAACCGATTCTAACACTATTACATTTTCTTGTCAACTAGAACATTTTGACAATATATTGCATAAAAATGGTTATTTATTTCTTGTATTTGATCGTTTTTGTGGGATTTTTGAAGAGGAATGATGATATAGAAAATATCATGTAGAATAAAAGGGTGAAAAAAAGCAGCCGTTTTATTATGATCGGCTGCCTTTTCAAATTGATATGTTTTTACGATATATTATAAAGGGAAGGATCTGTCGGACGTCTCTGATCCCAAACGCTTGCAGGGTCGAACAAGTCATTCAGCCTGTCTGAACCGGCATATACACCTTGATACAGGCGGTACCCGTCCAGATTTCTTCTTCCCATTCTAAAGAACAGATCGCCCTGCTGTACAAAGTACTTGGCCGAATCTACATTACAGAAAATTGAAAATCCCTGATCTTTCAGATATTTAAACTTGTCTGTGGAAGCATAATCTTCATTCCAGTTTGCCAGATCCTGCCCATGGGCAAAGATGATTGTATCTGTTTCCCCGATCAGAGGCTCCACATACTGTTTCCATTTCTGCGTATCTGTAACCAGATGATCCAGTGTGGCATCTCCAATTCTGATATGTCCCCAGGTATGGCTGGCAAAGGTCCATCCCTTCGCCTTGACAGCCTTGGCCACTTTTTTCGCTTCGTCACGTTCCTTATCCCAGTTGAAATCAGGATGTGCGGCAATCCATTCGCTTTGATCTTTGGTCAGGTTTTCCTTCGTCTTATAGGCGATATCCGTACGGTAGCCCAGGATTCCGTTATACCCTGTGAGTGCAACCGTTCCCATGGATCCCCTATAAGAAAAATCCGGATGCTGTTCTACGAACTCATCAAGCAGAGGAATACAGTCATAAGCTCCGGTGACGACACTGCCATCGTCCTGAACATATTCGTTCACAGGATTCCCCTTGTCGTCCAGAACCAGTTTACTGGCGATGCCCCGTCCGTCATAATTGTGATAGTAACTCGTATCATCTAATGACAGAACAAAAGGTTTCTTGCCCTGGGGAAGCATCACAGGTTTTTTCTTAATATGAGTCACACCACTCTCGTCTTTTGTCTCTTCCACAAGTTTATGTATGTCAACCAGAACATATCCATTGTCATACATCTGCTGTGTAATCTTATTGAATTCATCTACGGTTGTCATCCACTGACAGAAGCCGGCCGTCTCACTGTTATCCTGGAAAAAAGCTTTCTGCGGGTCCACAACCAGGGAGTGATAGAACACATGCGTGATGTTTGACGGATCCGTCTCCACCAGGCTGCCCTTTGCCGACTCATATTCCGCTTTTTTTGTGATAATTTCCGAGTCACTGTCGCTATCCGGAATTTCATTTAATTTTTCGATCGCGCCGTCATAGTCATACTGCGCGACCATTTTCTCTGCCTCTGCGATCTTTGTCGGCCTGTCAGCTACCGGAGCAGACACAGGCGTGCTGTCTTTCGAAGAACCGCCGGTTTCTTCAGCCTTAGACCTGTCACCGTCCGCCTCTCTTTTTTCATCAAATCCTCCGTACACCGCATAAAGTGCGAAGCCAAGGATACATAAAAGTGCAACAAGGACAATTATTTTAACAATCAAAACTCCATTTTTCTTTTTCCCTTTTTTCTCCTTATCTTCAGAAGTTTCTTTCTGCTTGTCAGGTTTCATTAAAATCTCCTCCAAACCGATACGTTGATTTACTTCTTATTGTACACTATCTGTCATAAGAAGTCGATACTGTCCGTTTTAAGATTTTGTTAAATTTTATTTCTTCTCTGGCGGGAGGCTTCATATATAAGTATCGAGGATGCGACGGCAGCATTTAATGACTCTACCTTTCCTTCCATGGGAATCCGGATCAGTCTGTCAGCTTTTTCTGACAATTCCCGACTTAAACCATTCCCTTCATTTCCGATGAGAAATGCAGTTGCGCCCGTATAATCTTCACCGTCATAGATGCGTACTCCATTAAGATGTGCCGCATATGTTGTGATTTTTCTGACATTTAGTTCAGGCAGAATTGAACGCAGATCTTCTATATATACATAAGGCATTCTGTAAATGGATCCCATTGTAGCGCGTATCGTCTTTGGATTGAAGAGATCCACCGTATTTTTACTCAGCAGAATTCCTGTCACACCGGCTCCTTCGGAAGTTCTCACAATTGTTCCAAGATTCCCGGGATCCTGCAGATCTTCTACAATCATACACAGCGGATTCGCTCCGCAAAGTACATCATCAAGTGAATATAGCGGCATTTTTATCACGCAGAGAATTCCCTGCGGGGTCAATGTGTCCGACATCTGTCCGAAAGCAGAATCCGATACCAATTCATAGTTATATTCCTGCAATTCTTCCATATGCTGCTGTTCAAACTTTTGCGTTACATAGACATTCAGAATCCACTCTTTCGGGGCTTCCTGAAACATCTTATACCCCTCAGTGATAAACACTTTCCGGCTCTTTCTCTCTTTTGCCTTTTGATTCAATTTTATGATACGTCTTACCTGTGTATTCGAACTACTCGATATCATTTCTGACCTCACTATAAAGTAAGAGCTGCCACAATACAATAAGCGGCAGCCTCATTATCTATTATTTACTGTAATTGTATGAAAGTGCACGCGCAATTTCATATTGATATTCAGGGATTGTTTTTGTCATGGAAAGGGCTTCATTGATATCGAAGTCCACATATTCACCATTTTTAAACCCTACAACACGATTTGTTTTTCCTGAAAGGAGAAGATCCACCGCATATGCTCCCATAATAGAAGCATAAACTCTGTCCTTACATGTAGGGCTTCCGCCTCTCTGCATATGTCCGAGGATCGTTGCCCGAGTCTCTATTCCTGTAGCTGCCTCAATTCTTCTTGCCATACTCGTGGAATGTCCGATTCCTTCTGCATTTACAATAATATGATGTTTCTTTCCTTTTCTGCGGTTTTCAATGATATTTTCGATGATCTTCTGCTCATCATAATCGTATTTTTCCGGAAGCAGGATGTCCTCCGCACCGTTCGCGATACCGCACCACAGAGCTATATATCCGGAATTTCTTCCCATAACCTCTATGATACTGCAGCGCTCATGTGATGTGGATGTGTCACGCACTTTGTCGATCGCTTCCATTGCAGTGTTCACGGCGGTGTCAAATCCTATGGTATACTCTGTGGAGGCAATGTCCAGATCAATTGTTCCGGGGATTCCGATTGCATTGATTCCCTGATCGGCCAGTTTCTGTGCCCCCGCAAAAGAACCATCGCCGCCGATGACAACCAGACCGTCGATACCATTCTTTCTGCAGACGGCAGCAGCCTTTTTCTGACCGTCCAGAGTACGCATCTCTGAACATCTTGCGGTATAGAGAATAGTTCCGCCGCGCTCGATCGTATCTGAAACATCTTTTGCCGAAAGATCTATAATCTCATCATTCATGAGACCGTCATATCCCTTTAATATTCCTTTTACATTCACGCCTTTTTCAAGACCGCGGCGCACTGCCGCACGGATTGCAGCGTTCATCCCGGGTGCGTCGCCGCCGCTGGTCAAAACGCCAATGGTATGCACTTTATTTTCTGAAGCCATTTTTCCTCCACCTTATCTTTAAGAAATTACTCTTATCTACTCCATGTCTCCTAGTTATCTTACCAATTTCATGTACGTTTTTCAATACTCTTTTCCACAACTCTCACATTATCCTTCCCGTATTCTCCGGAAAGCTGTGATATCAGTTTCTCATCGACTTTTACATTCCGGCTCGGCGGGAGTCTTTTCAGTGACTTATCACCTTTGATGTACAACACCACACGATCGGATCCGTCGGATTCTTTCAGCATGTCGTAGAGATGTGATACTTTATTTTCATATTCCTCTCTTGTTGAAAACTGTACCCATAATTCCTGCGGTATCTCATCAAAGGAATAAATACGTTCGCAGATCAGTTTGCTGGGCTTATCCTCTTCCTCGGAGACTCTTCCTCTGACAAATACCTTCGCATCTTCGTTCATGAGAGATACATTCTTCTCATAGTCTCTGGGGAATACGATGACTTCAACTGTTCCGAGCAGATCTTCTATTGTAAGAAATGCCATGGTCTTATTATTTTTTGTATATTTCACGGTTTTATCCGTAATCATGCCGCCTATCACTTCTTTCGCACCGTCACGCACCTTTGGCTCCTGCGTATCCTCATCCGGGAGAAAATCCGTTGTTACTGCCGTGATATTCCGTCTCCAGCGCTCCTCGTATTCCTCGAGCGGATGGCCACTGATATATACACCGAGAACTTCCTTTTCAAATGCAAGCTTTTCCTCTTTGCTATATTCTCCGACGTCCGGCATATGGACTTCGTAGACCGCCTTTTCTTCAGGTGAGATCAGATCGAACAGACTCATCTGTCCGGCCATGGAATTCTTCCTGTCCCGGTTTACCTCATCGACCAGCTGAGTGTAGACCATCATAAACTGCTTCCTGGTCCCGCCCAAATTGTCAAATGCACCGGCTTTTATCAGACTTTCGAGTGTTCTCTTATTGACCTCTTTTCCACTCAGACGTTCGATAAAATCCTTCATACTCCGATATTCACCG
>ENA-UOOI01002746-UOOI01002746.1-fermentation-metagenome-genome-assembly--contig:-NODE-2746-length-14466-cov-7.262785_pt1 | contig 14466 bp, 13 predicted proteins | sample MGYA00245779_ERZ724027 | MGnify/ENA primary metagenome ERZ724027 (study PRJEB28704, sample SAMN03018318) | fermentation metagenome | biome: anthropogenic terrestrial biome; feature: soil; material... | reverse complement strand
AGAGAAGGCGGCAGGACGGTAGGAGCAGGCGTTGTCGGTACCGTGATCGAATAAAATATATGAGCAAAAGGGGATCAGGTCATACGTCTGATTCCCTTTTATATATGGGCTCTTTGGCGGCTTGAACATAGATGAACTTTATTTCTTTCTGCCTTGGAATCAAAGTTTTATTGACAATAAAAAATATTTATGGTAAATTTAATGGGTAACGGTGTAAAGAAAGGGAATCCACCCTTAATGCTGAATATATCTAACGAATGTTTTATGAGATTTTATTTAGTTGGAGGTGTATGTAATGCCGAGGGTAAGAGTTACTCTGGAGTGCACGGAATGTCACCAGAGAAATTATAATACCACTAAGGACAAAAAGACGCATTCTGACAGGATGGAATTAAAAAAGTACTGCAGATTCTGCAGACATCATACTTTGCACAAGGAAACAAAATAGTTTGATGAGGATGTGAACAGCTTTATGGCTAATGGAGGAATAAAATCCATAGGGAACTTTTTTCATGATGTAAGAGCCGAACTGCATAAGGTGACTTGGCCGAGCAAAGCTACGATCAGGACATATACGTTGGGAGTTATTTTAATCATTGCCGTTTTAACGCTGGCTATTTTTTTAGCGGACTCGTTGTTTTCCTCGATCTTATCCTGGATATTGAATTTATAAAGGATGGGGTTTACTTATGTCATTTTTGGATGTTATTGATATTGATAAGCCTCGTTGGTATGTAGTGCATACCTACTCCGGGTACGAGAACAAGGTCAAGACCGATCTGGAGAAGACGGTCGAAAATAGAGGATTGCAGAGTATCATATATGATATCATGGTACCCGAAGAAGAGGTTATTGAGGTAAAAGACGGGAAAAAGAAGATGGTCAAACATAAAATATTTCCCGGCTATGTGCTTATAAAAATGAAGATGAGCGACGATTCCTGGTATATTGTCAGGAATACGCGCGGCGTCACGGGATTCGTAGGCCCGGGTTCAAAACCAGTCCCCCTGACCGACTCTGAAATAAAGTCGCTGGGTATTAGAGAAACCACGACGGCTGTGGAGTTCAGCGTGGGAGACAGCGTCAGGGTGACGGACGGACCTCTTGCCAATTTTATAGGCAAGGTAGAGGAAATTGAGATGGAAAAACAAAAGATCAAGGTATCGGTTTCCATGTTCGGCAGAGAAACGCCTGTGGAGCTTGATTTTGTGCAGGTACAGAAGATTTGAAGATATATATCGTTAAGGAGGTGTTAACTGATGGCTAAAAAGGTAACGGCTATTGTTAAGCTGCAGATACCCGCCGGAAAAGCTACGCCGGCTCAGCCTGTCGGCCCGGCGCTTGGTCAGCATGGCGTCAATATAATGGGTTTTTGCAAAGAGTTCAATGAGAGAACGGCAAGCCAGGCCGGTATGATCATACCTGTGGTACTTACCGTATATGCCGATAGATCGTTTTCTTTTATAACTAAGACTCCGCCCGCTTCAGTACTGCTGAAAAAAGCTGCGGGTGTTGAGAGCGGCTCTCCCGAGCCCAATAAGACTAAGGTTGCCAAGGTTACATGGGACAAGGTGAGAGAGATCGCAGAGGTCAAAATGCCCGATCTCAACGCGGCCAGTATAGAGGCGGCAATGAGGATAGTGGCCGGCACGGCAAGAAGTATGGGTATAGAAGTTGTAGATTAAGCATTAAGTGGGAGGGGTTTCCCGATATTACCACATGAGGAGGATAAACATGGCAAAGAGAGGTAAAACTTATCTTCAGAGTATTGCTGAATATGATAGGGCAAAGTCCTACGAAGACAAAGATGCCATCGAGCTGGTTTTAAAGACAGCCAAGGCTAAATTTGACGAGACCATAGACCTGTCCATCAGACTGGGCGTAGATCCCAGGCATGCAGATCAACAGGTCAGGGGTACCGTCATTCTTCCCAACGGCACAGGCAAATCCAAGAGGGTATTGGTCCTTGCCAAGGGAGATAAGGCCAGAGAGGCACAGGATGCGGGTGCAGATTTCGTCGGCGCCGAGGAGATGCTTGAGAAAATAGAAAAGGAAAATTGGTTCGATTATGACGTCATTATAGCGACTCCCGACATGATGGGAGCGGTCGGCCGGCTGGGCAGGGTTTTGGGCCCCAAAGGCCTGATGCCAAACCCGAAGTCAGGGACTGTGACGTTTGATATCGGTAAGGCAATAAATGAGGTAAAAGCAGGTAAGATCGAGTATAGGGTAGATAAAACTGGGATCGTGCATGTGCCGATCGGTAAAAAATCCTTCGGCGGCGAAAAGCTTCTTGAAAACTATAAGGTAATAATGGAAGCAATATTGAAGGCCAGACCTTCGGCAGCCAAGGGCCAGTATATCAAGAGCATCGTGCTTTCATCGACGATGGGCCCCGGCGTTAAAGTGGTTCCGCAGAGGGCTGCGTAAAATTTATTGACAGCAGCGTTATTTTATAATAAAATTGTTAGCTGTGAAGTTAATATAGGAAAATAGATGACCGTAGACAGTAGGTGGCGTCGGCGTAAATCCTACCTAGGCAGAGCTGATACTAAAAGCTTTCCATGTCTGCGGAAGGCTTTTTCATATATTTGACCTTAGGAGGTGAGAAGATTTGAGTAAGACCCGTGAACAGAAATCGCAAATCGTAGATGGTTTAAAAGATGACTTTTTAAAGTCGCAGAGCATAATCTTAACGGACTACAGAGGTTTGACCGTTAAGGACGAGACCTCTTTGAGAAAGAAAGTCAGGGATACAGGTTCCAAGTATGAGATAATAAAAAATACTTTGGGCATTCTGGCCGCAAAGGAGTCGGGGATCGAAGGCCTGGACGAACTGTTGGCCGGTCCGACCGCAGCTGTTTTTGGCTATGACGATCCGGTATCTCCCGCCAAGGTTCTCGCCGACTACGCGAAGGATCATGATCAGATCAAGATCAAAGGCGGTTTGATCAACGGCAGGATCATAGGCGCGGACGAGGTTGAAACCCTGGCCAAACTTCCGCCGAGAGAGGAACTTATTGCAAAGATGCTTGGAGACATGCAGTCTCCGATATCCGGTCTTGCAGGTGCACTTTCAGGTATTATCAGAAAGCTTCTTTACGCGCTCAATGCAGTTGCGGAGATCAAAGAGGCTTAATAAAATCAATATGAGGAGGATTTATAATGAGTAAAGAGGAAATAATGGAAGCAATAAAGAATATGACGGTATTGGAGCTTGCCGATTTGGTTAAGGCTTTGGAAGAGGAGTTTGGCGTTTCAGCCGCAGCCCCGGTAGCCGCAGCCGCAGCTCCGGCAGCCGCGGCCGCAGCTCCTCAGGAAGAAGAAAAGACGGAGTTTGACGTGATCCTGAAGGATATCGGCGCTGAGAAGATAAAGGTAATTAAGGTCGTAAGGGAACTTACAAGCCTCGGACTGAAGGATGCAAAGGATCTTGTTGACAATGCGCCAAAGCCTGTTAAGGAGGGCGTAAGCAAACAGGAAGCTGAGGAGATCAAGGCTAAGTTCGCTGAGGTTGGAGCGACGGTAGAGGTAAAATAAATAAACTTTGACATACTGAAGGAGAAGGGATTTGGACCGAATCCCTTCTCCTTTTGCATGGCGGAATTTAATTTAAAAAATTATTTGATACAAATACAAAAATATATTTGACTTAGTTGAATCCTTATGGTAATATATTAAAATGCATTATTGTCCTTTTTTGGAGGAGTGGTATAAACAAAGTAAACGCTGGTAATAATACCAGTAATAATATCAATGGTTTTGCCTATATAGGACTAATTTGGTTAAGGGGTGAATGGTGGATGGTACATCCTGAAAAGGTAGGCAAAAAGACTCGTTATAGCTTTTCTAAAATCAATGAGGTTTTGGCAATGCCGAACCTTATTGATATGCAAAAAGATTCATATAAATGGTTTTTGGAGGAGGGTTTGAGAGAAGTTTTTAAGGATATTTCCCCTATAGAAAGTTTTACGGGGAATCTTTCTTTGGAGTTTATCGATTATTCATTGGAGGAAGAGCCAAAGTATTCGATCGAGGAATGTAAAGAGCGGGACGTCAATTATGCGGCGCCGTTACGTGTGAAGGTAAGGCTCACCAACAAGGAGACGGGAGAGATAAAGGAACAGGAAATTTTTATGGGTGACTTTCCCCTCATGACGGACGGCGGCACCTTTATAATAAACGGTGTGGAGAGGGTGATCGTAAGTCAGCTTGTCAGGTCTCCCGGACCGTACTATGTGACCGAGGACGATAAGTCGGGCAGGAAGATCTTTACGGCGACGATGATACCCAACAGGGGTGCATGGTTGGAATATGAAATAGATCAGAACAACGTATTTTCGGTTAGGATAGATAAGACAAGAAAGCTGCCCATAACCGTTTTTTTACGTGCTTTAGGTTTTGGAAGCGATTCGGAAATATTTGCTTTGTTTGGCGACGATGAAAGATTAAAGGCTACGATCGATAAGGACAATACGAAAAATGAGGAAGAGGGTCTGCTGGAAGTATACAGACGGCTGCGGCCGGGCGAACCTCCCACTGTGGACGGCGCTAAGACACTGGTGAACTCATTGTTTTTTGATGCCAAGAGATATGACCTTGCAAAGGTCGGCAGATATAAATTCAATAAGAAACTCGTCCTTTCTTACCGCATTATCGGTCAAAAGGCTGCGGAAGACATCATCAATCCCGAAACGGGCGAGATCTTAGTTAAAGCCGGTGAGGTTATTTCCCGGGAAAAAGCCCGCGAGATCGATGACACCAGTATCAATTCGGTGATGATAAAGACGGAGAGCAAGGCGGTAACCGTATTGGGCAATAATACCGTCGATATAACCAGGTATCCCATACCCTACAGCGTCGATAATATAATCACAAAGGAAAGAGTCAATTTCAGAGTACTCAATGAGATACTTGACGGCGCCACAAATCAGAAGGAATTTGAGACGCTCTATGAAGATAGATATGAGGATCTTGTGCCCAAGTATATAACGAAGGAAGATATTTTGGCTTCCATATCCTATATGATAAATCTGCCAAACGAGATAGGCACCATAGATGACATAGACCATCTGGGTAACAGGCGGCTGCGTACCGTCGGGGAACTGCTGCAGAATCAGTTCAGGATCGGCCTGGCCCGTTTGGAGCGGGTAGTAAAGGAAAGGATGACCATACAGGACCTGGATGTGGTCACTCCGCAGGCGCTTATCAATATACGGCCGGTGGTCGCCGCAATAAAAGAGTTTTTTGGAAGCAGTCAGCTCTCGCAGTTTATGGATCAGCATAATCCTTTGGCTGAACTTACAAATAAGCGCAGATTGAGCGCTCTCGGACCGGGAGGTCTGAGCAGAGAGCGTGCAGGGTTGGAGGTAAGGGACGTCCACAATTCTCACTACAGCAGGATTTGTCCTATCGAGACGCCTGAAGGGCCGAACATCGGCCTTATAGGATCGCTCGCCACTTACGCACGCATAAATGAGTATGGCTTCATAGAGGCTCCATACCGGCGCGTTGATAAGGAAAAATGTATTGCGACTCATGATATCGATTATATGACGGCAGATGTTGAGGACGGCTATATCATAGCTCAGGCGAACGAACCCCTTGACGAGGAAGGACATTTCGTCAATGAAAGGGTGACGGCCCGGCTGAAAGACGACATCATTCAGGTGCAGCCCAAAGAAGTCGATTATATGGACGTCTCGCCCAAGCAGATCGTCTCGGTCGCTACGGCCATGATCCCCTTCCTGGAAAACGACGACGCCAACAGGGCGCTCATGGGTGCAAATATGCAGAGACAGGCGGTTCCGCTGATAAAGCCGGAGTCCCCCATAGTCGGAACGGGCATAGAATATAAGGCGGCGAAGGATTCAGGTTCGGTCGTGGTCGCGAAGAGCAGCGGCACCGTGGAGAAGGTAACGGCCGACGAAATAGTCGTTAAGAAGGACAATGGAGAACGGGACATATACAACATACTAAAATTCAAACGATCCAACCAGGGTACATGTATAAATCAAAAGCCGATAGTGAGCAAGTCGGAGAGAGTGGAAAAGGGAGACGTCATTGCAGACGGACCGGCAACGGATATGGGCGACATAGCCCTGGGCAGAAATGTGCTCATAGCATTTATGCCATGGGAAGGGTATAACTATGAGGATGCTGTGATGATATCGGAAAATCTGGTAATGGAGGACGCCTTCACATCCATACACATAGAGGAATATGAGACCGAGGCAAGGGATACGAAACTGGGTCCCGAAGAGATAACGCGGGAAATACCCAACGTCGGCGAAGATGCCATAAAGGACATGGACGAGAGGGGTATCATACGCATCGGAGCGGAAGTCACCGCCGATGATATACTGGTGGGCAAGGTAACTCCCAAGGGAGAAACGGAGCTGACGGCAGAAGAGAGGCTGCTTAGGGCCATCTTCGGCGAGAAGGCAAGGGAAGTACGGGATACCTCGCTCAGGGTCCCTCACGGCGAGGGCGGTATCATAGTGGACGTAAAGGTGTTTACGAGGGCAAACGGCGATGAGCTGCCGCCCGGAGTGAATGAACTGGTGAGGGTATATGTGGCTCAGAAGAGGAAGATATCCGTGGGAGATAAGATGTCTGGACGACATGGTAATAAGGGTGTCGTCTCCAGAATACTTCCGGCAGAGGATATGCCGTTTTTACCTGACGGACGGCCGATCGATATAGTACTCAATCCCCTTGGCGTTCCATCTCGAATGAATTTAGGACAGGTTTTGGAAGTGCACCTGGGAATGGTTGCCAAGGCGTTGGGGTGGTACGTGTCTACGCCTGTTTTTGACGGTGCAACAGAAGAGGATATCGTCGATCTTTTCAGGAAGGTCGGACTGCCGGAAGACGGCAAGACGACTCTCTATGACGGAAGGTCCGGAGAACCGTTTGAAAACAGGGTCACGGTAGGCTATATGTATATGCTCAAGCTGCATCATCTGGTCGATGATAAGATGCATGCCCGTTCCACCGGCCCCTATTCATTGGTCACCCAGCAGCCGTTGGGCGGCAAAGCGCAGTTCGGCGGACAGAGGTTCGGCGAAATGGAGGTATGGGCTTTGGAAGCCTACGGCGCTGCTCATACGCTGCAGGAGATCCTGACGGTGAAGTCCGACGACGTGGTCGGCAGGGTAAAGGCCTATGAAGCGATAGTTAAGGGTGAAAATATTACCGAGCCCGGCGTTCCGGAGTCGTTCAAGGTGCTTATAAAGGAGCTGCAGAGTTTGGCATTGGACGTAAAGGTCCTTACCGAGGACAATAAGGAGATCGAACTCAAAGAATTTGACGACGATGAAGACGAAGAAGGGGAGGACCTGGATATCAATATCGAGGGCAGCGAGGATGCACCGCCCCCCAGTGTCCCTGCCTATACGGACGATTATACGAAGACCGAAGAAGATGCGGAGGACGGTACGCCGGAAGACGAGCCCGACGATATGGATCTTGACGATGAAAATGATGAAAATATGGAAGGCGATTTGACGACTTACGGCAAGGGCGATGAGTATTAATATCAAAATATAATTGTGAAAGGAGAGAATCTCCTTGGCAGAGGCTTTGACAAACTTTGATTCAATGAAAATCAGTTTGGCTTCTCCAAACAAAATAAGGGAATGGTCTCATGGTGAAGTCAAAAAGCCCGAAACCATAAATTACAGGACATTGAAACCCGAAAGGGACGGCTTGTTCTGCGAGAGGATCTTTGGGCCTACAAAGGATTGGGAGTGCCACTGCGGCAAATATAAGAGGGTCAGATATAAGGGCGTGGTGTGTGACAGATGCGGTGTTGAAGTCACAAGGGCAAAAGTGAGGAGAGAGAGGATGGGGCACATAGAGCTGGCCGCCCCCGTCTCTCATATATGGTATTTTAAAGGTATACCCAGCAAGATGGGGCTGATATTGGATATGTCTCCTAGGGCCCTTGAGAAGATCTTATATTTTGTCTCATATGTTGTTTTAGACCCGGGAGATACCCCGCTGTCAAAAAAGCAGGTATTGAACGATAAGGAATATCATGAGTATATCGATAAGTATGGAAACAGGTTTAAGGCCGGCATGGGAGCGGAGGCCATCAAGGTGCTGCTTACCGAACTGGACCTCGATAAGCTTTCCATGGAGCTGCGGAGCGACCTCAAGACCAGTACCGGACAAAAGAGGGTAAGGATATTGAGAAGGCTGGACGTCGTGGAGTCCTTCAGAAGCTCGGGCAACAGGCCGGAATGGATGATCATGGACGTTATCCCGGTGATACCGCCCGATCTCAGGCCGATGGTCCAGTTGGACGGCGGCAGGTTTGCAACCTCCGATCTGAATGATTTATACAGGAGGGTGATAAACAGGAACAACAGGCTGAAGCGGCTGCTGGATCTGGGAGCCCCGGATATAATCGTCAGAAATGAGAAGCGCATGCTGCAGGAGGCGGTGGATGCCCTCATAGATAATGGAAGAAGAGGAAGGCCGGTCACTGGACCGGGCAACAGGCCGCTCAAGTCTCTTTCGGATATGCTTAAGGGTAAGCAGGGGAGGTTCCGTCAGAATCTTCTCGGCAAGAGAGTGGACTATTCCGGCAGGTCCGTTATAGTCGTGGGACCGGAACTGAAATTCTATCAGTGCGGTCTGCCTAAGGAAATGGCACTCGAGCTCTTCAAACCCTTTGTGATGAGGGAATTGGTAAAAAAGGGCCTGGCCCACAATATAAAGAGCGCCAAGAGAATGGTGGAGAGGCTGCATCCGTCGGTATGGGATGTTTTGGAAGACGTGATAAAGGATCACCCGGTTCTCCTGAACAGGGCGCCTACGCTGCACCGCCTAGGCATACAGGCCTATCAGCCGATACTTGTGGAGGGGAGAGCCATAAAGCTTCATCCGCTGGCCTGTACTCCCTACAATGCCGACTTTGACGGAGATCAGATGGCAGTCCATGTGCCGCTGTCGGTTGAGGCCCAGGCCGAGGCCCGCTATATAATGTTATCGGTAAATAACATATTGAAGCCTCAGGATGGCAAGCCGGTCGTAGTGCCGACCCAGGATATGATATTGGGAAGCTACTACCTCACCATTGTCATGCCCGGTTCAAAAGGGGAAGGCAAGTATTTTTCGTCCTACGACGAGGCGCTTATGGCCTATCAGAACGGAGTTATCGCACTGCAGTCCAAGGTGCACGTCAGGGTCGAAAAAGTTGTGGACGGAGAAGTGCGCAAGGGAATTATTGAGACGACGGTAGGCAAATTGATAATAAACGAAGCCATACCGCAGGATCTGGGATTCATAGACAGATCGGATCCCAACAATGAGTTTATCCTTGAGATCAACGACGTCATAGATAAGAAATTTTTGGGGAAGATAGTCGATAAATGCTTCAGGGTACACGGCCCTACCCAGACCGTGGAAATGCTGGACAGAATAAAGGCTTTGGGCTACAAATATTCCACTAAGGGCGCCATCACAGTCAGCGTATCGGATATGGCGATCCCGTCGGCAAAAGATGAGATACTCGCTGAGGCACAGAAGAAGGTCGATGTGATCGACAAGCAGTACAAGAGAGGCTTGATCTCCAACGACGAAAGATACGAAAGAGTGATCAACGAATGGACTGCGGCGACCGAAAAGGTCGGCGGTGCGCTTATGAAGGGATTAGATGAATTCAACCCGATATATATGATGGCCGATTCAGGCGCCAGAGGCAGCAGCGCCCAGATAACGCAGCTGGCGGGCATGAGGGGCTTGATGGCAAACCCGACGGGCAAGATCATCGAGATGCCTATCAAGTCGAATTTCCGCGAGGGACTAAGTGCCCTGGAATACTTTATATCGACTCACGGAGCAAGAAAGGGCCTGGCCGACATAGCGCTCAGGACTGCAGATTCCGGTTATCTTACAAGGCGGCTTGTGGACGTCAGCCAGGACGTGATCATACGTGAGTTCGACTGCGGCACCGAGGACGGAATATATGCCATGGAGCTCAAGGACGGCACCGAGGTCATAGAAAAGCTTGAAGACAGGCTGATCGGCCGGGTCGCCGCCGAGGACGTATCGGATCCCAACACGGGCGAAATACTGATCGCCAGGAATCAGGAGATCAACGAGAAGGACGCGGCAAAGATCGTATCCGCCGGCATCACGCGGGTAAAGATACGCTCTGTAACAACGTGCAGATCCAAGCACGGAGTATGTGCGAAGTGCTACGGCCGCAATCTGGCTACCGGACGGATGGTAAATATAGGCGAGGCGGTGGGCATAATAGCGGCGCAGTCCATCGGCGAGCCGGGTACTCAGCTTACGATGAGGACCTTCCACACGGGAGGCGTTGCGGGGGTCGACATAACCCAGGGTCTTCCCAGGGTAGAGGAACTATTTGAGGCAAGGAAGCCAAAGGGCCTGGCCGTAATAACCGATATAAACGGCACGGTATCGGTCTCCGAAAGCAGGAAAAAGCGCGAAGTCACAGTCACCGACAATGACGAAGGAAACGCAAAGACATATCAGATCCCATACGGCGCACGATTGAGAGTTGTGGACGGACAGTATGTTGAGGTCGGAGATCAGATCACCGAGGGCTCCGTATACCCGCAGGAGCTGTTGAAGATCAAGGGCATGGAAGCGGTGGAAAACTATCTCCTTCAGGAAGTACAGAGGGTTTACAGGCTGCAGGGCGTTGAGATAAACGACAAGCACATAGAGGTAATAATCAGGCAGATGCTGAGAAAAGTCAAGATCGACGATGCCGGCGATACCGAAATGCTGCCCGGCGATTTAGTGGATATATTCGCATTCGAGGGAGAAAACGAAAGAGTAGCCGAACAGGGAGGACGTACCGCTACAGGCAAGAGATCTCTTATGGGGATAACCAAAGCGGCACTATCGACCGACTCTTTCCTATCGGCCGCATCCTTCCAAGAGACGACCAGAGTTCTCACCGATGCCGCCATAAAAGGTAAGACTGATCAGCTGCTCGGATTAAAAGAAAATGTAATATTGGGCAAACTGATCCCCGCGGGCACGGGTATGTCCAGATACAAAAATATCGTCGTAAAACCCGTGGATGCACCGGCGAAAGAAGAGGTCGGCAACACTGTTGACATTGAGAATATATGATGATAAAATAACTAAGTGTGCAGACAGATGGGGGAGATTTATATGCTCATCCGTTTAAAAAATGCAGCAAAAAAATGTGTCGGAACTAAACAAACCCTAAAAGCAATAGAGACAGGAAAAGCCGCTGTGGTATATGTAGCAAAGGATGCCGAACCAAAGGTCATCGAGAGAGTGATTGAGCTTTGTGAGCAAAGGCGTATCGAGTATGAATTTGCAGATACCATGCGGGAAATAGGGGAATGTTGTGGAATTGAGATTGGCGCAGCATCTGCTGCCATACTCAAAGAATGAACCTACCCCTTCCTCGGAAGGGGTAGGATTATGTTTCAAGGAGGTGTAGTAATGCCAACCATAAACCAATTGGTCAGGAAGGGCAGAGAAGCGGTTCCGAAAAAGTCTGATACGCCTGCATTGGAGGGAAACCCACAGAGGCGTGGGGTGTGTACCGTCGTTAAGACGACGACTCCTAAAAAGCCGAACTCGGCTTTGAGAAAGATTGCCAGGGTCAGACTTACAAACGGTCAGGAAGTAACTGCATACATTCCGGGTATCGGACACAATCTGCAGGAGCACTCGGTCGTTTTGGTCAGAGGCGGAAGGGTGAGAGACCTTCCTGGTGTAAGATATAAAATAATCAGAGGAACGCTTGACGCTGCCGGCGTGGCCAACAGAAAACAGGCAAGGTCACGGTATGGCGCGAAAAAGCCAAAGAAGTAAGGAGGTTAGAGGATGCCGAGAAGAGGTTATATAGCAAAAAGAGATGTACTGCCTGATCCGATATATGGCGATAAGGTCGTCACAAAATTGGTCAATAAGGTGATGCTTGACGGCGAAAAGAGCATAGCTCAGAAGATAGTATACGGAGCGTTCGAAGCCGTGGGCGAAAAGACAGGCAGAGACCCTCTGGAAGTGTTTCATGACGCTATGAACAACGTCATGCCCGTGCTTGAAGTCAAGGCAAGGCGTGTCGGTGGCGCGACATATCAGGTTCCGATGGAAGTCAGACCGGACAGAAGACAATCATTGGGTATCAGATGGATTGCCGAGTATTCCCGCGAGAGAAGTGGGAAGAATATGGTTGACAAATTAGCGGCCGAGATATTGGATGCAGCTAATAATCAGGGCGCCAGTGTAAGGAAGAAAGAAGACACGCATAGAATGGCTGAGGCTAATAGGGCATTTGCACACTACAGATGGTAAACAAGTGGAAGGAGGTTTATTAAGTGCCTAGGCAATATCCGATAGAATCAATAAGAAATATAGGAATAATGGCTCATATAGATGCAGGTAAGACCACGACAACAGAAAGGATCCTGTACTATACGGGTATACTTCATAAAATGGGAGAAGTTCATGACGGAACGGCGACAATGGACTGGATGGTGCAAGAACAGGAGCGTGGTATTACAATTACATCTGCTGCAACTACCTGTTTCTGGAGAAATAACAGAATAAATATTATTGATACGCCAGGGCACGTGGACTTTACAGTTGAGGTAGAACGTTCACTTAGGGTATTGGATGGTGCTGTTGCAGTTTTCAGTGCCAAGGAAGGCGTTGAGCCACAGTCTGAAACTGTCTGGAGGCAGGCGGATAAATATAGTGTGCCGAGAATAGCTTTTATTAATAAAATGGATATAGTCGGCGCAGATTATTTTAACGCTATCCAAATGATAAGGGAAAGGCTCAATGCAAACCCGGTAGCAATTGATATGCCTATAGGCAGTGAGGATAAATTCAACGCGGTCATTGACCTCATCAAGATGAAGGCATATTACTATGACGATAATCTGGGAACCAAGATGGAAGAGAAGGAAATACCCGCCGATCTGCTTGATAGTGCGGAGGAATATAGGACGAAGTTAATTGAAGCGGCTGCGGAAGTCGATGATGATCTCATGATTAAGTATTTAGACGGTGCTGCCATATCTGAAGAAGAAGTAAGGGCCGCTTTGAGAAAAGGTACGGTGGAAAACAAACTGGTCACCGTATTATGCGGGTCATCCTATAAGAACAGAGGTATTCAGCCTCTGCTGAATGCAATCGTCGATTTTCTTCCGTCCCCGGCAGATGTTCCCGCAATAAGGGGAATGAACCAGGTTTCGGGAGAGGAAGAAGAAAGACATCCTGCCGACGACCAGCCGTTTGCTGCTCTTGCATTTAAGATAATGACGGACCCGTTTGTGGGTAAACTGACTTTTGTCAGGATATACTCGGGAACTTTAAAGAATGGATCCTATATATATAATTCAACTAAAGGCAAGAGAGAAAGAATAGGCAGAATTCTCCTGATGCATGCCAATCACAGGGAAGATCTGGATGAGGCCTATGCGGGCGATATTATAGCCGTGGTCGGTCTTAAGGAAACTGTTACCGGTGATACGTTATGTGATGAAGAAAAGCCCATTGTGCTTGAATCGATGGTATTCCCCGATCCCGTCATATCCGTTGCCATTGAACCTAAGACAAAGGACAGTCAGGATAAATTGGGAATTGCACTGCAAAAACTGTCGGAGGAAGATCCGACGTTCAGGACATATACCGATCAGGATACGGGCCAAACCATTATTTCCGGCATGGGTGAATTGCATTTGGAGATAATCGTAGACAGACTGCAGAGAGAATTTCATGTCGAGTGCAGCGTAGGGAAACCGCAGGTCGCATATAAAGAGACGATCAAAAGGGCGGTCAAGGTGGAAGGCAAATTCATAAGGCAGTCCGGAGGCAGAGGCCAATACGGACACGTGTGGCTGCAGCTCGAGCCTCTTGAGCGCGGAGAAGGTTATGGATTCGTCAACAGCATCGTAGGCGGAGCTATACCTAAGGAGTATATTCCTTCCGTAGATGCCGGTATACAGGAAGCTATGCAGAGCGGCGTGCTTGGCGGATATCCTGCCGTTGACATAAAGGCGACTCTGTTTGACGGTTCATATCATGAAGTGGACTCGTCCGACATGGCATTTAAGATTGCCGGGTCAATGGCTTTTAAGGATGGTATGAGAAAAGCCGATCCCGTGCTTTTGGAGCCTGTAATGAAGGTCGAAGTTACCGTTCCCGAGGCATTCATGGGAGATATCATAGGAGACCTGAATTCCAGGAGAGGCAAGATCGAAGGTATGGAGCTGAGAGCGGGCGCTCAGATAATAAGGGCATATGTGCCGCTGTCAAATATGTTCGGATATGCTACGGATCTGCGATCCAGGACACAGGGACGCGGAACTTATTCCATGCATACGAGCCACTATGATGAAGTACCTAAGAATATAGCTGATGAAGTATTAAAAGATAAGTAAAGGAGGATAAAAAAGGATGGGAAAAGCGCATTATGAAAGAACGAAACCCCAT
>ENA-UOOI01002744-UOOI01002744.1-fermentation-metagenome-genome-assembly--contig:-NODE-2744-length-14470-cov-4.882275_pt1 | contig 14470 bp, 13 predicted proteins | sample MGYA00245779_ERZ724027 | MGnify/ENA primary metagenome ERZ724027 (study PRJEB28704, sample SAMN03018318) | fermentation metagenome | biome: anthropogenic terrestrial biome; feature: soil; material... | reverse complement strand
GGTCAGCAGTCCTCACAGGACAACACCAAATCGGGCGACGATGTCACCGATGTGGATTTCGAGGAAGTGAAGTAAAAGACGATTAGTAATAATCAACAAATAGTTAAAATAGGTTGTAAACCAAAAGTTTGCAGCCTATTTTGTTTTTAAATATTTCTAGAATGCTATTGTTTTTGATTATTTTTTATCATACATTTGTACCATATTTGTGACGGAACTTATTTAGTGATAAAGTGGAACTTATGAACACTTATGACTACTAATGAGTACTTAAATGGCGATAAAAATACCGATGAATAAAATTCAAAAGCAATGTGAAGTGTGTGGTAAGTCTTTCGTTCCAAAGACGGTTGGTTCTGTTTATTGCTCTAAAATGTGCGGTAATGCGGCATATCGTGAAAAGAAACGGCAGAAGCGGAAAGAAGAAGAAAGGCAAGCGGTCGTAGCTAAGATATCAGATGACCGCCTCTATATTTCCGTTCCTGAAGCAATCGCACTTTTCGGTGTTGCCAAAAGTACACTCTATCGCCTTATTCGGCAAAAGCGAATTCCGGCTATCAACTTAGGGGCTCGACTAGTCCGAATTGATCGAGCAGCGATAGAAGAAATGTTTCCTATTCGCCAAACACCCCTAAAAAAAGAGAAGCCAACAGCAAAACTATATAGCCTTGAACCACAAGATTGTTATACAATCGGCGAGATTGCAAAAAAGTTTGGTATATCGGATAGCACGGTATATAAGCATATCCGTAAATATTCTATCCCAACTCGACAGATTGGTAACTATGTTTATGCTCCGAAAACTGAAATAGATAATTTGTATAATCAATAACAATATACCACATGAAACAACTCTCCAACACAAAAGTAACTGTCCGGCTTCGCAAGGCGGAAGACCGTAAAGAGTGGTATGTTTATATTGAAAGCTATCCGGTTTATGTTCCTGGCAGGCAAACTCCGCAACGTGTTCGTGAATATTTGAATCGCTGTGTCACTACAGTTGAATGGGATAAAAAACGTACCGCCCGCACCGATACAGACGGAATAAAAACCTACAAGCCCAAACGTGATGATAATGGAATAATTGTTTGTCGGAGCGAAAAAGACCAAGAAACCATGCTATATGCCGATGGAATTCGCAAGCTTCGCCAACGGGAATACGACAATGCCGACTTATATAGCGATACAGAAAGTGCGCAAGTTGAACAAAAGGAACGCTCACAACATAATTTCGTAGAATATTTTAACGCAACAGCTAAGAAGCGCCATGCAAAGAGTTCAGACTCTATTCGTGTAAACTGGAAACGAGCATACGAATTAATAAAGCTTTTTGCTGGAGACACATTGCCTTTTTCAAAAATAGATAATCGTTTTGCTGAAGACTTCAAGCTATATCTTTTGTCTGCTCCTTGTGGAGGGAATAAAAGTGGAACCATTTCTCGTAATACCGCTGTAACTTACTTCTCCATTTTTAAAGCAGCTCTAAAACAGGCTTTTGTTGACGGGTACTTAACAACGGATCTGTCGGCAAAAATTAAGGGCATACCGGAACAGGAATCACGCCGCGAATATTTGACCGTTGAGGAACTTAATGTTCTCGCCAGCACGCCATGTGAACGAGATGTACTTAAACGAGCTGCATTATTTTCAGCTCTTACTGGCTTACGACATTGCGATATTCAGAAATTGCGATGGAAAGAAATCTGCATAAATGGCAACCAAGCACAACTGCATTTCACGCAGCAGAAAACAAAAGGCGTTGAATATATGCCCATTTCGCAACAAGCACTTGAATTGTGTGGTGAACCTCGTGAACCGGAACAACTTGTTTTCGAAGATTTGCCTGATCCAGCATGGATTTCTAAACCACTGAAACGTTGGATAGAAGCAGCCGGAATTACAAAGCGAATTACATTTCATTGCTTTCGGCACACGTATGCGACCCTTCAATTATCCAGTGGCACAGATATTTACACCGTCAGCAAAATGCTCGGACATACTAATGTGAAAACTACACAGATTTACGCAAAGGTTGTGGACGAGAAGAAAAGCAAAGCGGCACAAGCGATTCAGTTGAACACCCTTAAAGATAGCGAAATATGAAAAATAACATTCTAGAGTACATTATATTATATGTGATTGTCGCCTGTGCAGCGTTGGTCATTGCAACATTGGCTCGTGTGTTCGCTGTTTCAATGGGGTTTGATGGTTTTACGGCGTTCATAGTTTTCTTAGTTGTATTAGCTATCCAAGTGATAGTGTATCTGAGCATTCACGTGGTATTACAAAATCTAATGTTGCCGTGGATCGGAAACGGATTGGCTAAGATTCCTTATTTTCGGAATAAGATTGAGCAAAGGCAAGTTCCGATTATTGAGGAACAGGAAGAAGATAATATTGTTGTTGACGATGAGAATGATGTTGTTGATATTGAATCGGAACAAACTATATCTTTGAAGGATATCCGGAGCGAACAACAGCAACAGATTGCGAAAGAACAAGAAGAAAAACTGAATATCGCTCTTGATTACACCCGAAAATCGTTTGCCCTTTATCTTTCTGATGGAGACCTTGATGTTCTTTGCCGGAATGTCTGGGCATATATGAACAAGTTAGAAGAGAAAGAATTGAAGCCGGTTAAAGTCAAAGAGCTGTCTTCCCTTGACCTCCGTCACTTCGGATGGAATATCTGGAACTACTTCAAGCCGAGGAATCAGATGGATATTGCCAACTTGCTGAGAATCGTCTTCCCTGATGTTTTCAGAGGCGTAGAAGTGAAAAGTATCAAACGGCATTTGAAGGATGATGAGTTGAAGGGAGTGATTAAGATACGGGAGAATATAAATAAAATTTCATAAAAACCATCTACAGATGTATTACTACTACTATAAAAGGAAGAATCCTGATGACATTCTTGTATATATTGAAGAATATGACAAACAAACAGGATATGTTTTATTCGACTTTATTGACTCGAATGAATTTTATCTTTTTGCTGACTTGATTAATATCAATCCAGACTTTAGTAAGCCAACAATGATGTTGTTGGAAAAATACAACAAACGTACGATACGAGAAAATACAATTTACTCCATAAAGCCGGAGGTAATACAATCTTGGAGAGAGCAACTTTCTATTGCTCCCGAGAGTCTTGACTCATTCTTAATTGGTTACTCGATCAATGCTTCAGAAATCGAAGGGGAAATTTTCTCAACAGCGGTTTCGTTAAATGATTTTTTTGATTTTGAATTAAACTACTATATGCATGGCTGGGGTGATATCTCTAAGATACCACTTCCTGCTTTTGATAGAGTAACCGTCACTATTCGTAATGTTGGCCAAGGTAGTTGGAACGAAATCAGCTGTAATGATGAAGTTAAAATAGTCTATGATGCGGGTGCTCCCATGCATGCCTCTATGAGTGAAGTTAGAGGAATTATTGGGAATAGAAATGTGTTATACAGCAATAAACCAATACTCATTTTATCACATTGGGATAAAGACCATTATCATTCTTTGTTAGGGATGAGTGATACTGAATTGCAAGATAATTTTTCAGCTTTCATTTGCAGAGATCGTATCCCTAACATAACAAGTAGAATTCTTTTTGGACGCCTTCGAAATGCTGTTGGGGCATCAAACACATATACTATTAATGCGGATATGAGGTCTGCAAGAGGTGGTCCAACTTTTTTAAGAAATATCACTCCAATTAATGGACAGTTTGTTTTATATAATTCTCAATACCATAAAGATCGCAATATTTCCGGACTTCTTTTAACTGTAAAATCCGCTAATAACAGTATTGTTTTACCTGGAGATGCACATTATGAACAAATTTCAAGAGATATTCTTCCTCATCTTAATTATGAACATAAGCATTATTTAGTAGTTCCTCATCACGGAGGAAAGGCTGGAGCATATATATACAGCAGACCTTCCTCAATGGTATTCAAAGATGCAATTATTTCAGTGGGTACAAATTCTTATGGACATCCAAATAACTTATACGTAAACGCATTAAGAACAGACTTTTCTCGTGTGCGGCAAACGAGATTAGAACGAAGTGATATCATTGTTACATTATGAAGTTATAATTATTCACTTTTTCCACAAACAACTACAAAATATCAGCACTTTAAGTGTTTCCTAAGTGTTTCTCCAGTGTCGCCCAGACACCGAAGAAACACTTTTTTCATTTGCACCGTAATCATTAAAAACGATCATTATGGATGTATATGAAATTTCTTTTGAAAACCTGCCCAAGGCAGTAGCGTATTTGGTCAGCGAGCTGGCTGAAATTAAATCTTTAGTAGAAAAGGGACAAACACCTATTGTTTCTCAGAAACGAATTCCGATTAACATTGAAGAAGCTTGCCAGATTATCGGCAAGGCGAAACCTACCGTGTATGCTCTTGTACGCAAGAGGATGATTCCCTGTTATAAAAACGGCAAGAAGCTCTATTTCTTTGAGGATGAACTACTAGATTGGATTTCCAAAGGTAAAAAGAAAACCCTGCAGGAGATTGAGTTCGAAGCGGAGATGGAATACAATAAGCGTAAAAATGTACGAAGATGAACCTGTTCGAGTTATTGGCCAATTTCTGGCGAGTGGATGAACAGGAAAACTTCAGCGGAAACGAAACACGTCTGTATTTTTATCTGATTCATTTGGCGAACCGTTTGTATTGGCCGGAATGGATCGAGTATTCCAACGACCGGATGGTAGCCAATGCAAATATATCTTTACAAGTATTGAAATCAGCACGCGATCGATTGAAAGAAACCGGACTTCTATATTATGTTTCTGGGGGTGGACATAGGGTTAAAACTAAGTATCAGATTCTAACACCTAAGTCCGACCTTAAACCCTCTCTCTATAATATTAAGACTAAAGACAAAAACTCTAATATAAATTCTTATGGAAGAAAGAAAGGATTTGTCCATACGGGAAGTGATTTCGACTAATCAGCAATTCTTTCAGGTGTTGCGGAAAGATGTTCAGGAGATTGTAGCCAATGAAAAAGAAAAGATGCGGAAGTTGCGTTTCCCCTTGCCGTTAGCTTATGCCGACTTTCAGAGTTTATTTTGTGAGTTTGGCACGATTTGTTTGCACAACCGTAATCAAGCTAAGGATTTTGTCATTGACAAAAATAATGAGTCTATGATAGAACAACTCTATTGCTACATAACCAACGATTCTGCTTTCTCCGGCAATTTGGATAAAGGCATCATGCTGCAAGGCAAATACGGTTGCGGCAAAACAATCCTTCTTGAAACATATTCATTGCTTCACAATCATGTTGTGAGAAGATTCCATCTGAATCAGCCTTTGTTTACGTTTATCAAGTCTGTGGAATTGCAGGAGCAAATTATAAAGCAGTCGACAAGTGTATTTGCCAGGCGACCGCTGATCATAGATGAATTTGGACGGGAGTCGAAAACGGTTCAGGATTATGGGAACATTAGCCGCCCCATATCAGAATTATTGAGTTTGAGAAGCGATGTCGGAGTAGTTACACATGGCACCACGAACTTCACTTTTGCTACGCTTTCGTCCGATGAGTTCTATGGTGGAATGATTGGCGACCGCCTTAAAGTGATGTTTAATTTTATCACTTTGAATGGTGAAAGCCGTCGAGTTTAAGCTTTCATTTCAATGGGCTCTCTGTTCGCGAGCAATGTAGCAAGAGGGAACTGGACAAGTCCTGTTCTTTCCTCTTGCCCTACGGGATTACTTGCTGTTAATCAGCTAGGTATTAAAAACAAGTTTTATAAAAACTCGTATAACCAAAATCGATAATAACCTATTTATTAATCGATTAACAAAATAAATTCTTATAAAATAGTTATAAAATGGAACGAAATAAGAATAAAACCACGATAACAACGATTGGTATTGATCATACCACTAATCGCAAAATAGATAAACTTTGTAAGCGTTACAACCTGAAAAAAGGAGAGATCGTAAAGCTCGCTTTCGAGTATATGGACAAAGCCTGTATCAATCCATCCGAACCTCCAGAGTCGGTTAAAACGGAACTGGCGAAAATTAATAAACGCCAAGATGATTTGATCCGTTTCATTCGCCATTTTGAGGAGAAAGAATTGAATCCGATGATTCGGGCAAGTCATTCCATTGCCGTCCGTTTCGACGGAATAGTAAAGGCTTTGGAGGAATTGATAAAATCAGAAATCACGCTTATGTGGAATAAACATTCAACGATTTTGCAAACGATAAGCAATAAAATTGGAGAACATGCTGGAGTTATTAACACTCAAACGAATCAGCTATCCGCATTAAATCAGATACAAAAACGAGATAACAAGAAACTAATGGATTTAATTGTCTTATATGCCGAACTTTCTGCCTGCGGTATGATGGATGGCAAACGAAAAGAGGCTCTGAAAGTAGAAATCCACAAACTAATCAATCCTGGATAACGATGAACATAGACTTTCCACCCCCCTCCACCGGGATATACAATAATGCAGGAAGTTGCCGACGGCTGGCAAATTACCTCGAGCATGAAGATATGGAACGTATGGAGAAAAGTATTTATACCGAAGGCTTCTTCAATCTGACAGAAGATAATCTGTATAAAGCACAAATCATTGAGAATATTGATTCTAATATCGGCCAGCTTCTCAAAACCGATGCCAAATTCTATGCGATACACGTTAGTCCGTCTGAAAAGGAACTGAAAACAATAGGCCAAACAGAGTGGGAACAAGCCGAAGCTATGAAACGCTACATTCGGGAAGTCTTTATTCCCGAATATGCCAAGAATTTCAATAAAGGATTATCACAAGAAGACATCAAGTTCTATGGAAAAATCCATTTCGATCGCGATAGGTCAAATAATGAGATGAACATGCACTGTCATTTGATTGTTAGCCGGAAAGACCAATCGAATAAAAAGAAGTTGTCCCCCTTAACTAACCACCGAAACACAAAGAAAGGAGCAATCAAAGGAGGTTTTGACAGAAAAGCTCTATTTGAGAATGTAGAGAAAGAGTTTGATAAATTATTTGGATATGACCGCCAGCTTCACGAAACTTTCGAATACTGCAATACGTTGAAAAACGGAAGCATTACGGAGAAGTTAAAAATGCAGGAGCGAGAACTGAAAACACTATTAACTCCTGAGATTCCAATACACAACCCAACACAAATTCAAAAAGGAAGTAGCGAGATGGACACTTGGCCAAACGCACAAATGAGCCAGCCAATTAGTCTACAGGCTAATCAAGCAACTGATAAATCAATTAATCAATCAAGCGAGTTAGGTGGGCTATTCTCTTTATTACCTTCCTCCATAGACATTACTATCAATCCCGAAGATGAACAACTACTACGAAAACGTAAAAAAAAGAAGAAACGTAGAAAGATTGGCTAACGAACTCCTTTTTCATTTAGTAAACAAAGGTATATTTCAAGAATAAAACGTCAACACCAAGCCGCAAGCGGTTTTACGTGAAATCTCCACACCTCCGCTCCACTTCGGGTAGTATTTCCCGTAAAAGTGTTGCCTGATTTATTCTTTCCATAGAAGAGGTGTTTACAAAATGTAAAAGGAGAAAAATATGCAGGCGACTTGGCTCTGAGCGTCATTTGGGTTAAAAACTAAACTTTTTTCTTGTTGATTTAAAAATGTTCATTACATTTGCATGTTCATTGACAATGAACGGCTAATTAAAAATGAACAAGTTCCATGAAAAGAAAAGATATCCTGTTAGAAGAAATAAAGGATAAACTGCTTGAAAATGCGGGAATTGCTATAACTTACTCTAACAGTAAAAGAGAAAGTAATAGTATTGCTCAAATAAAAGAAGAGCGTTTTATCGTTGATGTGAAGCCTGAAATTACGCAAGGGAACAAGAGTATTGTGCTTCAACAGTTGAAAGATGCTTCAAGAGAGGAAAATCTGCCGGTACTTCTCATAACAAAATATATTCCTTCCGCTATTGCTAAGTCTTTTGTTGAAGAAAAGATTAATTACATAGACGCCGCAGGGAATTGTAACATACAATATAATAACATTATACTGATTGTTGAAGGAAAGAAAATAGAGCGACTCCCCAAAACAAACCAACCTCGTGCCTTTCAAGAAGCAGGAATAAAGCTGATATACTGCCTACTTGTTAATCCGGACAATATCAACAAGTCATTTCGAGAACTTTCCGAGTTATCCCAAATTTCGTTGGGTTCTGTAAGCACGATTGTTCAGGAGCTTGTAGACTCAAAATTTCTCTTAAAAACAAAAAACAAGAAGGTGCTTAAAAACAAAATAGACCTTCTGAAACGTTGGGTTATCGCTTACAATGATGTGCTTCGTCCTAAATTATTCGTAAAAAGGATGAATTTCATGAATAAGTCTGGATACTCAAACTGGAGCAGTCTAGACTTGTCTTCTGTCTCAGAGAAAACATTGTGGGGTGGCGAATGTGCTGCCGGTATCATGACAAAAAATCTTGCTCCGGCAAACTTTACCATTTATACGGATGCTACTTGGCAATCTGTGGGTAAGTCCTTAAAATTTATCCCTGATGACAATGGAAAAATAGAGATACTCCGTTTGTTTTATGACACAGAAGAAGGTAATACCATTTCTCCTCTTCTGACATACGCCGATCTTATGGGCAGTGGAGATAGCCGAAATATAGAAACCGCAGAAATAATATTGAACAATGAGCTACAATATCTCAAGTGAGAACTTAAACAATCCGCTATTGAAGGATTTACTAAAGGAGCTGAATGGTTTCTTTGGTGGCATAGATGTGGATTTCTATGTAATAGGAGCTACTGCTCGTGATATAATACTGAGCAATCTGCATGATTTAGTTCCGGATCGCAAAACAGATGATCTTGATATCGCCATTGCCATATCGGATTGGAGTCAATTCCAATCTATTGAAGAGAATTTGCCTAAAAAAGAAGATTTTGAAAAAAGCAAAGGACAGAAGCAACGCTTTATCTACAAAGGTGTTTTTGTTATTGATATTGTTCCATTTGGCGACGTGGCAGAAGATGATGGGAATATCTATTGGCCACCTGATGAAACTATAGCAATGTCGGTTTGGGGCTTTCCCGAAATGGCAGACTCAACAATTAGTGTAGAAATTGATGGAGAATTGTCAATAAAAATAGCTTCTCTTCCTGGATTATTCATATTAAAGTTGGTTGCATGGAGAGATCGTCACCTATTCGGTTCGAAAGATGCATACGATATGGCTTTGCTTCTAACAAACTATCTAGAGATTAATACAGAAAGAGCCGTTGAAGAACATTACGATCTCTATGAAATGGATAAATTTGACCAAGTAATTGCCGGAGCACAACTTATGGCAAGAGATGTCAAATTACTGATACGGTATAATGAGAAAACATTAGAATATCTCCGTAAGATATTAGCCAAAGAAATAGAGCTTGCCGAAGAAAGCCAATTAATCAACCAGTTTGTGGAGTCGGATGCGAGTTTACAATACGAACAAGTATTAGCCTGTTTGGAATCAATATTTAATGAATGGAGTAAATAACAACGATATGGAACAGAATAAGGAATACACAACAGAAGATGTCGTATTGGAAGACAATCAGTTGGTTTGCGCTCTGACAAAAAAGATAAAAACAGCAAGCGAGAAAGAGCTTACATTGCAATCAATGATTATGATGCTCAACGAAGAGTATAACTTTGATTTGAATGATATGGAGCGTGATTTTCCATTCTCTTATGAAGATGACGAAGGGAAAACAAAACGAGCCAAGGCAGACCTTGCTATATTTGAGCCAGAGAGAGCACATGATGCAGAAAATATGATTCGTATAGCTGTAGTGTTCGACTCCAAAGTAAAAGATAAAGACCCGAAGAAAGGGGTTTTTGAAACCTTGGGAGTATATCTGGAATCTACCGATTGCGAGTTTGGCGTTTGGACAAACGGGAACGACCTTCATTATCTTCAATGCGAAAAAGACGATTTTGGGCAAGCTCAAGTCAGTGATATTTCTGATTTTCCAGGGAAAGGACAATCTATGCAAGATTTGGAGCTGGCAGGAGAACGTGCTCACCCGCGTAAACCAGCGAACGATTCATTAGTTAAAACATTCAAACGTTGCCACGATTATATTTATGGAAACGAAGGACGGAAAAAGGACGCTTTCTGGGAATTATTAAATCTTATCTTTTGTAAAATATATGACGAGAAACGTCGATTTACAGATGCAGAGAACGGAAAAAGTTACCGTCGCAAATTTTGGGTGGGAGTTAAGGAACAAAATACAACAGAAGGTCAGTTGGAGGTAGCCAAGCGCATTAAAGGTATTTTTTCGGAATTAAAAAATGATGATTTATTCAGAGGTGTATTCAATGGCAATGAAGAAATTACAATTTCTCCAAGAGCAATAGCTTATATTGCTTCCGAATTAGCTAAATATTCTTTCTTAGACGCATCTATAGATGTGAAAGGAACGGCTTATGAAACTATTGTCTCAAACACGTTGAAACAGAGTTCTGGACAATTTTTCACACCACGTAATGTAATTCGTTGTATGGTTGAAATGATGGATCCCGATCAAGACACTAGAGTGCTTGATCCAGCTTGTGGTACAGGAGGTTTCTTGGTTATGGTATTAGATCATGTGCGAAAAAAATATACGAAGAACGCATATTCACATTTATCAGAGGTATATCTTGAGGAAAAATATAATTCTTCAGATGTTGTGAACTTTACAAGAAAATATGCAGAGCGTATGCTTTTCGGTTTCGATTTCGATCCGGATTTGAAAAAGGCAGCTCGTATGAATATGGTAATGGCAGGCGATGGACATGCCAATATTTTCAATATCAATTCACTCGATTATCCCGAAGGGCAATTGGTGGATAAAGACAAAGTTGCACCCAAAGTCGCAGAAAGCATTGACATTAGTCAGGATAAAGATTTTAACTTTGAGTTCCCAAGAAAAAATGCATTTGGAAAATTCGACATGATATTTACCAATCCGCCATTTGGAGCAAAGGTAGAAGTTGATCGCAGTATATCGAGCCGATACGAGTTAGGGCATAATCCGGTAAAAGATGCTTATGGCAATTATCAATTTACTGGTGCGGTTAAGTCAAGCGAAGCTCCCGAAATTCTATTTATTGAGCAATGTTACAATTTTCTAAAGCCGGGAGGCAAAATGGCAATTGTATTGCCGGATGGCATATTAGGAAACCCAAATACAGAATCTGTTCGTGCTTGGATACTCGAACGATTTAAATTGTTGGCTTCAGTAGATTTGCCGGTTGAAACATTCCTTCCGCAAGTAGGAGTGCAAGCCTCTTTGCTCTTTTTGCAAAAGAAAACGGCAGAAGAAAAACTAATTGCGGTAGCCGACGAAAACTACGATGTATTTATGGCAATTGTAGAAGCGGTAGGGAAAGACCGCCGTGGTGTTCCGGTATATGTACGTGATGAGGATGGAGCTGAATTGCTATTCAATCGCAAAAAAGAATGGCTAAGTATGGACGAAGACGGCAATATGGTAGTGAAAAGCCGTAGCGAACGAATAAAAGATTTAGATGATGATTTGCCAAAAGTGAGCGAGGCGTATAAAGAATTCTTAAAAGAAGAAAAGTCATGAAAACAGGGACATTAAATAGTAAAGAAATTAATGTTTCAATGAGGATAGACGGAAGCTTTCACCTATCGGACGGCGTTATGTTGGAACGAGCAATAGTGAACCATTCTCATAAACCATTGATTGATTTTTGCAGTAGCATATTTACCTCTGGTCGTAATAAACGTGTGTACACAAAGAAAGAATACGGTTATCCTTATTTAAGTAATTCTGACGTTGTAGCACAAAACCCGTTCGATTCATGTAATCACAATTCTCGGAAATATGGCCATGATGAATCTGCCTTTTTAAAAGAAGGGATGGTTTTAACGGGAAGAGTTGGAGCAATCGGACAAACCGCTTACGTTACGAAAGAATTTGAAGAAAAAGGAGCAATGGGGTCTGACAATATTATCAGAATTGTTGCAAATCCGTCAGAATACAGTGGCTATATATACTCATTTCTTTCTTCGAGAGTTGGAAATACATTACTTTGGAAATTAGCCGCAGGAGGAGTTCAACCATATATTACAGATAAAATGGTTGCAAATATTCCAGTCCCTATTTTCTCCGAGTCCAAGCAACAAGAAATTCATAATTTAATTGTTGAGTCGGCAAATTTTAGAGTGGAAGCGAATCAGTTGTTGGATAAGGCTAAAAGCAAACTACTTTCATATGCGGAACTACCACAACTCACGGCAAATGACTATGATTATTTTGGAGCACGCTCAGAAGAAAGAACAGTCTCATGCTTTTCTAAAAGCATTAAAAAGATAGATTCCACGACCATAAACGCATTTAATCACTCTTTCCGTATAGAAAAGACAAAACAACAAATACGAAAATGTTGTCAAACTATTCCATTGGAAGAGGTGCTGAATGACAAAAAAATATTTTCAACAGGTTCGTTCCCTCGTGTAGAAGTTAATTCAGAAAATGGAATAATGCTAATCAACCAAAAGGATATTTTTGATACGATTATTAAAGGAAAAAGAATATCTCGGAGAAAAGTAAAAACAGATAGTTTAGTTGAATATGGAGAAGTGTTGATTGCAGGTGTTGGCACTTTGGGTGAGAATGAGACATTTTGCCGTGCAATTTTTGCAAACGAGGATTTACAAGATCAATTAGTTTCTGGTGAATTTATTAGAATGAAAACAAATGAAAAATATCTTTCAGGTTATTTGTTTGCTTGGCTAAATAGCGATTATGGTTTTCGATTAATAAGAAATACACAAACAGGAACAAAGTTATGCAGACCGATACCACGTTTGTTTTTACAAATACCTGTTCCAGTCTTGAAGGAGGCTCAAATGATTGAAATAGATCAAATAATAAAAAAAGCGCATACATTATATCATTTAGCAAATCTGAAAGAGAATCAAGCAATCTCCCTTGTTGAAAAAGAAATAGAATCATGGCAACAATCATAAATCCGAAGTTTAATACCGGTCCTGTAAATGCTGGCGAAGAAAGGCTTTTGAAGTTTCTGGAAGTCAATCTTCCCGATGGTTACTATATTGTTCCCAATGCCGAGTTTGCTAATATCAATCCGCGAGGTGGTGTACAGTATCTGGAATACGATTGTATTGTGATAGCTCCGCACGCTATTTTCAATATCGAAAACAAAGATTGGGGCGGACATTTGGAAGGGAATGACCATGTATGGTACTTAAATGATTCCGAACGTGCCAATCCGCTGAAAACCTTGCGGTTCAAAACCGGTGTGCTTGCCAGTAAACTAAAAGCCAAAAACTTTCAATGGAAAACTGCTTGGATTGAAGGTGTTGTAACTTTAAGCAACCCTCGTCAAAACAAATTCGGGCTCGACCGCGAAAGCGATTGTTACCGTGCTACCTATACGCTTGGCGATGGATTGATTGATTTTATTTCCAATCCTGAAAAAGTGGGTAAGCAAGCCAATGCCATACAAACCATTGCTCGTGATATTGTGGATTATTTGAGTGGCGAAAGCTTGAATCGTACTCGCAAAGAACGTACCGAAGTTATCGGGTTGAAGATTGAAGAAGTCCTTGAAAAAGGAGATGACTTTACTGAATATCTTTGTGTGCCTGAAGATTTCCCCGACAGACGCTATAAGGTGCGCGAACATATTTTAGATATAGCCGGAAAATCGCCAACGGAACAAGAGGTACATAGTAACAAAGTCAAAAACGCATACATGGCATTGATGCAGATGCCATATTCGTCATTTATTGTGAGAACGGAGTTTCAATGGAGCGAAGACCGCTTGCGGTTTTATGAAAAAAGTGAGTACTTGGATGAAAATAAACTCAGTTCCGAGCTCAACCGCAAAACATTTACTCAACTCGATGCTATTAAAATTGTGTTGGATATAGCCAATGCCCTCAAAGTGGCTCACAGTCAAAATATATACCACAGAGCGGTTTGTCCCGACAATATCTATTTGCTTGCTGATAATGCAACTCTGTCTGGTTTTGGTCGTTCGTGGTTTTCAAAACATATCGACTTGAACTATACCATGGGAGCTCTTTCGCCGGATATGGCAAATCCATATCAACCTGCCGAATTATTTCAGGATGATGCCTCCACAGCAACAGATGTTTATTCGTTGGGAGTTGTTTTTTATCAGCTAATTGTCGGTAAAGTGCCATTTCCAAACTTCATGGAATTGGCTCGGTTAGGCGGAAAACTACCGAATGAACTATTGCCTTCGTATATCAATTCGGCTCTACCTAAATGGATGGACGAACTTTGTTTACACACCATGCTCGAAGACGATACTGCTCGATGGAGTCTGATGGACGAAGTGATTGATTTCATTCTGATGAATGCTTGTTTATTTCACCCCAAAAGTATACCAGTATTTCAATCCAAAAGTATACCATT
>ENA-UOOI01002743-UOOI01002743.1-fermentation-metagenome-genome-assembly--contig:-NODE-2743-length-14487-cov-3.160685_pt1 | contig 14487 bp, 13 predicted proteins | sample MGYA00245779_ERZ724027 | MGnify/ENA primary metagenome ERZ724027 (study PRJEB28704, sample SAMN03018318) | fermentation metagenome | biome: anthropogenic terrestrial biome; feature: soil; material... | reverse complement strand
TTCCTCCCAGCAGCCCTTGTCCTACCTAAGGTCTACTGCATCGAAATTAATTCGGACGGGAAATCCTTTTGTTTCTGCCTAAGGGATTTGCCATGTTTAAAATTAGTTCATGGTGAACGGATCCGGTTTGAGGAAACTTAAGGGAATAGACAAATCTTTGCCGTAAAGCATAAACTGAAAAGAACGATCTTTAAAAGGGGGGATCCTTGCCTGTGATCAGTCTATGCATGATTGTCCGGGATGAGGAACAAAATATCCGGCGCTGCCTTGACAGCGTGAAAGATTCTGTGGATGAAATGATCATCGCTGACACCGGTTCCACGGATCAGACAAAGGCGGTCTGCCGCGAATATGGAGCGCAGGTTTTCGACTTCCCGTGGAAGGAAAATTTTGCGGATGCCCGCAATTTCAGCTTGGAAAAGGCTCAAGGTGATTGGATCTTATGGCTGGATGCTGACGAGGCGGCTGAAATTACTGATTTTCCCTCCTTTAAGGCAAGCCTTAACGGAGAAAAGGACCCGATGATCCGGATTCCCATGATGCATTTTTATGGGAAAGATCCCCCCGAGGAAAGGCGTACTTACCTTTCCTCCGCCGTCCGGCTGTTCCGCAGAGAATCCGGCATCCGGTTTGCGGGAAATATCCATGAACATCTTGTTTCCAGCGTACCCGGCTTTCCCATCCCCACGAAAGCAAACCGGACCATCCGCATCCTTCACTACGGCTATATGGAAAGCGCATGGAAACGCAAAGATGGCCGGAACCTGGACCTGCTGCGGAAAGAAAAGCTGGAGCGGCCGGACAGCGCATGGCTCTACTATCATCTGGCGGCCGAATATCACCGGAGCGGGAAAGAAGCGGATGCGTTTCAGAGTGTAAACAGGTCAATCATTGGTTTTCTCCGCAAGAATCTCCTGCCGCCTTCGCTGGTATATAAGCTGAAATACGATATCCTGACAGCATCCGGAAATTACGAAACCGTGAATTCCGGCATCGAAAAGGCAATTTCCCTGTATCCCGATTATGTGGACCTCCGCTTTTATCAGGGGATCGCGCAGATTGCCATGGGTGAGTATGAAAAAGCGGAACAAACCTTTTCCTGCTGCCTTATTCTGGGTGAATCGAACCCGGACTACCTGATATTGAAAGGCACGGGCAGTTTCCTATCCCTCTATTGTCTCGGCTTCTGCCATGAAAAGCGGGGAAAGCCCGAAGAGGCGAAAGAGGCTTTCCGACAGGCCGAAGAGCTGGATCCCGGCCTTGACTGCACGATATCATCGGGGCTTTGGAATTTTATAGAGAAAAAAAGCTGAGGAACGGATCGGCCAGCACCGCGCCCCCGATCAGTCCGGTAATTTCTTCCTCTGAATTTCTTCGAAGGAATTGCCAACCGGAGGAGCATTAGCGGTTGTACGAAAAAACGGTTCAGCGACAAAAGATTTCAGAAACGGTACCCCTCTATAATTGATTTTAAGCGATTGTTTATAAAAGGGCGGAGTGATATGATACAATTGTTTAGTCTGAAAGTCTGAAAAGATTCTTTCGATGAGTTATTGCCTGTCATAATAAAAACGGAACAAGCATTTCAGTCTTTGAAGGAATCATTCCAGCTGTTTCTTTCAGCGGATTCATATTGCCAATAGAAAGGGAGGCTGCTGTATTTGGATCAGAAAAAGGATGAAAAAAGTTTAAATTCGGTCACGGTAGGCAAGGTCAGAGTCCAGGTGGAAAAGAACGGATCGATCTCGTATTTCCAAAATGGCCAAGGCATTATCAGTTTTACTGCCGAAGCAAAAGATAGAAGCGGCAGGATCCTCACAAGCGAAGAGAAAGTGCCGTCTAAAATCCGGACACTGAATATTAGCGATGAAATCGGTTCCGGGAAAATGCTGGAACTGACATTTTTGGAAAATTCCCTTACCCTCATTCAGAAAATTTATCTTTACGAGGGCAGGACTTTCCTTGCCGTTCAGGCAGAGCTGACTTCCGGGGAAGCGGAAGTAGAAACGAACCATATTGTCCCGGTTGTTACCGGGTGGCCCGGGAAAAACGCCCATCCGTCCCTGCAGAGAAATTCCCTTTGGATGCTGCTGGTGCCATATGACAATGATATGTGGTCGCGGTATGAACTGGCCCCGCTGCGCTCCGGCCGGACCAGCTATGACGTCACCGTGCTCTGCGGCAGGGAGGCTCACGATGGCCTTCTGATTGGAGCGGTCGATTTTGGGTGCTGGAAAAACGGAATCCTGTGTTCGTCTACCAGGGCAAAAGTCTTAAAAGCCGTCTCCGGTGTCGCAGACGCCGGAACCCATGACGTCATACCTCACGGAACCATAAAAGGAAAAACGGTTTCTTCGGCGAGGTTTCTTGTCGGATGGTATGACGACATGAGGGACGGCCTTGAGGAATATGCCCGTGCCTGTTCGTCCGTTCATCCGCCGATGCGGTGGCCTTCCGGGACGCCGTTCGGGTATAACGCCTATTCCGGCCTTGGAAGTGAGGCAAGCGATGAAACATTCCGCGCCGCGGGCGATTTTATCCATACTCTCGGGGATTTCCACGATCAAAACGGCGTGACCTATATAAACCTCGACGGCGGCTGGCAGAAAATGACGCATGAAAAGGCGATCCGGGAATATATCGGAGAACTTCATGCGCGGGGCCAGAAAGCCGGCTGTTACGACGCGCCGTTTGTTGCGGAAGGGAAACCGGATACTCCTCTGCCGGGAGTTCCGGGAAAAACATACGGGGATATTTTCCTGCGGAATCCGGACGGGAGCCTGGCTCCCCGGGTTGATAATTTTATAGCGCTTGATGTTTCTCATCCGCTCTGGGAACAGTCCATGCGGTACCGGCTGAAATCCTGGATCGACATGGGCTTCGACTATCTGAAAATTGATTTTCTGCCAAGCGGCGCGCTGGAAGGGGCCCACTCGGATCCTGCCGTCCGGACAGGCCGGCAGGCATACAGCAAGGCCATGAGAATCATGGATGACGCCATTTCCAGGAAAAACGCAGGCAGGGATTTCTTTTTAAGCCTCTCCATCGCGCCGATTTTTCCACATGGCTATGGCCACGCGAGAAGGTTCTGCTGCGACAGTTTTGCCTATCGATCCGACGTCGAATATGTCCTGAATGCCCAGACATTTGCCTGGTGGCAGAGCGGGCCGATTTATTCAATGAATGATCCAGACCATATCGTTCTCTACCAAAGCAGTGTGATGCATCTGCCGAAAGACCGTCCCAGTACCCTTGCGGAGGCCAGGGCACGGTATACAACAGGCGTTATCGCAGGTTCCGTGATGCTCCTTTCCGACCATTATGGTCCGGGAAAGGATACCGGAAGGTATGAAGAATCCAAAAAACGCGCCCGGATTTTAACGGGAAACAGGGAGGTTAACGACCTTGCGAGGAAAGGAAAACCGTTCCGTCCTCTTTCTTTAAACTGCGAATCCTGCCGTGTGTTTTCCCTGACAGACGGCGGCAGCGTTTATCTGGCCCTCTTTAATGTGACGAATCGCGAACAGTCGTTTGCCGTCTGCCCAAAGCAGGTTTCGGCAGCAGAAAATGGGCTGGGGACGGAGCTCTGGACAAGACAGGACTTTTCCTATCATAAGACGATTGCAAGGACGCTTGCGGCGGGCGATGCGGAAATTCTGAAAATTCCGGCAGCAAACCGGAAACAAGGTATGATATGATTTTCCTGCTCCGAAGCGATCCGGAAGATCTTTAAGGGAGCATCCCTGCCTCAAACCGCTCTCTCTGTTCTCAATTTGCTTCAAAGCAGGGGAGATCGGCGATGAAAACCGCCGATCTCCCCTGCTGGTTTGGTTCATCAGGAAAAATGCTTTTATTTTTGGATTGCTTGAAACAGATGCAGCCTGCGGTATTCTGAAACGCTTTCCAGATCTTCATATGTACCATCCATATGTACCGTGCCAATATGTAGAAACGCGGGGTGGAACCTGCCGGAGTCCATCTGGGAAGGAACAATGCAGAATTCAATCAGATTTCCTTTTTTCGCCTGTTCCAGCTTTTTTTCTAACTCCCTTTTGTCGACTAGAATCCTCATGATAAACATCCTTTCTGGCAGCCGCTGGTTCCGCTTCGTCTTGAATCTATTATAATGGAAATTATTCTTATTCTCAAGAGCGAAAAATGTCGAATCCAATGAATTCTCTGTTCCGTTTAAAAATCAATGTCGGCACACCAGAATCATGGATATTTTATATGGGATGACAGGGGGATACAAGATCGGAACTAGAAGGGAATTTACCGAATTCCGGTTCGTTTTCCGGCAGACGTCGTAATATTCTCCGGAAGATCGCTGATGAAGGAAAATTCAGAGTTTCCCCTTAAAAAAGAAATCCAGAGGGCTGTTCCGCTCGGAACATTCAAAAATTGCGTCCGGTGCAATAGGACGCGCCCCATTTCGCATATATTTGCACGAAGGGGGTAATGAGACGATGAAGGCGTTTACCATAAAGGGAAAAACGCTCCTGACAGTCCTGTTCACCGCGCTTGCCGCCGTTCTCGTGACAGCGGTCTGTGTAAGGAACGCGCAGGCGGCGGCAGTATCGGCTCCAAAACAGGAGCTGCCGATTTATAGTGTGCAGAAAAAGGATAAAACAGTATCGATTACCTTCGATGTTGCCTGGGATGACGCCGAAACGAAGCCGCTGCTGGATATTCTGGACCAGTACGATGTCAAGGCGACCTTCTTTGTCGTGGGGGCGTGGGTTGACAAATATCCGGATTCTACCAAAGCCCTGGCGGACGCGGGGCACGAAGTGTGCAATCATTCGGACACGCATCCCCATATGCCGAGACTTTCCCAGTCGGAAATTGAGAATCAGATCACCGAATGCAACCGTAAAATCGAGGCTGTAACAGGAATCCGTCCTATCTTATTCCGTCCGCCATACGGCGACTACAGCAGCGAAGTAGTCCGGACTGCGGAAAAGCTTCAGATGTATTCGATCCAGTGGAACGTAGATTCCCTGGACTGGAAAAACCCGACACCGGAACAAATTAAAAACAGGGTTCTTTCCGGAATTAAGCCCGGATCTATTGTACTGTTTCATGATGGAGCGAAAAATACTCCGGCGGCGCTGCCGGGCATTCTGCAGACCTTAAAATCTCAGGGTTACAGCATCGTGCCGGTTTCGCAGTTAATTTACAGGAGCGGCTACACCATGGATTCCGCGGGAACGCAGATACCAGATTCTCCTTCTTCGTCGGCTGTCTCCAGTCAGCTTTTTCCGGGAGAATCCAAAGCGCCCAAAGGAAAGTGAGTCCCCGCATAAGTCCCGGAAGGTCAGCAGAGGACTACCTGCGCCGTGCCGGAATTCTGCCGGAGGAAGATCCGGATAGGACGGAAAAAAAGCGCTGCCCCTTTTTCTATATTCCACATGGGGGGACCGTCCCGGTCGGCCGTGCGCAGCCGACCGGGGCGGTCCTCTTGTTATCTTGTAAAGCGGCACTCTGGAAATCGGATATCCCGGAAAGAGGAAAAGGAATCCGCGACCCGGACTTAATTTTCCGGCAGTTTCACAGGGAAGAGAGCAGAGGACCGGGGGGAAAAGACGGATGGGCTTCCTGAAATCAGGGTCAGGCGCCACGCTCTGCATGCCGGAATTTTATATTTTAGCTAAAAAATCAATTTATAAATTTATAAAAATATCATTTCCGCTAAATTATGCTGAAATTATTGACATCGCGGAAAAACAAACTTATAATACATAACATATATAAATACAATATTTATAGGGAAGAAAAGAGAAAGGCGGGGAAGCTCTCATGAAAACGGAATCCGGGTGCTGTTTATCCGCGGGTTTTCTGATGTGCTGCCGGGAAATGTGCGAAATCACGGAAGGCTTTTCCTGCTGCGGCTCGAATCCGCCTTTTTCATTTTTCAGCTGACCGGCTCTGCTGCCGGAAAGAAATGAAGAGGTCCGGCGGGCTGCGCCCCCCGGGCTTCTATTTATTTTTCTATTTTAACTGGCTGACCGGAAAACCGGAGGCCTGGAAGATTTTTTCTTCCGGGCCTCCGGTTTTTTAAGACGGCAGACAGGAAGGCAGGCTGACTTAAAGCGCAGTAAAAACTCAAGCTTCAGAAGAGAAAGGAAATGGAACAGAAGTGAATCTCAAACGGGACTGCGGGCGATGTTGACCGAGAGATTCTAAACAGAGAGAGAGAGACGGCGGGTGAGGTTCCCGACCGTCTTTCCGCAGCGACCCGGAGGATGGCCCTGTCAAGCGCTCAATTTTAAATGAAAGAGGAGAAAAGATCATGAAAAAGCATCTGTCCGTCTTTCTGGCTGCGATTTTTGCGGCTTTTTCCGCACTGTCCCTTTTCGCCGGCTGCCAGTCAAATTCCGGTGCGTCTCTGGCCGCAGCTTCTTCTTCGGCGGATCCTGTTTCCGCCACGGGATCTTCCGCGGGATCCGAAAGCCCGGAATCGGGTTCCGACGAGCGGGACGGAGGAAGCATTGTCGTCGGACTGCAGACCGAGCCCGATCATTTCGATCCATACAAAACCGAAACCGCCGACACGCGTTCGCTTCTTTATAACATTTTTGAAGGACTGGTAAAGGCAGACACGGAGGGAAATTTTGTTCCAGCCGTGGCAGAGGATCTTCCGGAAATTTCAGAAGACGGCCTGACCTATACTTTCAAGATCCGGGACGGGATCAAATTCCACAACGGAAAGGCCGTTACGGCGGAGGATGTCAAATATTCTCTGGAAACCGCAAAGGCCGCCAAAATCTCCACCGTTGCAAATCTTCAAAGCGTGAAGCCGTGGATCCTTCCACCGTCAAGCTGATTCTGAACCAGAGGGACAACGATTTTCTTGCCAACCTGACCATTGCGATCGTGCCGAAGGATTATAAGGACCAGGACGCCCATCCAATCGGAACGGGGCCGTATCAATTTGAGTCCTTTACCCGGCAGCAGTCGGTTGTCCTCGTGAAAAATCCGGAATATTGGCAGAAAGGACTGCCGCATCTTGATAAAGTGACCTTCAAACTGGAGTCGGACACCAACGCTCTGCTCCTCGATTTAAAATCCGGCAGCGTGGATGTTGCAAGCGTCGCGAATTCCGCCGCGGAGCAGCTGACCAGCGGTTTCACCATCGAGCAGTCCAATTCGAACGCCGTCCAGCAGCTGGACCTGAATAACTCCTTTAAGCCGTTTGGAAACATCAAGGTGCGCCAGGCCATCAGCTATGCGGTCGATCCGGATGAGATTATTCAGACGGCGACATTTGGAAAGGGCGTCCGGGTCGGGACCCCCGTTATCCCGGGTTTTAAAAAATATTACGAGGAAAGCCTGGCAAAAGCCTATCCGAAGAATCTGGAGAAGGCAAAGCAGCTTCTCGCGGAAGCCGGATATCCGGACGGTTTCCGCTTTACCATTACGGTTCCGTCCAACTATCAGGTGCATGTGGATACCGCGCAGGTCATCGTGAACCAGCTGAAGCAGATCGGCGTGACAGCGGCCATTCATCAGGTGGACTGGGCTACATGGATTTCGAAGGTCTACACGGGCCGCGATTACGAGGCGACGGTTATCTCGGTAGACGGAGCGGTGCTTACGCCGGCAAGTTTCCTTAGCAGGTATGTGTCCACTGCCAAAAATAATTTCGTGAACTATAAAAATCCGGAATATGACAAACTGTATGAGCAGGCTGTCAAAGAAAGCGACGCCGCAAAGCGCACGGAGCTTTTCAAAAAAGCGCAGCAGCTGATTTCCAGGGACGCCGCCAGCGTTTACATTCAGGACATTGCCTCTCTCACCGCGCTGAAGACCGGAATCAAAGGCTTTACAGCGTATCCGCTCTATGTATTTGACGCTTCCACACTGTATCGTACCGACTAAAGGGGGGAAAAGCGGTTCCGCAACGGAAAATCCGTCCGTCTGCATGGGGGGCAGGCGGACGTTTTTCCACATCTTTTTTTGAGGAAATTCCTTCTCTTGAGAAGCTGAACGGAGGATAAACCGTGAGACATCTGATTCAAAAAATTCTGACGCTGCTGCTTACCCTGCTTCTGGTATCGCTTCTGACCTTTGCCGCTTTTAACATTATCCCGGGAGATCCCGCCGCCCTGGTTCTGGGAACGGAGGCCTCGCCCGAACGGGTAGCCGTCCTTCGCGCGCAGCTTGGGTTAAATGATCCGCTTCCGGTCCGCTATCTGAAATGGATGCGAGGACTGCTGACCGGGAACCCGGGAAAATCCATCCGATATTCCGTTCCGGCGGATAAGCTGATCGCCGAGCGATTTCCGGTGACGGCGGCCCTTGCGGGCATCGCTTTTCTGCTTATCTTAGTCATTTCGGTCCCTTTCGGCGTTTTCAGCGCAAAAAAGCGGGACACGCCGCTTGATCGGATTTTAAATACGGTCACGATGATCAACATTTCGGTTCCGAACTTTTTCCTGGGAGTGATCCTAATCTGGGTTTTTGGAATTCTTCTGAAATTTTTTACTCCCGGCGGCTATGTGAATTTTCAAACCAGCCCCTCCCGGTTTTTCTCCTATCTGTTTTACCCGGCGCTCGCGATTGCGCTTCCGGGAGCGGCGACCGTCGCGAAATTTCTGCGTACCTCAATTCTCGGTCAGATGGACCTCGATTATGTGCGGACTGCTTACAGCAAGGGCAACAGTGACAATGCCGTGCTTTACCGCCATGTCCTTAAAAATGCGATGTCTCAGGTAATTTCTCTTTTCGGGATGATCCTTGCGGAGATTTTTTCAGGAAGCATCGTGATAGAACAGGTCTTCGGCGTTCCGGGAATCGGCCGGCTTCTGATAGCGTCCATCTCATCCCGGGATTTTCCTCTGGCGGAAACGCTTGTGGTCTATATTGCGCTGGTCGTCGTGGCCGCGAACCTGGCAGCGGACGTTCTGCTGCAGGCGATCGATCCCCGGGTCCGGGTGGCGTGATATGAAGGATAACGGCAATTTAGATCTGCGGATCGGGACCGTGCTGGCCGGGACCGTTTTTCTTCTGATGCTGGTAAGTCTGTTTTATACGCCCTGGGATGTCGACAAAATGGATGTTTCGGCCCGTCTCAGTCCTCCCAGTCTGAACCATCTGTTCGGGACGGACAATTTCGGCCGGGATATTTTCAGCCGCGTAATGGCGGGCGCAAAGTTTACGCTTTTCGTGGCGGCGAGCACGGTGCTGATCGGCATAATTATCGGAACGATCCTCGGGCTGACGGCGGGATATTTCGGAGGCGCTGCGGACGAGTGCATCATGCGACTCATCGACGCGCTCAACTCCTTTCCCGGCATTCTGCTCGCGCTGGTCATGGTCTCGGTGCTCGGTCAGAAACAGGGACCGTATACCGTCGTCCTCGCGCTGGGCATTCTTTTTATTCCAAGCTTTACCCGCATCGCAAGAAACGGCGCGCTTTCCTATCGAAACAGCGAGTTTATCAAGAGCGCGGAAATCTTCGGTGCCTCCGCCCCCCGCATCCTGTTCGTTCACCTGCTGCCGAACCTTTTTCCCCAGTTGATCGCGGCGGTTGTCGTCGGAACCTCAAACGCCATTCTGGCGGAATCGAGCATGAGCTACCTCGGACTCGGCATCCAGCCGCCCGCCCCAAGCTGGGGACGGATGCTCTTCGAGGCTCAGTCCTATCTTTTCAACGCCCCGTGGTTTTCTCTTTCTCCCGGGTTGATGATCATGCTGACGGTGCTGGGACTGAATTACATCGGAGAGGGTTTACGCAAAAAATACTGCTGAACCAAAAAAACGGGACGGGAGGAGGGATTGCCTATGCCGGAAAAGCTCCTGCGTGTCGAGAATCTGACCGTGTGTGCCAAGACCGAAAAAGGCATGGCTGATATCGTGGATGGAATCAGCTTTTCCATGAATCCAGGCGAAATTCTGGGGATCGTCGGAGAATCGGGCTGCGGAAAGAGCATGACGGCCCTGGCGATCGCAGGGCTTTCTGCGCGGAACGTGAGGATCCGAACAGGACGTATCTTCTTCTGCGGAAAGGATCTGAGAACCCTCAGCCGGGAAGAAATCCGTAAAATTCAGGGAAAGGATCTATCCATGATCTTTCAGGATCCGCTGACTTCCTTAAATCCGCTGATGAAAATAGGGCGTCAGGTTTCGGAAAACCTGAGGCTTCACAGTACCCTTCCCAAACGGGAAATCCGAAGACGAACGGCGGAAGTTCTGCGGAGGATGGGGCTGCCGGAACCGGAAAAGCTGATGGATGCCTATCCGCATGAACTTTCCGGAGGCATGCGGCAGAGGGTGATGATCGCGGCGGCGGTCATCTGCAGACCGAGGCTGATCATCGCCGATGAGCCGACAACCGCCCTCGACGTCACCGTCCAGGCGCAGATCCTCGGCCTGCTGCGGGAAATTAACCGGGAATCGGGGTGCGCGATTCTGTTTATCTCCCACGATCTCAGCGTGGTAAGCCAGCTGTGCGGACGGATCCTGGTCATGTATGCCGGAGGAATCGTAGAGGAGGGCAGCGCGCGCGATATCTTCCAGAATCCGGCGCATGAATATACCAAAGGCCTTATCGGATCCCTCCCGACGGGAAAAATGCGCGGCAGAAGGCTCAAAAGCATCCCGGGGCGTGTTCCAATGCCTTCGGAAAAAACTGCAGGCTGCCCGTTTGCCCCGCGATGCGGGAAATCGTGTGTTCAGTGCCTCCTGCGGCGTCCGGACTTCATCGAGGTTTCGCCCGGGCACCGATCGGCCTGCGTGCGCGCGAAAAAGGAATCGAGGCCGCCTTATGCCCTTTCCTAAGGATATTTTAAGACTCCGGCATGTGTCAAGCCAGTACGCTGTCCGGAAAAAAGGATTTTTTTCCGGAAGGGAAAACGTTGAGGTGCTTCACGACGTCTCGTTCGAAATTCACCGCGGAGAGACATTCGGCCTGGTTGGCGAGAGCGGATGCGGAAAATCGACACTCGCGCGGGCTATCACGGGAATCATAAAATACGGGGGACAAATCGAGCTTGACGGAGAGAGGCTTTCCTCCAGAAGAACAAAAGCGCAGCGCCGGAAAGTTCAGATCGTATTTCAGGATCCGCTTAGTTCCCTCAACCCGGCCAGACGGATCGGGTGGATTTTGGAAGAACCGCTCCGAATCCACCGGGTGGGAGACCGCCGCACCCGCTTTCAGCTTGCGGGGGAGATGCTGGAACGCGTCGGACTTGACCCGGAATATCGGAACCGATATCCGCGGGAGCTCAGCGGCGGACAGCGGCAGCGGGTCAGCCTGGGATGCGCGCTGATGCTCCAGCCCAGCCTGCTGATCGCCGACGAACCGGTCTCCGCCCTGGATGTTTCGGTGCAGGCGCAGATCCTGAACCTGATGCAGGATCTGCGCGGAAAGCTCGGCCTTTCCTGTCTTTTTATCTCGCATAATCTCAATGTCATCTATTATCTCTGCGACAGGGTCGCCGTGATGTACTTAGGGCGTATCGTGGAGCTGTCGGACGCGGAATCCCTCTATCGCGCCCCGCTTCATCCCTATACCAGAATGCTGCTCTCCGCCATACCGGAGATCGGGAAAAAGCCAGACGGCGTCTTTCTTGCCCGGGGCGAGGCGGACGGATCCGCGCCCGGAGGGTGTTCCTTCGCATCGCGGTGCCCGTTTGCCCGCGAAAAATGCCGCCAAGTTCCGCCTCCGCTCAAGAAGACAGAAGACGGGCGTCTGGTCCGGTGCCATTTCCCGATATTTTAGAAAGGAGACACATCAAGAATGGAGTTTTTCCTGCAGCCTTTCGGGACAGAGACGGGGGAGAAGCGGCTGAAATCCCCGGCGGCCCGCGGAGGGACAAGCGGCTTTTATCAGGTCAGCCGGATATCGTCCGGACTTTATTCCATCCGGGAAGATATTTCCGGAGGCAGGTTTCCCATATCGATCTATCTGGTCGCCGGCACGAGAAAAGCAGCCCTGATCGACACGGGGCTGGGGACGGGAAACCTTAAAAAAACGGTGGAATCCCTCACCGGCCTTCCAGCCGCCGTTCTTCATACGCACGCCCACGGCGATCATGTCGGCGCCGACGGCCAGTTTGATAAAATCTATTTAAACAAACGGGATTTCGGCCCTTCGGGAAAAGGGTATGACGCCGGAGCCCTTTCCCGGCAGCGCGATCAGTTTATCCGCGCTCAGCTTCTGGGAGCCGGAAGGAATGAGCTGTACGGACGGATCACGGAGAATCTGGAAAAAATCCGGGAAACGGTCTGTCGGGAGATCGAAGACGGCGACACCTGGGATCTCGGCGGAGTCCGGATCCGCGCGATCTCAACGCCCGGCCATACGCCGGGATCCTTCTCTTTTGTGGATACGGCGCACGGCTGCGCGTTTACAGGGGACGGAATCGCGGATATTCACTGGTTTGACGGGGGAACCGTGACCGTCGAGGACTTTCTTCATACCCTGCGCCATTTTGAAGCGAATGCGGAAGGAGTAAGGCGGATTTATGCCGCCCATCTTCCGATTCCTTTCGGAATGGATCTTGTCCGGGATCTGGAAGACGCCGCCGAAGCGATTCTCGGCGGCTCCCGGGATCCGGAAGAAAACGCGGACTATCAGTTCCTGCGGCATGGAAAAATGTATGTCCATCGCTCCGGGGCCGCGACCATCTATTATAAGCGGGAATATATTTTTCACAGGCCGCGCTTTCCGCTTCGGCTGTAATTCATTCCCCGGTTCCGCGGAGTCCGCGGACTGCCGGTTCCCCCGGGCGCGGAGAGAGATCGGGAAGAGCGGCCTTCCCGAAGGGAAAAGCCGCTCTACCTTAAGGTTATCTGCTCCGGACGTCCGCTTCTTCCGGCTGAGCTTTTCCCAGTCCGGCAAGGTCCTTGATCGCTTCGCCCGCCAGAATCATCCCGGCTACGGGGGGCACGAACGACACGCTCCCCGGGATCGCGCGCCTCGCCGCGCAGATGCGCCGGGTGCCCGGAGGACAGACACAGTGTTTGCGGCAGAGCGCTTTCTGCCCGCCGTACGGGGGCAGGGGAGGCTCCCTGGAATACACGACTTTCAGAGACCGGATTCCCCTTGCCCGCAGTTCCCGGCGCATGACCCGGGCGAGGGGGCAGATACTGGTTTCATAAATATCCGCGACTTCCAGTTTTGTAGGATCCAGCTTGTTGCCCGCGCCCATGCAGCTGATGATGGGAACTCCGGCCTTTTTGGCCTGCACGATTAGCTCCAGCTTGGCGGAAACCATGTCGACCGCGTCAATGATATAGTCGTAATCAGAGAGGTCAAACTGATCCGCGTTTTCCGCCGTGTAAAAGCACTGGTGGATTTCCACCTTGCAGTTCGGGTTGATGTCAAGCACCCGCTCCGCCATCACTTCCGCCTTCTGCCGCCCTACCGTCGAATGGAGGGCGATAAGCTGGCGGTTGATGTTGGTAAGACAGATCCGATCATCGTCAAACAGGGCGATGCGGCCGACGCCGCCTCTTGCGAGCGCTTCCACCGCATACGAACCGACGCCGCCGATGCCGAATACGGCAACGGCGGCGCGCCCGAGCTTTTCAACCGCTTCCCGACCCATCACGAGTTCGGAGCGGGAAAATTCGAAGGGAATGCCTTTCATCGGTTGCTTTTCACCCGAGGTAATTCGGGGTCGAAAGGTAGCGCATCCCGGTGTCGGGCAGGAGGGTCACGATGAGCTTCCCTGCGTTTTCGGGACGTTCCGCGAGGACCTGCGACGCGTAGACGGCCGCGCCGGAAGAAATTCCGACCAGAAGTCCTTCGCAGCGCGCGAGCTCCGCGCCGACGCGGTAGGAATCCTCATTGGAAATCGTAAGGATCTCGTCGAGAAGGGAAGTATCCAGGGTCTCCGGAACAAATCCGGGCCCGATGCCCTGAATCTTGTGCGGTCCGGGTTTCCCTCCGGAAACGACGGGCGAATCCTTCGGTTCCACGGCGACAATTTTAATTTTAGAATTCTGCTTTTTGAGGTACTGCGCCACACCGGTTATCGTTCCGCCGGTCCCGACGCCCGCGACAAAAATATCGACCTTCCCGTCGGTGTCTTTCCAGATTTCGGGACCCGTGGTTTCCCGGTGGGCTTTCGGGTTGGCGGGGTTGACGAACTGCCCCGGAATATAGGAATCCGGAGTTTTCTTCGCGAGCTCGTCCGCCTTCGCGATGGCGCCTTTCATGCCTTTGGATCCTTCTGTCAGGACAACTTCCGCACCGTACGCTTTTAAAAGGTTCCGGCGCTCGATGCTCATCGTTTCCGGCATCGTGAGGATGATGCGGTATCCTTTCGCCGCGGCGACGGCCGCGAGACCGATTCCCGTGTTTCCGCTGGTCGGTTCAATAATCACCGCGCCGGGCTTCAGTTTTCCGCTTTTTTCCGCATCCTCAATCATATATTTTCCGATGCGATCCTTTACGCTGCCCGCGGGATTGAACAGCTCCAGCTTGGCAAACAGCTGTACCCCTTCGGGTAAATCCAAATGGGTCAATTTCACCAA
>ENA-UOOI01002742-UOOI01002742.1-fermentation-metagenome-genome-assembly--contig:-NODE-2742-length-14491-cov-9.662926_pt1 | contig 14491 bp, 9 predicted proteins | sample MGYA00245779_ERZ724027 | MGnify/ENA primary metagenome ERZ724027 (study PRJEB28704, sample SAMN03018318) | fermentation metagenome | biome: anthropogenic terrestrial biome; feature: soil; material... | reverse complement strand
GTCATTTGCCATACGGACGCTTATCACTATTTAGCTTGGAAAAAGCTTGCGGATCGTCTTTGCATTTATTTTGACAAACAGATCAATAACCGTCTACGTGGGATAAGCCGCATGAAAAGTCTGGATATCATACTGGAAAACAGTAAAAATGTTTATACCGATACTGAAAAATACGAATTTGCAGAGGAAAAGAATGAATATTACCGTCAGTTACTGGTGCAGATGTCACCTGCTAATCTTTCTGCCGATGTAAAGAACACGCTGGACGTTCTACGGAAAATTGGCTGTAAACTTGCAATCGGTTCGTCCAGCAAAAACGCCAAGTACATATTGGAACAAATTGGCCTCGGTTATTACTTTGACGCTGTTGTAGACGGCAATGAAATTCAACACTCAAAACCGGATCCGGAAGTTTTTCTGCTTGCGGCGCAACGCTTGGGACTTGTTCCAAGCGCCTGCCTTGTGGTGGAAGACGCAGCGGCAGGAATTGATGCGGCAGTGCGCGGCGGTTTTGATGCTGCCGGCCTAGGCGATGCCCGGGTATCCTCATTAGCCAAATATCACCTGATTCAATTTGATAAATTAATTGATATTATTAGCCGGAAATAGTAAATGAGTTAGCAAGACAGTACAAACAATTTCAACACATTTTACTAATTTAAACAGGCCGTGCAAAAGAACCGGAATTTGGTCATCAATTCTTTGTACATCTTTATACCCTGACTTGTATGGAATCGTCCGTTTATTTACAGTTATTCATAGAAAAAATGGAGGTGTAATATTATTCCAACTGTTATACGGATGAATTTTTATTATGATTAGGAGGTATATCTATGAAAAGGTTTTTGGGCGTTTTTATAGCACTAATTTTATGTTTTACAGCTATATCAACTCCCGCGTTTGCATTGGATGGTGTATGGCATGACCCCTATGGTTTAAACTGCATCTATGATATTCAACCAAATGAAAGGTTGCCACGAAATCCAGTCGCAGGGGAAAATGTTTTGGTACGCAGTACGACATGGCCTATTGAATCTGGACAAACAGTATGGATTACCTACCAAAAAAATGGAGTACAACAGCAGGCAATTGGTGCGGCATGGAAGTATAATAACGAAAATAATTCTTATTGGGAAGCCAATTTGGGGAGCTTTCGAAAAGGCGATGCAGTTGAATATACTGTTCATGCAAATAAAGACGGACAAAACGAAAAAACCATCGGTCCGTTTGAATTTCACGTAACAGATTGGGAACATGTTAAATCTGTTTCTTTGGCATCTCAGACGAATGGCAAAATCATTTTGAATGCCACACCGAATGCAGGGTCATTCTCCCCAAAAATGTGTTTAAGTTTTCCTACAGAATCCACCGCTCGGTTTCAACTTTCTCCTAAGGGGAACGCTACGTTTAATTCTGGAATAACTGATTTTCAGGTAACCGAAAACTCGTCTTCCATTATAATTACCACCACAAAGTTAAGGGTCACAGTTACAAAGCAGCCGTATTCAATGCAAATTTATGATATAAAAAAAGCCAAAGTTCTTTCAACAAGCGGTGGTTTGGGTAATGAGATGTCCTGGTTGACGGATGGTTCCAGTGTCATAGAAAAAGTACAGGACGGCTATAATTCACCGTCGACGGAAGAATTCTATGGTTTTGGCGAACATTACAGCACCTATCAGCAGAGAGGGAAAACGATTGACACGTATGTTTATAACCAATACCAAAATCAAGGCGACAAAACATATTATGCGGTTCCTTTCTTCTGTTCCAATAATGGCTATGGACTGTACCTCAATTCAACCGCTTATTCAAAATTCGATATGGCATCAAGCAATACAAGCCAATATTCATTTGCAGAGGACACCGATGGAAAACCAAATGCATTTCTTGATTATTACTTTATAGCTGGCAATCCTTTAGATGTAATTAGTGAGTATAGCAAATTGTCAGGGCTTCCTCAAGAATTACCTAAATGGGCATTCGGGCTGTGGATGTCTGCAAATGAATGGGACAGACAGTCAGAAGTAATGAATGCGATGGCACAAGCAAATAATAATAACATTCCGGCAACAGCTATGGTCTTGGAGCAGTGGAGTGATGAAAACACTTTCTATATTTGGAATGATTCCACCTATACACCAAAATCCGGTGATAAAGTTTTTTCAAATTCTGATTTTACTTATGGTGCTAAGTGGCCTAACCCAAAAGGAATGGTTAACACGCTACATAATAACGGATTGAAAGTGGTTCTTTGGCAGGTTCCGGTTCAAAAATACACTTCTTATGCTTACCAGCAAAAGGATAATGATGAGCAATATATGATCAAAGAGGGGTATGCAGTTCGAGATGGAAAGGGAGGCCAGTATCGCATTCCTTCATCCGGCTGGTTCGGAAACAGTCTACTCCTTGATTTCACAAATCCTTTAGCGGTGAACTGGTGGATGTCCAAACGGTCATACCTTGTCGACGATATTGGAATTGATGGTTTCAAAACAGACGGCGGTGAAATGGTTTGGGGCAAAAACACTTCTTTCTATAGCGGTAAAACCGAATCGGAAATGCGTAATGAATATCCATTGGATTATATCAAAAGCTACAACGATTTTATAAAACAGAAAACAGGAAATGGAATTACCTTTGGCCGTTCTGGAACTGCCGGTTCGCAAGTTAAGGGCATCTATTGGTCAGGAGACCAGGCGTCAAGTTTTTCGGCATTCAAAGACGCTGTACGCGCTGGTCTTAGCGCAGGAATCTCAGGGGTTCCGTTTTGGAGTTGGGATCTTGCCGGATTTACCGGCGATTTTCCAACGGCGGAATTATATAAACGCAGTACAGAAATGGCTGCCTTTTGCCCTGTCATGCAGTTCCATTCTGAAAAGTCAAATCCAACCCCAAGTGAAGAAAGATCCCCTTGGAACGTACAAAGCCGCACGGGAGATACTACTATAATCCCAACATTTCGAAAGTATATAAACACGCGCATGAATTTACTCCCATATATCTATAGTGAAGCACAAAACAGCGCAGTTAATGGTACGCCAATGATGAGAGCCATGATGCTTGACTATCCTGACGACGCAAACACATATTCCCTTGATGAACAATACATGTTCGGAAGAAATATCTTGGTAGCTCCTGTCATGGACGAAGGTAAAACAACAAAAGATGTATATCTTCCCGAGGGTGAATGGGTCGATTTATTTCACAATGCACTTACGTGCGGCGGTTACAAATCGTATAATGCGGATGTTGACACTATACCTGTTTATGTGAAAAATGGAAGCATTATTCCAATGAATTTCAACAGTAACTATGCGTTAGGCGGAAATATTGGCAACAATGTTGACACTTATGATCATCTTACCTTCCGAATCTATCCATCAGGCGAATCAAGCTATACCTTAACTAATAATGACAAAACGACAATGACGGTACGGGCGTCTGAAAATTTTTCAAATGGCACGGTAAATGTAACTTTGCCTGCAACCAATATTCCGGTTACAACACAAGTATTTGGCACACAGCCGTCAGGTGTTACGTTAGATGGAACTGCGTTGACCAAATATGATTCATTAACGTCGCTTTCTCAGGCTACCAACGGTTACTATTATAATATGTCTGAAAAACTTACTTATGTGAAAACGACCGCGGCATCTACAGAACATACAATTGTTCTAAATGGTATCAAAAAAGCTCCATATGAGGCTGAGCACGCTGCTCTTAACAATGTAAGCACCAATACAAATTATACAGGGTACTATGGTGACGGCTTTGTAGATCAGTTTGACAAAAACGGAGATTCTGTAGACTTTACTGTATACGCTTCTAAATCAGGTACAGCAACGCTTGATCTAAGGTATTCAGCAGGATCTGAAGCTGCACAAAGAAGTTACTCTGTAAACGGAGGAGCAAACAGCACTGTGCTGTTCCCAAAAACATCAGACTGGAATTCCTGGGCCGAAGTACCGGTTACAGTAAATCTGAATTCCGGGAAAAATACCATCCGCGTCGCATATACCGCTTCTGACTACGCTAGTATTAATCTTGATTGTCTTCGCCTAGATTAGCCGGTTTTATAAAAAAGTGCAGCAATGCGAGTATGAGATTCTCGCACTGCTGTACCAGTCTTAATTTATGGGAGGAAATCAAATGTTAAAGGCTTTACATAAAAAGTTGTATATTAAAACAGCCGTAGTATTAATGGCAGTTGTCTTATCTTTCACAGCTTTTTCAGGAAGTTTTCGAATAACCGCCTATGCCTACGCATCCGCTTTGGGAAATGTAATCAGTGCTACGACACAGGATAACAAGGTCATTCTGACAATTGATAACGGCTCAGAACCTTCTGATGATAAGTTGACATTGGAAGTCTGTAAATCAGATGTCTTGCGTGTAGACTATCAGCCAAACTCCGAAGAGTCTAGTGCCAATACGCCAATGATAGATCCAAATCTTTCATGGAATGCAACCACAGCAACAATCAACACCGCAAATGATCCTATTACCATAAAAACTGATGCAATGGATATTGAAATAGCAAAAAGTCCCTGCCGTATGACAGTTAAAAAGGCTGATGGTACCACATTGTTCTGGGAACCCTCTTCAGGGGGCGTCTATAATGGCGGAATTCGCTTTGTACGTGCTGCTGCAACAAACATGTATGGCATTCATGGATATGATTGCTTTTCTGACAATGGTCAACTCCTGAGAAACGATACCAGCGGTGAAGCCACTGCTGGACAACAAGGTGATTCCGGTGGACCCTTTATGTGGTCCACAGCGGGATATGGGCTTTTGGTTGATTCAGACGGCGGGTATCCTTACATTAACTCTACGGACAAAAAAATGGAATTCTATTATGGCGAAACTCCAACAGAAGGCCGTCGATATAATAAAACCGATGTAGAGTACTATGTAATGTTGGGAGTTCCCAAAGAAATCATGAAAGACTATTCAAAGATAACAGGTACATCACCGATGATGCCAAAATGGTCTCTGGGGTTTTCAAATTTCGAATGGGGTATAAATGAAACTGAGCTAAATAATATGGTAGATACTTATCGGGCAAAGAATATTCCTTTGGACGCTTATGGCCTTGACTATGACTGGAAAAAATACGGCTCTGACAATTACGGTGAATTTGCGTGGAATACAGCAAATTTCCCTTCCGCTTCCACAACAGCGCTAAAAAATGCCATGAGTTCAAAGGGCGTAAAATTAATAGGAATTACAAAACCACGTATTGTAACAAAACTTTCAAATGGTACAGAAACAGCACAAGGAACAGCGGCGAAAAATGGCGGCTATTTTTACCCCGGTCAAAATGAATATACAGATTATTTTTATCCGGTGACCGTCCAAAGCATTGATCCATATAACCAAAATGAACGTGCATGGTATTGGCAGCATTCCGAAGATGCTTTCAACAAAGGAATTGTTGGCTGGTGGAACGATGAGACCGATAAAGTGTCGACTAACACAGCTTCCTACTGGTTTGGCAATTTTACTACCCTACATCTTTCACAGGGAATGTATGAAGGACAAAGATCATTTACGAATGGTCAAATGCGTATTTGGCAAACCGCCAGAAACTATTACCCGGGTACACAACGATATAGCACCAGCCTTTGGTCAGGCGATGTTGCCACACAGTTTTACAAAGGGGAACGTGTTAACTGGGCTGCAGGCCTGAATGAGCAAAAGGCAGATTTACTGTCAACAATCGACAACGGTCAGCCCAAGTGGGGCTGTGATGGCGGTGGTTTTAATCAAAATTCGGGTAAGATTGAAAACCCAAGCCCGGAACTTTATGCTCGTTGGCTTCAGCTTGCTTCTGTAGCACCTGTATTCCGTGTACACGGAACAAACAATCAGCAACGCCAGCCGTGGTATTTCGGCAAGACAGCGGAAGCAGTAACAAAAGCCGCTATCCAGCTTCGCTACTCATTATTGCCATATCTTTATTCTTATGAAAGAGAAGCTTATGATACAGGTTTAGGAATTGTACACCCTCTTTTGTTTGATTACCCGACTGATACGAACGTAGCAAATTACTCTGACGCATGGATGTTGGGCGACTGGCTCTTGGCAGCACCCGTCACTGAACGGAACCAGGCTTGCAAATGGATTTATCTTCCAGAAGGAACATGGATTGATTATAATCGCGGCGTAACTTATACCGGTGGACACTATATCCCGTATATGCTCAACAGCGATTCATGGACAGATTTGCCGATGTTTATTAAAGAAGGCGCTATTATACCTTCACAGAATGTTGTTGATTATATTGGTCAAAAAACAATCAGTAAAGTCAAATTTGATATTTTCCCATCCACCCAAGCGACCAGTTTTAATTATTATGACGATGATGGGGAGACATATCAATATGAAGGAAACAACTATTTTCGACAAACTGTTTCTGCTCAAAAAGGAGTAGCAAACGTCACACTAAACATTTCATCTAAAGCGGGTACATATAGCAATGGAGTTCAATACTACTATTTAGCGGTTCATGGAACGCCTGCATCTTCTGTAACGGAAAACGAAACAGTTCTACCTAAATGTACAGACTACAATGCACTCTTGGAAACAAATGGCCCCGCATATGCTGTAGGAAAAGATGTTTATGGTGATGTAACCTATATAAAAACTTCTGCTGGCTCCGATGTTGCAAAGAGTATCGTATTAAATGGAATCGCAGCTGTATCTGACATAAGTCAAAAATACGAAGCGGAAGATGCTTCCCTTTCAGGAAACTCAACAGAGACAAAAACTTCTGTAAATAATAATCATGGCGGGTATTCCGGGTCAGGTTTTGTGGATCAGTTTGAAACCGATCAAGCTGCCGTTACATTTTACACGAAAGTAACCAATCCTGGGGATTACGGGGTTTCACTTCGCTATTCCAATGGAAATTCTTCTTCGAAAAGCAAGTCGATTTATGTAAATGGGAAATATGCTTGCCAAGCGGTTTTGCCTCCGACTTTGAACTGGGACACTTGGTCAGACTTTAATGTTTCAATACCTCTTGCTGCAGGCAATAATAGCATTGCCATAGAGGATGATTCTGCTGACGGGGACAGTGGAAATATCAGCTTAGACTATATTAAAGTACCATTTTATCCCACTCATATTCAAATGGAAGCAGAGTCTGCAGCGCTTTATGGTTCGGCGAAAGTCAATTATGATCATCATTTCTATAGTGGAGCAGGTTTTGTGGATACTTTAACATCTGCAGGTGACGCAACGGAATTTACCGCTGTATTGCCGCAATCGGGTACCTATAACGCTATTCTGCGTTTCTGCAATGGCACACAAACTGCAAAAAATCTAAGCTTGTATGTTAATGACAACTTTGTTTCTGCAGTCGATTTACCGAGCAATGGGGGCAATTGGGATCTATGGCAGGATGCCAAAGTTACACTGCCGTTGATTTCAGGGGAAAACACTATTAAGTTAAAATTCGACAGTGGTAATTCCGGCAATGTGAATCTGGATAAACTAACACTTCCGTTATCTTCCGGAGATACTGCACCAATCAATTTACTGGATGATGGTAATTTTGAAAGGCCGACTGGTTACAGTAGCAATTGGACCGAATGGCATCCAGATGGACAGTCAGTTGCTTATGGCATCAACTCCGGTTCAGATTCTAATCCACCTGCTTCCCCGCATGAAGGTGATAAGAGAGCATATTTTTACAGCGGAAACAATTTTAAGCAAAGCATACATCAAAGTGTATCCGTAGCAAACGACACCTATACGGTGGAAGCATGGGCAAAAGTTATAAATACTGCGCCTACAACATGCCGTATGGAAATAACTAACTATGGAGGAAATAGTATTTACAGTAATCTTCCTTCATCTGGAAGCGGATGGAAAAAAATTGTTGTATCAAATGTACAAGTTACCAATGGACATGTAGATGTTGGTTTTTACTGTGACTCGTCCGGTGGGACAATAGTTCATATTGATGATGTAAGGCTATATAAACAATAAAACATTTTAATCAAAACCACGCGTTGAACGCGTGGTATGCACAAGCCCTGAAAGGGCATAGTACTGGCGCGCGTCTCAAGACGCATTGAAATAGGTTACCAACCGCATTACTTTCACAGGCCGCCGCTAAAGCGGCCTTCTTTTATGCCTTGGAATTCTTGCTACCCGTAAACGGGTCCATGTATTCTTTGAAACTTATTTGATCTGCGGCAATATCTTCCTGCAATTGATTTTTGATATATTCTTGAATCGCTTTTTTATTTCGGCCCACTGTGTCCACGTAATATCCGCGGCACCAAAAATGCCGAGTTCCATACTTGTATTTTAGATTCGCATGCCTATCAAATATCATTAAACTGCTCTTCCCTTTGAGATAACCCATGAATTGTGCCACACTGAGATTCGGCGGAATACTTACCAGCATGTGAATATGGTCTGGGCATGCTTGGGCCTCGATGATTTCCACACCTTTTTGCTCGCACAGTTTCCTGAGTATTTTTCCTATATCTGCTTTGATTTGACCATATATTTCTTTTCTTCGGTATTTGGGTGCAAAAACGATGTGGTACTGGCATCTCCACTTTGAATGTGATAAACTTTGTATGTCTTTCATGACATAACCTCCTTTTGTTTTTTAATGCGGTTGGCAGACCTGCATCTATTTTAACAAAAGGAGGTTTCCTTGTATCTAAAGATTTTTATTCTCACCAGCAAAGCTGGTGGTTGTTTTTCGCTAAAGCTACAAAACAGGTGGTTGCAAAATTTTAATTTTGTAACCACCTAAATCTCGGCCCGTATGTAAAAGTAACGATGAAAATCAAAGGATGGTCAAGGAAGTAACTTCACTACTTCCTTCTACGTTAAGACTGGATAAGTGCAAAATGATAAACGCAAGCTTAGAGATGTCAACCGCCACATCCTAGATTCCACTGAAAATAGAGAAATAATCTACGGTTATACCTGCATCGCCACTTTAGAATTTCGCGAAATTTGGGACAAACCAGACTGGAAATGTTAACAAGGTTAAAATAAGTCACATATAAAAAGGAATAACTGCGTTCTATTTTCCGCCTTTACCATACGGTAAATAAGTTTATTACATGATATAATACTCAATAATATTCTGATCACTAAGTTTTTAAAATAGAATTGTACTTTTTAATCACTCCAGCCATTCCTTAAATTCCTCCAGCGTCATCTTCCCGTTGGTGCACTGTTCTCTCATTTTCCTCGCCTGTTCCGACCACTCGTAAAAGGCTTCCTGCGTGATTTTTCCGTACTTGATCCACGCGAACCGCTTCTTGTAAGCTTTGCTGTATGCCTTGAACGCCGGATTCTCCTTCTTCTTTTTTTCCCATACCCGCAGCGCGCCGATTTCCTTGCAAGTACGGCCAGCGCTGTCGAACGGCCTGTCGCAGTATTCGGTGTTGATGTGCCCGGTTAGGGGAAAGTACTTCCCGCAGTTCTTACAGACACAGAACGGCAGTTCCCGCTTAATACATTCCCGGATAAAATAGTCGATGATTTCGTAAATATCTTTCGGGTACAGCACTTCGGTAAAGGCTTTCCGGTCAACTCGTTCAAAGCGCAGAGCCAGCGGCTGAAACGGAAAAATCTCAAGGCCGTTCGCGCTTTTCCCCTCATAATACTCTGCCATTTTTTTCTGAATCGGCTCTTTCGGAGACAGAACATCCAGAACATTTTCCCACAGACGTTTCACCTGTTCTTGTATGGTAACGATCTCGGACGGGATATGCGTCAGCTTTTTGATGGGCAGCAAATCGACCACATCTTCAAACTTTCGATCTTCCGCCTGTTCCAGACGGTTGAGCCAGTCCAAGCGCACAAGCTCAAAATAAATGTGCTTCTTTGCTATCGTGTCCAACCCCTTGCGGACTTTGTCAGCAAGCCGTGTGTCCTTTTCCGAATACAGTTGACGGAGATCAGCACCCATTTTTTCAAACAGATTGCTGTACGACATAATATCCAGATATAACAGATCCATCAGGCTTTGCGAAAACACGAAGCCCTTTTTTATTGTTTTCTGTTCGTTTCCATACTCAAAATATTCCTTTTCCCCCGATATGTAAACCTTAAAGCTATACGCCATTCCTGTCACCTCAATATAGATTATGGACTTATTGCAAATATATTATACATAGGTATTGACAAGAATGCAAGACGGGATTAAGATGTTATTGTAGACTACAGAATATATTTATCGTAATAGTCTATATATGATTAAGGAAGGAGGCTTCTGAAAATTGAATAGCATATCCGGGAAGAGATACGAAAGCCTTGCAAACAGTTTCCGCCATGACCCCCGCGAGGGCGAGCGAGCCGGTCCGAAAGGGCCGATACCTGTAAGGCCGGGCAATACGCGGCGGCTTCTGCGGTGCAGAGGTCAGGCGCAGGAACGGCAGCCGGATATGTGCAAAAAAGCCCGCAAAACCACGGCAATGGCTTTGCGGCCCGGGAAAAAAGGAATTCACTTTATCACCAGTATAGCAGCGGAGCCGGGGAAACGCAAGCCCTTCCCGTGTGGAAAGCAAAAGGGTACTGCGGAAGCCGGGAGCCGCGCGATACTACCCCAAAGGGGTAGGCCAGCATATTGTTTGTATTGACGGGGCGCTGCCCCGCAATCCAAACATGCTGGCCGGGGGACAGCCCCCGGACCCCCGAAGGACGTTCCCCCAACCCCCAAGGGGGGAGAAAGGAAAGCGAATGCGCAAGGAAAAAATGTTTGCCATGCGGATGAGCCTGCCGGATTACGAACGCATCCACCGCAAGGCGGAACAGGCGGGCATGAGCATGACGGGGTTTCTCACCTCGTCGGCGTTAGGAAAATCCATCGTGGTGGTGGATGGGCTGGACAAGGCTACCGCCGAGCTGAAAGCCATCGGGCGAAACCTCAACCAGATCACAACTCTGTGTAACATGGGGAAAATCCGGTGCCCCGACCTGAACGAAGTGCAAAAAGGGTTCGGGTCGGTTTTCGATTCCCTGTACGGTCTGATGGACCGGAGCTGACCGTATGGCGATTATTTATGCGGTAAAGGAGAAAACACAGAGCAAGACGGCTATGTCCAAGGTCCTGCGGTATGTATCGCAGGACAGGAAGACCTTGTTCGGGGATGAACAGGGAAACACCGTCAAGCTGGTTTCCGGGCAGAACTGCTGCGGAGCGACCGCCTTTCAGGAGTTTATGGCGACCAAGCGCCGCTACCGGAAAGAAAAGGGTGTATATTTCTATCAGTACGTTCAATCCTTCAAGCCGGGAACGCCGATTACGCCGCAGAAAATCCACCAGATGGGTGTGGAACTTGCGAAATACTTCGACAGCTATGAGGTCCAGATTGCCACGCACATCGACCGGGACCACTGGCACAACCATCTGGTTGTAAATTCGGTGAGCTGCGAAACCGGCCTGAAATTACAGTTCAACGAAAAGGATCTGGAACGGCTCCGCGCCCTCTCCGACCAAATCTGTCAGGCACACGGGTTGGAAATTCTCAAGCCGTATCGGAAACCGGAACACAGGCCGGTGCTTGCGGGCGAATACCGGGCGGCGGCGCGGGGCGGCAGTTTCAAGTTCCGGCTGATGGCGGCAATCGATCAGGCCATGAAGCAGAGCCGCACCAAGGCCGGTTTTATCGCCTGTATGGAACGGATGGGCTACCGGGTGAAATGGGAGCCGCATTACAAATACATCACCTATACGACCCCGGAGGGCCAGCGGTGCAGGGACAACCGGCTCTATGAACAGAAATATCTCAAAGCGGAAATGGAGGAACATTTCAATGCCGGACTACGAGAAACTGAAACGGCTCAACCAGCCGGAGAGCGCCTTGCCCGAGCTGCCGGAACAGACGGTCACGGTGCCGTATCTGCCGCAGGTCAGCGCGATTCCGACCGATCAGTGGAACACCATGCTGAAGGGCCAGCAGTTGACTGTGCAGCGCCTTCAGGAGCTGTCGGCCTACGTCGCGGCCCTGCCGGGCGTGGAGGACGTAAGCCGGATGATGGAGCACTATTACCGGAACGTTTACTACCAGCAGACCGAGGATTTGAAGGATACCGTCCGGCAGGAGAGCCGAGCGATTACGGAATCGGTGTATGCGGGGATGGAGAAGACGAGGAATACGACAGCATGGACGATACAGAATACGCTGGACCAATGGGAAACGAAGCTGATGCACCGGGATATATCCCCGCTCAAAATCAAGGCGAAATGGACGGGAATCGGGGCGTTTCTCTCGGCGATGTTCTTGCTCTTGCTAAAGCTGTTGAAGATCTGGTGAATCCGTATGACCCGCAGCAGGAACGGGAAAAGCCAAAACCCGTTCATAAGAAAAGGCATAGACGGAAGAAAAAACAGGTTCTTTCCGAAGACGAGGAACAGGAACTGAGCATGTAAAGGGGGAGTTCTGTGAAGTTCAATCGCAAAAAGTTTGACTGGAATTGGCTCTTTGAACGCTTGAAATTTGCCCTGACCGACCGCAGCGGCGGGTGGAACGTACCGCCTTCCCCGCCGGTTCCCGCGAAGAAACCGTCCTCTTACCGGGAAGTGACCATCGGCAAGGTGCTGTACCGGCTCACCAGCGTTTTCGAGGGCAGCAAGGACATTGATAAGGCCATGGAACGACTGGCCGTTCAGAACGCCGTGAATCCGCAAAAAAAAGAATAAAATCGGCCGTATTCGTCTGGACTGTCGGCGGTTCCTGCGATATACTGAAATTGATAATACTGCCGACAGTTTGGGCTTGCGGAAAGTGAGGAAAAATGTTAACGGTCCAACAAAATTATAAGGTCGGCATCTATGTCCGTTTGAGTAAGGACGACGAACGGGCAGGAGAATCGGTCAGCATCGAAAACCAGAAGCTGATGCTCACCAAGTACTGTGAGGAACAGGGCTGGAACGACTATTTCACCTATTGCGACGACGGCGTGAGCGGCACGACATTCGACCGCCCCGGCGTGTCCCGGCTTATTGAGGACGCGAAAGACGGCAAGATCAATCTGATATTGGTCAAGGATTTAAGCCGTTTTGGGCGGAACTACATTCAGGTAGGCCAGTTTACGGATTATCTGTTTCCAATGATCGGCTGCCGCTTCATTGCGCTGAATGACGGCGTGGACACCATCAACAGCGACAATGACATTATGCCGTTTCGCAACTTATTTAATGAGTTCCAGAGCAAAGACACCAGCAAAAAGATTAAGGCGGTCAAACAGGCGCACGCGAAATTGGGAAATTATCTCGGCTGTTATGTGCCCTACGGTTACAGGGCCAGTCCCGACGACAAGCACAAATTCATCATCGACGAGGCTGTTGCCGAAAACGTCCTGAAAATGTTCCGCTATCGTCGGCAGGGGTTGGGTTTTAGAAAAATCGCGGGGCTTCTCAACGAGGAACATATCCTGCCGCCGAGGGATTACTATTACCTGACCAAAGGTGTGGAAGACAAAGGCCGCCGCAACCACTGCTGGAATGAAGTCACCGTAAAAAAAATGCTTCGCAATGAGGTCTACATCGGCCACATGGTCCAGAACAAGCGCGGCACAATGTCTTACAAGAACAAAAAACAGATCGACAAGCCGAAGAATGAATGGATCAAGGTCGAGCATACTCACGAGCCGATCATCGATATGGATACGTGGAACGCATGTGTGGAGTTGGATGGGCGCCGATGCAAAATGCGGAGCGTCAAGGGAACCAGCGAACCGAGTCTGTTCGGCGGTCTGCTGCGCTGCATGGACTGCGGGTTCAAGATGCGGTACACCGAGGAAAACCATACTTACCCGAAGAAGGGTCACGTTAAGTATATTTCCTACATGTGCGGCAATTACGCCCGGAGCGGAAAAGCCGCCTGTTCTGCGCACATTATCTACCTGAGGCCGCTTTCGGAACTGGTGCTGGACGATATCCGCCACAGGGCGAAGCGGGTTCTGGAAGATGAAGACAGGGTGCGCCGGGAGCTTTTGGAGCAGAAGGCAAAGCAGAACGACCGGCAGAGCAAAGCCGACAGAACCACGTTAAAAGCCACGGAAAAACGCCTTGCGGAGCTGGAACGGCTCACGCAGGCGCTGTATGAGGACAAGGTGCTCGGCACGGTTCCCGAAGCGGTGTTCAGAAATCTGCTGACGAAGTATGAAGCGGAGCGAGTGGAAAAACAGTCGCTGGCGCAGTCCTTGAAGCAGAAGCTTGCCGATACCGTGCAGGACGAGCGAGACATTGAACAGTACCTTGCGAACATCCGAAAATATGTGGCGGTGGAGCAGCTTGACCGTGAAATGCTTCTGGAACTGATCAACTACATCGAAATCGGGGAGCGCGGAGAGAAAGACGGGCAGAAATACCGCGACGTGGTTATCCACTACAATCTGGTCGATAAGGCAGGGTAATCCCCATACCCTGCTTTATGAGAAGATTACTAATGATTTCTATGCCAGTGCCGTGCAGGCTAATAATGCCGTTGTCCGCCAGACG
>ENA-UOOI01002741-UOOI01002741.1-fermentation-metagenome-genome-assembly--contig:-NODE-2741-length-14494-cov-2.525521_pt1 | contig 14494 bp, 11 predicted proteins | sample MGYA00245779_ERZ724027 | MGnify/ENA primary metagenome ERZ724027 (study PRJEB28704, sample SAMN03018318) | fermentation metagenome | biome: anthropogenic terrestrial biome; feature: soil; material... | reverse complement strand
TCACTCCGAATGCATACGCGGGTTCTGATTGCGGTACCTGCAGCGGGTGCCCGAGGACAAAGCTTTCGTTGTAACAATAAAATGAATACACAAATTATGACAAAACAAGCTGATTTGGATGCGAAAATCGGGTCGGAGGTAAAAGAGCAGGCAGAGGCAGGAGAAAGATGATTAAACGGTTTCGAAGGTGCAAAAGGACGACAATTAAACGAAAGTTACTATTAATCAATATTATATTGGCTATCCTTCCGGTTATAGTATTTGGGCTACTGGTTACCAAAGTCTATGAGGATGCGGCTGATAAACGGGTAAGGAAAAGCGTGGAGGATTCAAGCGTCGTAATCGCGGATCGAATTACCAGAGTATTAAAGGACGCGGAGAACTGCTCTAACTATTTGACGGTAAATATCAATAGAGTAATAAAAACGAAAGAAACGACAAAAAATCTGTCATTGGCGATGCAAAAAGCGATTACCAATGAGCTTTACGTTGCAAAAATTGTGTTTGATGAGGTAGATTCCGTCTCATTTATTGATGTGAATAAGAATGTATATGTGTCGGATAATACAATTTTGGCGAATACAGAGGCAATCATGGAATCCAAATATTTAGAAACCCTGAAAGAGACCAGCGGTAAATCTATTTGGTTTCCATGTGAGACAAGAGAATTCCTCGTGCAGGATATAACACAACCGGTATTAACACTGGGAAAGAAGGTAGTTAAAATTAATTCGGGCGAGACACTGGGGTATCTCTTTCTGAATGTAGATATTGGTGAAATTAAGAGCAATTTAACGAATCAACTAATTAATTATCGATTAGTAGACGAGAGTGAAACGGTCATAAGCTCTGTTGTTTCATCAAAGCATATAGATGAAGCTGATGTGAAGGAGATTCTTGCAGAATCAGGCAATAATCAGGTGACAAAATATCGTGGCAGAAAATATTATATTTTCAATTATGAGATTGCAGAGTATGGATGGCATTTGGTCGGTATCACGGATTTAAATGAATTTGACATAGAAGCGAAGAAAATATTATATCTGGACTCGGTGATTGCCATTGCTGTGATATTACTGGAGGTTCTATTATCGAATTATCTGTCCCGTATCATTACGATTCCATTATTAAAACTAAAAACCGGTGCAGAAGAAATTGCAGGGGGAAACATGAAAATACGTTTCCACTTTAAAAGTGAGGATGAAATCGGACAACTTGGTAATAGCTTCAATTATATGACTAAGCAGATACAGGAGTTACTGCTGAGGGTTCGTTATGAGGCAAAAAAGAAAAGGGAATATGAGCTTTCGCTTCTGCAGGAGCAGGTTAAGCCGCATTTTCTATATAACAGTTTGGATGTTGTAATCAAGCTTTCCGAGATGAACCGAAACAAAGAGGCAATAAGAGCCGTACGAAGGCTGGCTGATTACTACCGTAATTCCCTCTCGGACAGCAAGGAAATTATAACGATCAGACAAGAAATTAAAATCGTTGAGGATTATCTTGAACTGCAGAGAATTCGTTATAATGATTTATTTACTTATGAAGTTACGGTTAACGAGGACATACTGCAGATGCTGATTCCGAAGCTTACCTTACAGCCATTGATTGAAAATGCTATCTATCATGGAATGAAGTACAAGGAAGAAACCGGAATACTTAAAATTACTGGAAGAAGGACAAAAGAAGATGTGATACTCTCCGTTGAAGACAATGGAATCGGGATGAGCGGGGAGTACTGCGATTCTCTTCTTCAAAACAAACCGGAAGGGCATTTTGGTGTCTATAGTGTGAATCACAGGATAAAACTTTTCTTTGGCGAGGAATATGGTATTGCTATACACAGTGAAAAGGGAGAAGGAACAAAAATAGATGTTTTGCTTCCTGCGAAGCAGGTTATGCCGCAGTTGGCGGGGAATGAGGCCGAAGATGATTAAAATTATGATTGTGGATGATATGCCTGTGGACCGGGATTACTTGCGTAATTTTATTGATTGGAACGCATATGGCTTTGCAGTATGTTGCGAAGCGAAGGATGGAAGAGAGGCTCTAAAGCTTTTTGATAAATATCAACCGGATATAGTGCTGGCCGATATTATGATGCCATATATGGATGGGTTGGAGCTTTCAGAAAAACTGATACAGGAGTATTCCGATGTATCTATTATCCTGATCACAGGAAATAGTGAGTTTGAATATGCCAGGAAGGCAGTGAAGCTCGGAGTATGTGATTACATCGTAAAACCATTTGAAAAGGAAGAACTCATCATTGCTCTTTTAAAACTAAAGGATAATATCAACCGTGTTCTGGAATTAAAAAATGAAAAGGATGAATTTTTGGAAGAAAGAAGAGAACAACTGCTCCGACAACTCATTTATGCTAAAAACAAGGAAGAGAGCTTAAAGCCGGATGGGTCAAATTTGTTTCAATATCCTTATTTTTTGGTGGTCACGGTACGAATCGATTTGTATGAGAATAAAGTGGAGCCGGATGAAATACTTAAATGGAAACAAATTCTCTCCGCCATGCTCATTGATATGCTTCAAATAGATGGCACCTATGAAGTATTCCATGATTTTGAAGGAAATATTGTAACAATTCTAAATTTTATGGATAGACAGTCGATGGAAGAGTATGCGGGATATGAATTTGCGGATATCTGCGACTTAGCGAAAGAGCATATTGGATTTGCTGTTTCGGCAGGCATAAGCGATTATTGTTATGAAGCGGTCGGATTAAGAGCGGCATATTACCAGACAATACAGGCATTAAGTGATTTTTACAGCGAACATCATGTGAAGGTATTTGATTATAAAAAGATGCTGCGGGACAGTAGAAATGAGTTTTATTCCTGGGATCTTATTGAGGAAATTAATAAAGGTCTTGATATGTTAAATTATGAAAGAATAGAAAAAATGATTATAAAAGAACTTAATCGAATCAAGGAATATGAAAATCTTGAATTTTCGTCCATAATTTATATGAGCTTGTTGAGTATTTTGTTTTCCTATTTTGAAAAAATGGGCAGAAGCATTGACGACATATTTGGACAGGGATTTCATCCCTATTCTATAATAAATAATGAAACCGCCTATGAAAATAAAAGATCTTTTATCTGTGAATGTTATAAGAAGGCTATTGTATACCAGCAGGAACATCAGAATTCAAAATCCCGTCAAATTGCAGAACAGGCGAAAAACTATATTGAAATGAACTATGGAAATCCTGAGCTTTCGATTGCTGATTTATCAAAGATATTGCTGGTGAACCAAACCTACTTGCGTAGGATGTTTAAAGAGGAATACCAGATGACAATTAGCGATTATATAACAAAATTTCGAATGGAAAGGGCAAAGGAACTGATAAAAAATGAAAACAGCAAGCTTTCATGCATATCGTATGAAGTGGGGTATAATGACACCAGTTATTTTAGCAAATGTTTCAAAAAATACTTTGGATATTTACCAAGTGATATCATTTATAGACGATAAATTTTGAATAATACCAAAGTATTTTGAATATTCCGTAGAAATCGGTTTTATAAAATCATATACTTCATTCATAACCAATGTGAAGGATGCATTTTACAGAATGGAATTTGCTACCTTCACTTGTACAGCAAATGGAATGAAAATCGTTTGCAAATAATATTCAGGGAGGAAGTATTATGAAAAAAATCACAGCGTTAACACTAAGTCTGGTTTTTTGCTTCGCAATGCTTATGGGATGCTCTAACAAGGCAAAAGATGATACGGCAGTGGGGGATACAACAAAACCAGAAACTACAGTGTCAGGAGAAACAGCAGGGGAGGATACAGCAAAATCAGATACTGCAGCGGAAGAGAAGGTAACCTTGAGAATTTATGTTCAATATTCCGATGATGATACAAAAGTACCTTATGATTACGCGATTGAACAATTAAAGACAGCATATCCAAACGTTACCCTTGAATTAGATCCTCTGGCACAGGATGATGGACAAAAGCTTATGACTTATGCAGCAACGGGTAATTTACCTGACATTTATCAAGTCAACTTAGCTCAGATTGAGAACTTTAAGGCATCCGGGAACATTATGGTTTTGAATGATGTGGCTGAGAAAACAGGTTTTACGGGTAAGATCTTTGAAAGCGCTCGGAATGTTCTCTATAATGAAGACGGAAATATATATGCATTCCCTTATGCGGGCAATGAATATGTGGTTTGGTATTATAATAAAGCAATTTTTGAAAGATGCGGCGTAGAAGTACCAACCACCTTTGATGAATTGCTGGCGGCAATTGAAACCTTTAAAAGCAACGGCATTACACCGATGGCAATCTTTGGTTCGGAGGGCTGGATTACTGCTGCAATGTATGATGTCCTTGCAACCAGATGGGATGCGGCCGGCATCTCAAAGCTTGACCGTGGCGAGGGATCCCCTTCCGATGACGCTTATGTAAAGGCAGCGGCAATGATGAGCAAGCTTGTGAAAGCAGGCATGTTTCAGGACAGTGCCACAACAACGAATTATGATCAGGCTTCTGAGATGTTTTTAAATGAGGAGGCGGCGATGTTTCTGAATGGCCAGTGGTATATAACAGATGCAACCAAGGCATTGGGAGAGGATGTAGATTGGATGTATTATCCTTCCTATGATGAAGCCTCCTATGAAAGTGGTAAGACAGCTTGGTCCGGCGGTGGTGCAGCAGGCGGTTTTGCGGTTGATCCGAATTCGAAGCATGCAGAGCTTGCGGCAGAGGTAGCAGCCTTTCTTTCTGAGAAATATTGTGAAGCAAAGGTAATGTATCGTGGGACACCGTTGGTGGCTTTGAATGTAACGGCTACTCCGGAGACGGAATTTCCCGCTATGATGAAAAAATTACAAGAAATTTTACCGAGTATCACAAGCATCACAGAGTTTGATTGGAGTTTGACCAATGCTACCTTTAAAACAGCATTAGAAGATCAGACAAAGTATATGTTAACCGAAGACTATACACCCGAGGAATTTATTACTGAGTTGAAGAATTCATTAGCCGACTGAAATATGTAATAAAATAAATGCCTAAGAACCGAGAAGCAGATTGAATCATTATACAAGACTGGAGCCATCATACAAACAGGCTGTCGCTATCCTTCGTATCATGGCTCCAGTTTTGGAAATATATAAATAAAGGGGACCATAAATTGAAAAAATTTTATTCAAATAAGCTTGCTATTATTCTGTTCGCATTGCCTGCGCTCTTGGTATTTACCATTATGGTATTCTATCCGATTGTGCAAGTATTCATGAAAAGCTTCTATGAATGGAATGGATTGGGAAGCGGAACCTTTATTGGTTTCGATAATTACATAAAATTATTTCGGGATACCGTATTTAAGATATCGAATAAAAACGCAATCATATTTGCATTATCGATTACCATTTTTCAAATGGTGCTGGCCAGTATTTTTGCATTCGTTGTATCAAATAAGAGGACGAAAGGAAGAAACTTCTTACGTATAGCATATTTCATACCGGTAGTTTTATCAGTAACCGTAGTATGTCAGCTATGGCTGGCAATTTTTAATGCCGACAGAGGATTACTAAATAAGCTTTTCGAGGTGTTTGGCCTTAACTACAGACAAAATTGGCTGGCAAATCGGCACAAAGCAATTTATGTAATCGCGTTTGTGAATGCATGGCAATGGATGGGATATCAATTTGCTCTCCTCATGGCGGGAATTAAATCGATTCCGGACGATTATTATGAAGCTGCAAGAATCGATGGCGCCTCTGATCTGCAGACGTACACAAAAGTAATCATTCCATTATTAAGGGAAACCTATAAGATATGCCTTACCATATCTCTGACAGGTGGCGTCAAGGCATTTACGGAAATGTTTATTATGACGAAGGGCGGACCAGGGAATGCAACCTATACCTTAACCTATCTGATGTATAAAGCGGCATTTCGTGAATACCGTTATGGCTACGCTATGGCCTCTGCCAGTATCATCGTGCTTCAGTGTCTTGCTATTGTTCTTGTAATAAATTGGATGTTCTGTGAGAAAGAAGAATAGGGGGAATGCCGGATGAAAAAACATAATAAAAATATGCCTGGAAGCATCGTGAGAATCGTATTTCATGTATTCTGCTGGATATATGCGGGGGTATCAGTTTACCCGATTATATGGTTGCTGTTTTTTTCATTTAAAAATAACCGTGAAATTTTTGTAACAAATCCATTTGGAATTCCGACAACCCTTCATATTGAAAATTATATAAAAGCATGGTCACAATATAATGTGCCAATGTACTTTATGAACAGCTTAATTGTATCAGTGGTTACGGTGATCCTTACGATTATGTTAGCGTTATTATTTTCCTATGCTACCGCACGTTTGCAGTGGAAAGGAAGAGAAGGCGCGAGAATATATATCTCACTGGGTATGTTTATTCCGGTGCAGGCAATCTTGATACCGGTAGCGAAAACCGTGAATGGACTGGGACTTGATACGACAAGATGGGGACTGATCTTAGTGTATACGGCAATCAACCTTTCTTTTGCGACGCTTGTGTTTTATGGAGCGTTAAAGGGCCTGCCTGCGGAATTAGAAGAAGCAGCCTGTATGGATGGGGCAAATATATTTGTTTGCTTTATTCGTATTATTGTACCACTTGTGAAGCCGGTAACCGCAACACTTGTTATCTATATCTTTTTAAGTGCCTGGAACGAATTTATCCTGGCAAATGTAATGGTTATTGCGGAACGGCTGAAGACGCTGCCGCTTGGAATCTTGTTTTTACAGGGAGCTTTTACAACCGATTGGGGTGCAATGGGGGCAACTATGGTAATTGCGAGTTTACCAACGATTATTCTTTACATTATATTTAGCAGACAGGTGGAGAATGCTATGTCGATAGGAGGAGCAGTAAAAGGGTGAACGCCCTGTTCAAGATGGAATCGTGAAGGCCGGAAAAGAGGCTACACGCGGAAAGAATTTCGTCTGATGCAAAAGCATTACCACTGTCAGGCAGACAAGACGAGAGGTGCAAATTTACGAGCTGGGAAGGAGAGCTTTTATGTCAAAAATAGTTTTTATCGGTGCAGGGAGTATTATATTTGTTAAAAATTTAATTGGGGATTGTATGATGACTCCATGCTTGCAGGATAGCGAGTTTGCTTTACTGGATACCAACAAAGAAAAATTGTATCTGGCAGAAAAAATGCTTCAGAATCTTAATAAGAATGTAAACAAAGGCAGAGCGAAAATAAAAGCTTATGAATCACAGAAAGAGGCTTTAAAAGGTGCAAATTTTGTTATTAATGCGATTCAGGTAGGTGGCTATGATTCCTGTATAATTAATGATTTTGAGATTCCCTTGAAGTATGGCTTAAAACAAACTTATGCGGATACGCTTGGCATTGGCGGTATATTCAGAGGACTTAGGACAATCCCGGTTATGAAAGGGATAACGGATGACATGGAGGAGGTATGCCCTGATGCATTACTCTTAAATTATACAAATCCCATGTCAATAGTCACGGGTGCAATGCAGCATAATTCCCATATTAAAGTCATTGGCCTTTGTCACAGCGTTCAGAGATGTGCACACGATTTACTTGAAGGTTTAGGAATGAATACAGAAAATGTTGAGTATGAGATTGCCGGAATCAATCATCAAGCATGGCTTCTTGAAGTTAAAAGAGGTGGAGTTGATTTGTATCCCGAGATTAAAAAGCGTGCGGCAGTAAAAACAGAAAAACATGATGATATGGTACGGTATGAGATAATGAATAAATTTGGATATTATGTAACAGAATCCTCTTTACATAGCTCTGAATATATGCCATATTTTATAAAACATAATTATCCTGAATTGATTGACCGATATGGAATTAAGACGCAGATGTATAAAGAATGGGGAAAAGAACATATGTCCTATTGGAAGAGGGCGAAGGAAGAACTGGTTGATAACTGTGATATTACACATGACAGAACAACAGAATTTGCTTCTTATATCATGGAAGCATCCATTACAGGAAAACTGTATAAAATTGCAGCAAACATACAAAACCATGGATATATAACAAATCTTCCTGATAATGCATGCGTTGAGGTGCCATGTCTTGTAGATGGAACAGGAATTCATCCATGTTTTGTGGGTGAACTGCCACCGCAGTGTGCAGCAATTAATCTTACAAATATAAATGTACAAAATCTTACAATTGAAGCTGCCTTAACCGGAAAAAGGGAGCATATTTATCATGCCGCAATGATGGATCCGCACACGGCAGCAGAATTGAGCTTGGATGATATTGTAGCAATGTGTGATGAATTGATGGAAGTAAATAAGATATGGCTGCAGGATTACAGATAGTATCCTTTGGGATGTACAAAGCTTATTGAGTAATTGAAACTCAATGGTGGTTATACTGAACCGCATAAGCATAATGCAAAGCAAAAAATTTCAATTTAACTGGAGGCGGGGAGCATCCCAAAGCATGGGCAAGAACCAGTGAAATATGGCCTTGCCCATAAATTACTATTAATATTTTATATCAGTTTTTTGAGTTTACACGGACTTTGAAACGGCCTCGTTTATAACTCAGGTAGTAAATATATTCAGTGCTAATTTCCCCGCCTACGATTATGATTTCCATTTTACCTCTTCTCTATGTGTACAGCCACTATTCCGTTTGTGAGTGCCCTTTTTGCTTCACTCCGCGATATATTCAAAATCTCAGCTACAACCTTGTCCAATCGAAGCGAAATATCAAATCGGTTCACTAAAACTATCTGTGTAGTCTTTTCTGACAAACTTTTCTCATATTCAGCAAGCGATATGAGATTGTACTTTATCTTTTCTCGTGCAATCTCTACCCTGTTCCGTTCAAAAATACTCTTGTCTGTTCCAATCTGAAAAATTTTAGATTTGTCATTCGATAAAAATTTCAAATAATCAGATTTCGGGATTTTGGCTAAATCCACCCGTTCATAAATTGGCAAATTATATGTATGATTGCATTTTTCACATCCGTAAATCATCCAGACATCTAAATTTTTCCCATTTGCATTTATCCTGAAGCTGTCCCTGCTTGCAAAAATTTGCTTTTTCCCACAACCTGCACACATTCTTTGTATTTTAAATGCTTCTACCGGAACTATCTCATATTCCAGTCTATTACATAGCTCATGTCATATCTCTCCTATTTTTGAATTAAAAGAAATATGCACCGGCTATTTGTTATTCAGTTTAGCTGCAATAGCCGACGCTATGCAAAATAATAAGGTGTAGTCATATGCGTTCCTCCTTCACAATAATTTACTCCTTGATTATAATTTGCGAAAAACTCTTGCTGCAACCTCATAAATTTTTAGAAAAATAAATGAGCCTTTACATAATGTATTGGCTCATTTATTCTAAACAGCTTCTTTCATTTTGTGAATGATTCTCCGTATACTCTTGTCCGATAGATAATATCTCTGTGCTAATTCAATTATCGTTGCCCCATCGAGATATTCATTATAGATTTTCTCATCTCTGCTCTTTAATTTATCCCGTGTACTATTGACCGTTCCCCATCCGGCCCGTTCATTCCCTTTTCTTGGAACATAAATGGCCGCACCATTCACATATTGCTGTATCAATTCTATTATTTCGACTGGCAGAATTTCCGCTGCCCTAATATAGCCCATGTTTGCCTCCCTTATAATATTTGTAAGGTAAGCATTGGCTATTACAAATTCACATAGTATTTAATAGCCAATACTATGCGAAAATAACATATCTTCTCATAAAGATTTTCCTCCGTTTCAGGAATAACATTCAGCATATTCATAGTGCCCATATAGATACTATTAGTAGCACAAATTTGACTTGTGTATGAATATGCATAAGAAGATTGTAGCATAAAGTTTTGTATTTTACCACAATTCTAAGCTGCATTTCAATCAGTTCTTTTCTGCAAGGGATTGGCGTGATCGATGACCACCTGGACGGATGCCCTTGCAGGGCCTGCAATTATTTCGCGTAGAAATTGCTCTTCACAACCAGGGTGGTAAGCCACACCACAAGACCTAAAACTACAACGATTCCCGCCAATAATGTGTATAGCCCCATCTTTAGTCCAACCATATACACAATTGAGGCTGCTGCGGTCAGGAATATAGCCCCTAATATCAGCCAGACCGGTACATTGCGGATTACGGCGATTCCTGCCGTTAATAAAAGCAATCCGCCGACCAGAAACGACATGAAATCCGGATTCATCAAATGGACCGTGTGCTGTCCGCCGCCCCAAATACAGGTTATCACTCCCAACGCAATTAATACATATCCTAAAATCGTTAATCCTGACATATTGCTCTTTCCCTCCTTAATCAAATTTTCCTGAAAGCTTTTGTCGCCTTTTACCAGCTCATCAAGAGATAGATTAAAAATCTCCGACAGCTTTAATATTTTTTCAATATCAGGGTAGCTGCTTCCGGTTTCCCATTTTGAAATGGCCTGACGTGAAATATTCATTTTTTTAGCCAAATCGTCCTGTGACATATTTGATTTTTCGCGTTCTGTTTTTATTCTGGTTCCTAAGTCCATGATCCTTCTCCTTCCACTATTTGCATAATTAAAGTTTAGCCATAAAGGCCTGAGAAGTAAAGAACGGAATAGATGCATGCTTAGCAACTATCAGTTGCAAGGCAGAATGAATTTTAATTTTGCATTCTTGATAAAGTATGGATTAAATCCTCTGATGGATGTCTACCTCATTATTATTGGTAGTCTGGGAAAGGGTACGGTGCTTTCTAACCTCTTTATAAATAGCTCATTCAACCAATAGATATCATCATAGACATCATCATTATGTTTTCCAACAATACCTTGAGAGAACTGACGGTGAATGTTATAATATTTATATCACATTTTGCTTTTGCATATTTGCCGGTGGGAGAAGTGGCGGGACCTTTGATGAGCAGAACGCCGCTTCCTTTCATTTTCTAAGACGATGAGAGATATAAACGGACAGGAGTTAATGAAAATCATGAGAACAGAGCAGGAAATGATGAATTTGATTTTAAATGTAGCGCGCGAAGATGAACGCATACGGGCAGTATTGCTGGTCGGTTCGAGGGCGAATCCCGCAGTCCTCAAAGACATATACCAGGATTACGACATTACCTGTTTTGTTGCGGATATTGCACCATTTTATAATAATTCCGCATGGGTGGAAGCGCGTTTCGGCAAGCCGCTGATTATGCAAATGCCGGAGGCTATGCGTTATCCGGCCGGGGACGGTAATTTTAATTACATGATGATATATCCCGATGGGGTACGCATTGACCTTTCCTTTAAATTCACAAAATATATAGATAACGGAGAGCCGGCAATCGTCCTGCTTGACAAGGATCATGGTGGCGGCTTTTTGCCGAACCTGCCGCCTCCCAGCGATAAACACTGGCATATCAAGCCCCCATCCCCGTTCTTTTTTTACTCCTGCTGCAATAACTTCTGGTGGTGCCTCAATAACGTGGCGAAAGGGATCGCACGGGATGAACTTCCCTATGTCATGCACATGCAAAATGATGTGGTTCGGATTGAGCTTCACGACATGATGAATTATTATATCGGCTCACAGTATGGCTTCAACCTTTCCACGGGCAAAGACGGCAAGTATTTCAGAAAATATCTGCCGCCCGAGCTATACGCGCAATACGCCGCTACTTATTCCGGCAGTGACTACGCCGACCTTTGGGCCTCAATCGATGTGATGTGCGACCTGTTCCATACTCTCGCTGTAACGGTAGCAGCTTATTTCGGCTTCACTTACCGGCAGAACGAGGAAGACGGGATGCGGGAGTATCTAAGGATGGTAAGAGAACCATAAAAATCAGGACTCTATATAGCCAAAACAATAAGCAATGAGATGGCTTGAGATGCAACGGAACTGTAATTGTAAATGGCATAAAAATATTATATAATAAAAACGTAGTGGTCAATGCCAACATATGTTGGCATGGCAAGCTTGCTTGCAATCATGCGAACGGAGTGAAAGATCATGAACGTGCTTTTCGCTTTTGATATAATGTTGGCAAAGCAAGGACAACGGATAAATAGTAATTAGCAAAATTAACCAAATATACGGTCACTGTGATAGGGTTTACCAAATTCACCAATACTGTCAGGGAATATAAAAATGAAATTATCAAAGGGAATGAAACAAAGACTTCAGATACCACTCGTGAAATTAACAGAGCATATCAGGGGAATTCCAATCTTTTTTCGATTGGTAATTTCCTTTTTGCTTGTTATTATAATACCCAGCGGAATCATCGGAATTGTATCCTACAATATTTCTACCGCGGAAATAGAGAATAATTTATATGAGTACACCTCTCAGTATATTAAAAATGTAAATAATAATATTACAGACAAGCTTAAGAGGTATGAAGAATTAGCACTTAATATCTGTAATGACGAAACAATATATTCCACATTGGAAGAGAGCAATGCATTATATTCCGTGCGGCAATATCAACCGGATTTTGACGAGAGATATCTGGATCTGCAGGGAAGTATTAATGACCAGCTTTATTACTATGGAAATAATGATTCTTATATCTCGAATATTGAAATCATAACGGAACAGAATGAATATACTCAAAAAAGTATGTTTAATAATCAGGTCAAGGGGGGAAAGATCAGGGATATTAATTCCTTCAGAGAATCTGTTGCTTATAAAACTGCGATGAAAGCAAACGGGGATCTGATATGGTGTGATATCGACGGTAAAACCTTTATGAAACAAGCCATAGAGAACTATTACATTTCTGATAATGTAGTGCTGTTACGGGCTATACCGAATGAAGAGGGAGGCACTCCTCTGGGTGTTATTATCATTACCTTGTCGCCAAATCTATTTATTAATACCTATCAGCCTACAGATATTATAGAAAAAGGAAATCTATTACTGCTCAGTGATAAAAGAGTAATGGTATCCATTAATCAAAGAGTGGATTTGCCTCATCTGGATAAGAATACAACGGAAGATATCAGAGAACTGCAAAACGGAATGATTAAAAGGGATCTGGAAGACGTAAAATGTCTGATACGCTTTTATAAAATGGAATATACGGGGTGGAGCATTGTCAGCATTATTCCGGAACGTTCGGTGCTAACCAGTGTACATACAGTCAGAAACATAATTTTTTTGACATTGATTATATGTTTGCTGGTCAGCCTGCTTCTGGCTTACATAGTTACCTTAAGTATATCTCTGCCGCTCACTGATTTGAAAAAGACAATGGCCAGGTTTAATGGAGAAATAACGGATTTAAAATATACTGATTCTAAACATGACGATATTGGCATTCTGGGTGATAAGTTTAATGAAATGATACAGAAAATTGATAATTTGATTCAGGTCAATTATAGAGAAGCGCTGGAGCGGAAGGGAGAGGAGTTTAAAAGAAAGCAGGCGGAACTGGATGCACTGCAGATGCAGATAAATCCTCACTTTTTGTATAATACCCTTGATGTGATCCGGTGGAAAACCATTATGATAGAAAAGGGCGAAGGGGAAGTCAGTAAAATGATTTCTGAATTCTCCCAGCTGCTCCGGCTGAGTACTAAAAAAACTGATGGATTAGTTGAAATCCGAGAAGAATTTGAGCATGTAGAGGCATACCTCAAAGTAATATCTTTCAGCTATGAGGAAAGCTTTACGATAGAATGGCTGATTGATGACGATTCCTTAAAGCATTCCAAAATACCGAAGCTTACCATGCAGCCTATTATAGAAAACATCGTTTTGCATGCTTTTCCAAATAATATTCAGGATAAAATAATTAAAATCAGGGCGTACCTGACAGGAAGTACTGTCGTTATAGCAATTTCTGATAATGGTAAGGGAATTGATGAAAATAGTTTGGATGAGATTCGGGGTAGAATCAATTCAAAGAACAGACTTACGAAAAATATTGGCTTTCAAAATGTAAATGAAAGGATCAAGCTTACCTTCGGTGAAGAATACGGTCTTACAATCCATAGCGAACTGGGAAGCGGAACTGAGGTGACCATACGGATCCCATTGACAGACGAATGATTTGATTAAGGGAGTGTTTATATGCTTAAGATTCTTATTGTAGATGATCAAAAACCGGTAAGGGATGGCTTGAAGCAGGCGGTGGACTGGAACAGACTGGGCTATGAGGTAGCAGGGGATGTCAACTGCGCAAAAGCGGCGCTTGATTTTATTCAATCGCATACTGTAGACGTTATGCTTACGGATATCATTATGCCTGAAATGAACGGACTGGCTTTAATCAACGAACTAAACAGGAATTTAAATATAAAAACGATCATACTCAGCGGTTATAATGAATTTGAATACGCAAGAGAAGCCATCCGGCTCGGGGCCTATGATTACTTAACAAAGCCGGTGATTTTCTCCGAGCTTGAAAAAATACTGATTAACATAAAAGAGACAATTTATAATGAAAGAAAAAATCGTGCTTGCCTATTCAGGC
>ENA-UOOI01002739-UOOI01002739.1-fermentation-metagenome-genome-assembly--contig:-NODE-2739-length-14504-cov-4.253097_pt1 | contig 14504 bp, 15 predicted proteins | sample MGYA00245779_ERZ724027 | MGnify/ENA primary metagenome ERZ724027 (study PRJEB28704, sample SAMN03018318) | fermentation metagenome | biome: anthropogenic terrestrial biome; feature: soil; material... | reverse complement strand
TTCGAATTCAAGCGCGGGGCTTGGTTATATTGCCGCCGCTTTATCCACAGGGCTTGCCACAATAGGTACGGGAGTTGCCGTAGGACCTTCGGCATCATCTGCCATAGGTGCCATATCGGAAGATCCGAAGACTCTTGGCAAGGCGTTGATATTTGTAGGCTTAGGTGAGGGCATAGCCATCTACGGGCTTGTTATTTCCATCATGATACTCGGGAGGCTATAGCGATAATTTATAGGGAAGCGATTCTTTTGAAGACATATTTGATCAGCGATAATGTGGATACATTGGTCGGAATGAGGCTTGCAGGTATAAAGGGAGTTATTGCCCATACGAGAGAGGAAATTTTATCCGATCTTAAGGAGGCAAGGAGCGATAAGAAAACAGGCATAATTCTTATCACGGAAAAACTGGCGCCGCTTGTCGGCGATGAGATTGAAAAGATCAAGCTGTCTGTCAGTTTGCCATTGATCGTAGTGATACCTGACAGGCACGGTACTCTAAGAACGAAGGATTCCATTACAAAATATGTGAATGAATCCATAGGCCTTAAGATATGAGGTGAAAAGGATGATAAAAGTAGATGATAAACTAAAATTGTTTGCAAAGCTTGTACTTGAGAAAGTGCAGAATGAATCCGAAAAGAAGGTTAACGACTTTAAAAGAAATCAGGATACGGTACTTGAAAGCGAAAAGCAGAGACTGCTTAAGGAATCGGAAAACTTAATAAAAAAGACCAGAAAAAAGGCTGAAAATAAAAAGAGGCAGATAGTATCGAAGGCTGTTATGGATAGGCAGAGAGCGCTTTTAAAGAAGAGAAAAGAAGTTTACGATAGAATGGTAAAAGGTATAAGGGATATGACATCTGAATTTGTCGATGAACCGGAATACTTAGGCTTCCTTGAAAAGAATATAGCGCTCGGTTTTTCTAAATTTGATGCAAAAAATGCCGTCATGTTGGTTACTCCTCATGATATGGAAAAATATTATGATTCTATAAAGAGTTATATAGATAAGTATAAAAAAAATGATATGAATGTGGAGATTAAAAAAGCGGATGATTCCATGCTTGGAGGATGTATTATAGAGGATGCTGATAAAACCATGAGAGTGGATTGTTCGATGGAAATGGTCTTAGAAGATAACAGGGTCAATATAGGCAAAACGCTTACGGATAATGTATGAAGCAGGTGAGATGATGGAAAATTCCAGAGGAATAATTATTTATATAAACGGACCTGTAATAAAGGCAAAGAACATGTCAAACTTCAAAATGCGTGAAATGGTTATGGTTGGAGAAGGCAAACTCATAGGCGAGATCATCTCTCTTGAAGGTGACATCGGTACGGTCCAGGTATACGAAGAGACAAGCGGTTTGAAAGTCGGGGAGACCGTAGTTCCGACTGATAAGCCCCTATCGGTAAAACTCGGGCCTGGTATTATCGGAAATATATTTGATGGAATCGAAAGGCCGCTCCTTGAGATAAACCGGATTTCCGAAGGGTTTATTCCAAAAGGTATCGGCCTTATATCTATAGATACGGAAAAATTATGGGACGTGAGAATCAATGTAAAGGCAGGAGACCTGCTATGCGAGGGGTATGTCTTTGGCGAAGTTGATGAAACTGATCTGATTGTCCACAAATTAATGGTACCTCCCGGGATGGGAGGCAGAGTTATTGAAACGGTTGACGATGGAAGATACAATATCGAAACAGTTCTTGTCAAATTAGAAGATGAAAAGGGCAAGACGATAGACCTTAAGATGTATCAGGAATGGCCTGTCAGGACACCAAGACCTGTTCTTAAAAGAAGACATATCGAAAGGCCTCTGATTACGGGGCAGAGGGTGCTTGATACGTTCTTCCCGATTGCAAAGGGTGGAACGGCCGCAATACCCGGAGGTTTCGGTACGGGAAAGACCATGACGCAGCATCAGCTTGCAAAATGGTCCGATGCGGACATAATCGTATATATAGGCTGCGGTGAAAGAGGAAACGAAATGACGGAGGTGCTTGAGGAATTTCCAAAGCTGGAGGATCCAAAATCTAAAAAACCCCTTATGGAAAGGACGGTACTGATAGCCAATACTTCGAATATGCCTGTTGCTGCGAGGGAAGCAAGCATTTATACAGGCATAACGATTGCGGAATATTACAGGGATATGGGATATCATGTTGCCATAATGGCTGATTCGACATCTAGATGGGCGGAAGCCCTCCGTGAAATATCAGGAAGGCTCGAAGAGATGCCGGCAGAGGAGGGATACCCGGCATACCTTCCTTCAAGACTTGCCGAGTTTTATGAAAGGGCGGGTTACGTCACGACGCTAAACGGAAAGGAAGGCTCGGTTACTATAATAGGTGCCGTATCGCCTGCAGGGGGGGATTTTTCAGAACCCGTAACTGAAAATACCAAAAGGTTTGTAAGCGCGTTTCTCGGTCTGGACAAAAGGCTTGCATATGCAAGGCATTTTCCCGCCATAAACTGGCTTTCAAGTTACAGCGGTTATGTTACGGCTCTAACCGATTGGTACAGCGAGAATGTTGCGGAGGATATGATGCCTCTCAGGGCTAAAATGCTCAAGGTATTGTTTGAGGAGAACAAACTTTTAGAAATCGTAAAACTCGTGGGTGAAGATGTGCTGCCAGATGACCAAAGGCTGATACTTGAGGTTTCAAAACTTTTAAAGGTTGGATTTTTGCAGCAGAATGCTTTTCACAAGGAGGATACTTATGTACCCATAAAAAAACAGTACCTGATGCTCAAGGTAATCGACATGGTGTATGAAAGGGGAAAATCGGCAGTAAAAAAGGGTATTCCCATATCAAAGATAAAAGACGCCAAGCTGTTCGACGAAGTAATCAAGATGAAATATACTATTCCCAACGATAGGTTGGAAATGTTCGATAGTTTGTTCAAACATATAAATGATTTCTACGATAAACTGGAAAAGCAGTATGCTTGAGAGAAGGTGCAAAATGAAGAATGAATATTTGCGGCTTGACAGGATTGAGGGACCTCTGATCGTTTTATCAGGTGTTAAGGATGTTGCATATGACGAAATTGTGGAAGTTCAGCTCGGAGAGAAGAAAAAGAAGGGAAAAGTCGTACAGCTGGATGAAGACAAGGTAATTGTTCAATTGTTTGAAAACACCGCAGGACTTTCAACTCATAATGCAAGCGTTAGTTTTACAGGTAAACCCCTTGAAATAGCTCTCTCGCGTGACATACTTGGAAGAGTTTTCAATGGCATAGGCGAACCGATAGATGGCGCGGGCGAAATCTTTACCGGAGATAAATATGATGTAAACGGCAGGCCCATAAATCCCGTAGCGAGGCTGTATCCGAGGAATTTCATACAGACGGGCATATCGACGATAGATTGCCTGACAACCCTCATAAGGGGGCAGAAGCTCCCTATATTTTCAGGAAATGGCATGCCTCATAATGAACTGGCCGCCCAAATAGTGAGGCAGGCGAAGATCTCTTCAAATACTGATGAAGAATTTGCGATCATATTTGCTGCGATGGGCGTTAAGCATGATGACGCCGCATTCTTCCTGAAGAGTTTTGAAGAAGCGGGGGTGCTGAGCAGAGTCGTGGTTTACATGAACCTGGCTGACGATCCGATAGTCGAAAGGATAGTAACTCCAAGGTGCGCTCTTACTGCTGCAGAATATCTTGCCTTCGAGCTGGGAATGCATATTCTCGTAATAATGACTGATATGACGAGCTATTGCGAGGCATTAAGGGAACTGTCATCGTCGAGGGAGGAAGTGCCAAGCAGAAAAGGCTATCCGGGATATCTTTATTCGGATCTTGCGAGCCTTTATGAAAGGGCAGGCATGATGAAGGGCAAAAAGGGATCTATCACACAGATACCAATACTTACCATGCCTAACGATGATATAACCCACCCCATACCGGACCTTACGGGATATATTACCGAAGGGCAGATTGTGCTTGGAAGGGATTTATTCCAGAAAGATATATATCCTCCAATAAATATATTGCCTTCGCTTTCAAGGCTCATGAAGGATGGTATCGGCAAAGGCTATACCAGGGAGGATCATGCCGAGGTTGCAAACCAGATATTTTCGGCTTATTCCCATGTTCAGGATGTAGCTGCACTGGCCCAGGTCATAGGTGAGGATGAGCTTTCAGATACGGATAAAAAGTACATGGAGTTTGGAGCGCAGTTTGAAGAGAGATTTGTAAAGCAAGGCTTTGATGAAAATCGAAGTATATTTGAAACACTTGATCTTGCATGGGAACTTCTGTCCATATTGCCTGTGCAGGAATTAGACAGGATAAGCCCCGAAATTATTGCAAAATACTATAAGGGGTGATGTGCATGGCTGTTAATATTGCTCCTACAAAATCGAATCTGATGAGCGCAAAGGCATCGCTTGATTTTTCAAAAAAGGGTTTTGAGCTTTTAGATAAGAAAAGAAATGTTCTGATTCGTGAAATGATGGGTTTGATCGGAAGGGCAAAGGATATTCAGGGCAGGATAGATATGATATTTCAGGAAGCTTATGAAGCGCTGAAGGTTGCGAACATGACTGAAGGCATCAGTACCGTTTTGAACATTGCGGAAACTATCGATGTAGCCGATGATTATGACGTCCTTTTAAAGAGCGTGATGGGCGTTGAAATTCCGACGTTAAAATTTACAAGGAAAAAACTGGAGCCTTCATACAGCTTTTACAGGACAAATAACGCCTTTGATATCGCAGTTATTAAATTTCAGGAAGTGAAATATCTTATATATGAGCTGGCCGAAGTCGAAAATTCCGTATACAAATTGGCTTTTGAAATAAAGAAGACGCAGAAAAGGACCAATGCGCTTCAGAATATACAAATACCTAAGTTCAAGGAAATCGTAAAGTATATTGAAGACGTTCTTGAGGAAAAGGAAAGAGAAGATTTCTTCAGGCTGAAGATGGTAAAAAAGAAGAATTCGAGAAAAAGAAAGGCATAATAAAATAAATATTCCCTGTAATTTGTTCTTTGCTGTTGACAGGTATAGCAAAATGTCGCAATTTGCATATTTTATAGTAGAGAACATAGAAGGGAGTGAAAAAAATGGCAATGGAGAACTTTATTATTGATGAAATGAAGAACCAGGCACAGAATAACCAGGTATTGAGTGCCAGTGCCCTGGGCAACCTTGGTACGAACTGCTGCCCTACCGGTAATGAAGTATCGGGTATTGAAAACAACAATACAGATAACGGAAACAACCAGGTACTTGGTGCCAGCGTTTTGGGCGGCCTTGGTCCTAACTGCTGTCCTAACGGCGATCAGGTTCTGGGCGCAACAGCCGGGAGGACCATTGAAGTTCCCGAAGTTCTCGGAATAAATGAAGGAAGTACCATGATTGAACTTTGTATACCAATTATTCCTCCGGGATTTACGATATTATTTAACTCGATAGAGAGAAGAATAGTGTTTGATGCGCTTGTAGCTTCGAATGGCAAGGTGTTCATTAACGGCCGGCTGATAAAAAAGATACCGTTTGAAACCTGTGACAGGTCGGTAACTCCTTTAAGTGGCAACATTTCAAGGATTACCTTGAGCAATGTAAGAGCTATAACCGTGGAAGCGCCCTTTGCGCTATGCGTAAAGGTAAAAGGCGCCGTAAAAGGTGCAAGGGTTGTGGTGTTAAACACGAGCGTCGATTCGGTTGAGCTGCCAAATCTTCGCTGCCCGCAGCTTTCATGTATAAGATCCGTGGTTGAAAAAGATTGTATAAGCGTCAGAGTAAAGGTCGAAAGAGATACCATGATAAACGTTCCGACAACATCCTAGATAAAAAACCTGTTATTTCAGACATATCTATTATCATGCACCGGTGAAATTAAGCAGCAGGAAAAAACCTGCTGCTTAATTTTTATCCGATATTTCCCTTATGGCATCAAGGGTATATCCGATCTCATCTTCTGTGTTGAAATACCCTATGCTGAACCTGACCGTACCTTTGGGGAACGTTCCTATGGTTTTATGCGCCGATGGAGCGCAGTGCAAACCTGATCTTGTCATTATGCCGTATTTGCTGTCGAGTATAAAAGAAACTTCAGAAGGGTCCATATCTTTAATGTTGATAGATACTGTTCCCGTCTGCAAAGCGGGATTGCGAGGACCATAAACAGTAATGCCATCTATTGAAGACAGGCCATTTAAGAAAATATCCGTAAGGTTCTGCTCGTGGCGGCGTATTTTATCGATTGTCTTCTTTTTTATAAAATCTATCCCTGATTTAAGGGAAGCGATCCCCGGTGTGTTTAACGTGCCGCCTTCATATTTGTCGGGCAATATTTCAGGCTGGTTTTCCATATCCGATTCACTTCCGGTGCCGCCTTCTATCAAGGACGATGTTATCTCGCTTGCAAAATCCGATATTATGAAACCGCCTGTGCCAGGAGGCCCCAAAAGGCTTTTATGTCCGGTGAAAGCTAAAGCGTCTATGTTGAATTTTTTGAAATCTATATCGAGCGTACCTGCTGTCTGCGCCGAGTCGAGTATAAAATAAAGCCCGTTTTCCCTGCATATTTTACCCACCTCATAGGCAGGAAGTATTGTGCCTGTGATGTTTGAAGCATGTGTCATGACAACAGCTCTGGTAAATCTTGTTATGGCATTTTTAATGTCATCGGGGTTCAGGAACCCTTCCTTTGAGCATTTGATGACAGTTACGTTTAAATCCCTTTCCCTTTCGAGAGATCTCAAAGGCCGCATTACGCTGTTATGCTCCATGGATGTCGTTATGATATGCCAGTTTTTCTTAAACATGCCCTTCATTATAGTGTTCAAAGACATCGTTATATTTTGTGTAAATATAACATTTTTTGAAGAAGGCCCGTTAAAAAAGTCATTTATGGTTTTCCTTGCATCGTATACGATTCTGTCGGATTCCACTGACTTTTCATATCCTCCCCGACCCGGATTGCATCCTATATTTTTCATAAAGTCGACCATGGTGTCTATAACACATTGGGGCTTGGGATAACTCGTCGATGCATTATCGAGGTATATTTTTCTCACATTTTCACCTTCTTTTATGTGCTGTAAATAATAATATTTAAGCTTACTTTGATGCGATATATTTTTTGATCATAAAACACGGGCTGTATGATTCTTTAAAACGCCTCAGCCCCGGCAGACCCATGTCATCTTCCTTATTTATATAATCCTCATCGATATCCGAAGATACATTTTTTATCATAAATGAATGAACGCCTCTTTCAGTATTGTCGGTAAGCTCAACGTGGGATAAAGCGGTATCCTTTGAGATACTCTCATATATGCAATAACCCTGGATACTCGGCCCATCCCATACAATCCCACCCCTGCATCCCAAGTCGACGGCCCTGCCCAGTATCTTAATAGTGGGATTATATATTTCCTTCCTGTTATTATAAAACTTATATGTAAAGGCTTTGCATTCATCTATATGATTATAAATGTCATCGGTGTACGTTGCCCTTACTGTCCTCAAATAATTCGAAAGGTTATTCCGCTGCTTTCTGTATTTTTTACCCTTGTAGGATGCAAGGTCCGAATTTTTAAACACGTAATCGAATGAATTCCTGTCCTCTTTAAGTTTGAACTTGAATTCATCGAATAGTTCAAAATACTTCTCGGTTACTTTGACGAAAATTGGAGCCAGTCCAAGAGCCTTACAATAGTCGACAACAAGCTTGACCCCGTACTCAGTGTCACCGAGAGGCACATAAAAAACAGGACTGTTCACGGACTGAGAAATAATAACGGTCCTGTCATCGTGATATAATTTCAATTTATAAAGATCAGAATACATATAAATATAAGAAAAAATATAATCGGAACATAGATATTCAAAACCATCGAATAAATGCCTGTCTTCGAATGAAATGCCATTAAAATCCAAAACAATATCCCCCTATCGAAACCAGCAATTCAAATATATTACAAATAATACCGATATTTTGTCGTTACATATCGCCTATCCTCCAGCTATATTTCAAAATAAAACTATCTATATTATATATTCATATCGATATTATTTCAAATTAGTAAAATTTGTATGTGTATAAATATTATTTGAAGAATATTACGAACGTTGCTCAAAATAACATAATCCTATTTATGCCATATTTCAAATTACGAATTGCAGGAAAGGCTAAAGAGTCTTGACGCTGCGGTATCTAAAGGGTAAAATTAAATGTAAATCAAGGATGTGAGGTGTAACTTATGGGGGGCGGTAAAAAAATCAATGTACCTGATAAAGATACTTTTTACAGGATTATGCTTGTAAAGCTTGAGGGTTTGTTATCCAGCGAAAGCGACTGGCTTGCCAATCTTTGCAACGCATCAGCGCTTTTGTTTCAAAACCTTGATGATATAAACTGGGCAGGTTTTTATTTGCTTAAGGATGGGGAGCTTGTTTTAGGGCCATTTCAGGGAAGGACTGCTTGTACTCGCATAAAATCCGGGAAGGGAGTATGCGGTACTGCTGCATATGAAAAAAGATCGGTTCTGGTAGAAAATGTGCATGAATTTCCCGGATATATAGCATGCGACGATGCATCCAATTCCGAAATCGCCGTTCCGATAATATCAAATGGATATGTGATGGCAGTTCTGGATATAGACAGCCCGCGGTTTTCAAGGTTTGATGAAATGGATGAAAAATATTTAAAAAAATTTGCAGAAAAGCTTATCATGTATATAGATTTGCGGAAAGCTATATAAAAGCAATCGATTATTTTACAATTATGCGTACAAAGGAGTCAAATATTATGAGGTTAAAAGGACTTGCGATAATTATTATGATAGCGCTTTTGATTTTTTCAGGATGCAGTCCGGTCAAAAAAGTTACGCCGGAGGATACTGAAAAGAAGACTTCCCAAGAACAGACTGAAGAGAGAAATGACAGCACAACGCTTCCTGAAAAATCGCGGATGTCAGATAATGATTCCAAAGAAGACAAAACAGAAACGAATGTTGTGCAGGCAGCCGAAGTTAAAAAAGGGTATTTTGTAAGGGTGGATATATCCGAACAAAAAGTTTATGTATTTAAAGACGGCAAGCTTATAAAATCCATGGTATGTTCCACAGGCATACCGGGGAAAAAAGACAGTGAGACGCCGGTTGGCAGCTTTTCCATCGATGACAATGGGAAGAAACGCGGTGAATGGTTTTATTCATCGGAATATAAAGAAGGAGCAAAATATTTTGTGGGATTTATTGGAACAACATTCCTTTTTCATTCGGTTCCCATGGATAAAAATGGCAATATAATAAAGGAAGAGGCGGATAAGTTGGGTACTCCTGCTTCCCATGGCTGCATAAGGCTTAGCTTAGACGATGCAAAGTGGTTTTATACGAATATCCCGAGCAACACAAAACTGATTATTCAAAAATAGGTTGGTATTCCCATGGCGATTCGATTTAAAGCCGTTTTGCAGGCCTTTTATGACTATTTTTGCATGGAAGTGATTTTTTGGATTACTTAGGCATTATTTTAAGATTAATAGTTTCAGCCCTTGCAGGTGCTTTAATCGGATTGGAAAGAGAACACAAAAACATGCCTGCGGGGCTTCGGACGAACATACTCGTATGCATGGGTTCCGCATTGGTACAGATAGTTAACATAGAAATATTCAAACAATATAGGGGAATTACGGATGTTGATCCGGCCAGGTTTGGAGCGCAGGTCATAAGCGGGATAGGTTTTCTAGGTGCAGGGACTATCATAAGGGAAGGCGCATCCATCAAAGGGCTTACTACGGCCGCAGGACTGTGGGTTGTTGCCTGCATCGGCATAGCGATCGGAAACGGTTCGTATTTTCCTGGCCTCCTGGTTGCTTTTCTTGCCTATGCGACTTTAAATCTGGTTAAAAGCATAGAAAAAAGGATTACCAAGAGAAGTCCATACTTTGAAGTAGAGATGCGGATGACGAATGTGCCCGGTCAGCTTGGCAAATTAGGAAAAGCATTGGGTGATATGAAAGTAAATATAAACAGTATAGAAATCAAAGAAAATTGGAAAGAATTAATAACAATATATTTAAATTTATATTTACCTGTGAACTTAGACAAGCAGGAAGTCATAAGAAAGCTTATGTGTCAGGATGGAGTATATTCCATCGATCAACTGTGATTTTTATAAATATTCTGCGAAAATGAGGGAGGAGTTGTTAGCATGAGCGATAGTTTCTGGGACAGCGAAGAGGAAATAAAGGATATTGCAATCAAGGGAAGGGAAAACCATCTTATAATAAAGCGGGTCGAAAAAAACGGAACAGGTTATGTGGATATAAGGAAGTTTTACACAAACGATGAGGGAGAGCCTGCGCCGACAAGGAAAGGTCTGTCCATACCATTAGAGTACATAGACGATGTTATCGATGCTTTAAAAGAGGTAAAAAAATAACCGGGAAACCGGTTATTTTTTTACCTCTTTTAAATTTAACGGCGATTGAAGGAGCTTATATATTCATTTACTATTCTTTCATAATGTATTCTGATATTTTTTATTATCTCACTTTTGGCCGATCCAAAGGATGTATTATTAACGCGGGATATCGGGAGAACTTGCGGCGATGTCCCCGTCAAAAACAGTCCATCCATTTCCATTATATCGCAGACCCTTAAAGCGGACTCCGAAAGATCAAGTTTCAGACTTTTGCATATATCGATTACATATTCTCTTGTTATTCCAGGAAGCACAGTTTCGACAGGCGTCGTAAATATCTTGTTTGCCTTTAAAAAAAAGACGTTCGATTTGCTTCCTTCCGTAATCTCGTTATTTTTGTCCACTAACAGAGCCTCATATGCATTGTTAGCCTTTATGGCTTCATTTATCTTATTTCGTATAGAAAGATCCGTCGACTTTGCATTTGGATTGTTTCTTTCAGCGTTAAACAATATCACAGGTACTCCTTCTGATATTTCATCAGGTGTCGGATATCTGTGCTTTATAAAAAATGCATAAATTTTCCTCGAATGTTTTTCAAAGTCGTTTATTACAATCTTTATATTTCCTGTCGGGGTGCTATTTTTGTCTACTAATCTATCGATTGCGGATAAGATGGAGCTATCCGATATTTTAAGATCAAAGCCTAAGAGCTTGGCGGATGATGCAAACCTACCCATGTGTTTTTCAAAAAATAGCGGGACGCCATCGATAATCCTTATGACTTCGTATACTCCGGGGACTTTTTTTGTAAGATTGAAGTCAAACTCATCCGTACTTATGATAGTATCCCCGGATATCACGTATTTACCTGTTATTTCCTTTTCCATAAAATACACCTTCCATTTTTTATTTGAACAATATTATTTTATCACAATTAGTGATTTTAATTAATCAATTTCCGGTGTTATCTTCTCGATAAGCCTTTCCATAATATTCTCCATACAAAAAAGCATGCACTAACTGAAGGCTGGCTAATCGAGGCGGAGTTAAGGATGCATTTATTTCACATAAACAGAAATAATAAATAGGGGAGGTGCATGTTATGAAATATCCGAAAAAAATATTGCTGTTTGTAGCGGCAGTTGCAGCCGTATTTATTATAAAAAGCCCGGTTGCTTTTGCATCAGCCGGCAAATATAGTGTTGTATGGGGAGATACACTATGGAAGATAGCAGTTAAATATCAGGTTGGAACATCGGAATTGATCGCGGCAAATCCCCAAATAAAAAATCCTTCGCTTATTTACCCCGGACAGGTTATAAATATACCGGACCAGACGGATATTAAAACTATAGAGCTAAAAGTTGTCGACCTTGTAAACAAGGAAAGGGTTAAAAGGGGGTTGCAGCCTTTAAAAAACAACTGGCAGCTTGAAAGGGTAGCAAGATATAAATCTGCAGACATGATAAACAAAAGTTATTTCTCTCATATATCGCCGACATACGGATCTCCGTTTACCATGATACAGGATTTCGGGATAAATTTTTCATCAGCAGGTGAAAATATAGCGATGGGTCAAAGAACGCCCGAAGAAGTTATGAATGCATGGATGAATTCGCCGGGACACAGATCAAATATTCTGAGCCCTTCTTATACGGAGATAGGCGTAGGATATGCAAAAAGCAGCAAAGGGGTTGCATACTGGACGCAGATGTTTATAAAACCTTTGTATTAAAGATGCTGTCTCAAAATTGAGAAATAATACAAAATATTGAGTAGGTTAAATTTGTGAATTCAATATATTGTAGATAAAACTTATTTTGAGACAGCCTTTTTTCAATTCCGTCATCTTTGCACTTTTACATGTCGTATTGAATAATATATAGCATATAAGGATTATAGAGGGTGTATGTATGCTTGTAGATTACCACGTGCATTTGGATAAACTTGAATGGTCTGCCGGCACTATAGAAAAAATGTGTGCGACTGCGAAAAAATCAGGTGTTGATAAAGTCGGCGTTGTTATACACACAAAATCGTTAATGGGTTTTGAGCCGCTGTATAGCCATATATTGAAAAGCGGCGAAAAACATAAAAAATTAAAGTTTGATAAGGATCCCGATAAATATATAGATTTTTTAAAAAGTGCAAAATCAAAGGGATTGCCGATACTAATAGGGGTTGAGATATGTTATTCACCGGAGGGCGAGCCGTTTTTAAGGGATATCATAAAGAAATATGATTTTGATTATACCATAGGTTCCGTACACCTCATAGGGATAATGCATTTTAAAACCGTCGTCAAATTGACGGGAGATACTAAAAAGGTCGGCAGTATTTATTATACTCACGTGTTAAAAGCCATAAACAGCGGGCTTTTTAATATAATAGGGCATATTGAAGTTGCAAGAAGAGAAGGGATTCCCGGGTTAAACTATTATCCGGACCTTTTGAATGACATTTGTGATTCATTAATAAAAAACAATTGTGCCATTGAAATAAATACAAAATGGCTTGTGAGGCACGGGAGTATCGTTCCGGAAAGGGAAACGCTGAAGTATATGAAGGATAAAGGAGTTAAATTGGTATTTGGATCGGATGCTCATCATATAGAAAGGATAGGTTACGGGGAAAGGATAGCAGAATCGGCTATCGCTGACGCAGGCTTCAGGGGATTTTCAACTATTGGATGACGCATCTTTATATAATTATCAGAAAATTTTATAACTTTTATGGCAAAAATTAATATGTTATAATTTTAATGCAGTGCTGTAGGGCTTAAAACTCTGCAGCAGCCTTGCAAAACTTAAGGGATACAAGCAGTCGATACAAAACAATTATTTAATATGGATGGAAAATGCATTATAAATATTCATCATATTCAGGAGGTAAAATTATGGACAAATGTATAACATTTGATTATTCAAATTCATTGAAGTTTTTTTCGGAGTATGAAATTGAAAACTTGTCTTCGCAGATAAGAACCGCCCATGAAATGCTTCATAATAAGACCGGCGCAGGGAATGACTACACAGGATGGGTGGACCTGCCCGTAAATTATGACAAGGCTGAATTTGAAAGGATTAAAAGAGCCGCACAAAGGATAAGGGAGAATTCCGATATACTGATAGTAATAGGAATCGGCGGATCATACCTCGGTGCAAAAGCCGGCATCGATGTGCTCTCTCACCCATTTTACAACTATCTTCCGAACCAAAAGGGCAAAAAGACCGGTATATATTTTGCAGGAAACAGCATAAGCGGTACATATCTTTCAGGCCTTATGGACTTAATAAAGGGAAAGGATATATCCGTAAATGTGATATCAAAGTCGGGAACAACTACGGAGCCCGGCATAGCATTTCGCATATTCAGAGATTATCTTGAGAAAAAATATGGAAAAGATGAGGCAAAGAAAAGGATATTTGCCACAACCGACAAGGAAAAGGGAGCGCTCAAAAGTCTTGCCGATAAAGAGGGGTACGAAACATTTGTAATACCTGATGATGTCGGTGGGAGATATTCGGTGCTTACGGCCGTTGGCTTGCTTCCGATTGCAGTCAGCGGTGCGGATATAGATAAGATAATGGAAGGCGCAAGGGATGCAAGGGATGAATATGCAGACGGTGATGTAAGCAAAAATACATGTTATAAATATGCGGCTGTAAGAAATATTCTGTATAGGAAAGGAAAGACCACAGAGATACTTGTAAATTATGAGCCGATGCTTCAATATTTTTCAGAATGGTGGAAACAGCTTTACGGAGAAAGCGAAGGAAAGGACAACAAGGGTATATTCCCGGCATCCGTCAATTTCACGACGGATCTCCATTCGATGGGGCAGTATATCCAGCAGGGGCTCAGGAATATTTTTGAAACGGTCATAAACATCAGCAAGCCTAAGGTGGATATCAATATAAATAAGGAAGATGAAAATACCGACGGGCTTAATTATCTTGCAGGGAGAAGCATGGATTTTGTGAATAAAAGGGCTTTTATGGGGACCGTACTTGCTCATGTAGATGGCGGCGTGCCAAACCTGATAATAAATGTCCCTGAAATAAGCGATTATTATTTTGGAAAAACCGTATACTTTTT